>JGI24694J35173_10004214_pt1 | contig 10378 bp, 8 predicted proteins | sample TergutCo191P1_FD_35173 | JGI IMG/M metagenome (IMG submission 35173) | reverse complement strand
GAGCCGGCAATGCCGACGTCGGCCCTGAGCGCCTCGCCCGGCCCGTTCACCTCGCAGCCCATGACGGCGACCGTGACAGGCTCGTCCAGCGCGTACAGGCGATCCAGCCAGCGCGCCATGAAGCCGTGCGTGTCGAAGCCGCGCCTGCCGCACCTCGGGCAGGAGACGATCCTCGCCCCGCGCTGCCGCAGCCTTCGCGCCGCCCGCTCGCCCCCGCCGGAAAGCGGCGCAAGCTCCGCGGCCGCCCGGCATATCTCCCGCGCCGCGATCACCTCGCTCTCCATGCTGTCCGACAGGGAGACGCGGACAGTGTCCCCGATGCCCTCGGCCAGAAGCGCCGAAAGCGCCGCGGCGCTGCGGACGGCGCCGGCCACCAGAGGCCCCGCCTCCGTCACGCCCAGGTGCAGCGGCTCCCGCCGGCGCCCGGCAAAAATCCGGTTCGCCCTTACAGTATCGGCAATTTCCGAGGCCTTCATTGAGACCAAGACGCGGCCAAAGCCGAATTCGTCGAAAACGGCAAGCTCGCGCTCGGCGGCCTCGGCCATCGCCTCGGCGCGATCCATCCCCCGCCCCACCCTTTCGGCAAGATCCCTAGGGAGGCTCCCGGCGTTGACCCCGACGCGGATCGGGACGCCCCGCCCGGACGCCTTTTCCAGCACGGCGCGGACCTTCTCCCTGCCGCCGATGTTTCCGGGATTCAGGCGGATCTTCGCAATGGGGAAATCGAGGCAGCGCAGGGCCAGCCTGTGATCGAAGTGAATGTCCGCGACAAGGGGCATGCGGGCCATTTGCGCCAGGCGGCCCAGCGCCTCCGCGGCGCCGAGGTCGGGAACGGCGAAGCGCAGGATCCGGCAGCCCATGGCGCCGAGCCTTTCGACGCGCCGCGCCGCCTCCTCAAGCCCGGGCTCGCAGAGGCGGTCCTTCCACATGGTCTGGACGGAGACGGGGGACTCGCCCCCCACGTCCACCGCCGCAACGTGATCGAACCCGCCTATCCTCACGGCCTTTGATGCCGAGGGCCGAGCCTCTTTTTCGCCGCCCATGCCTGCCGCCCAAGCCCGGCGCCGCCGCTGCGGCGCCGGAAAGGCAAAGCCCGGCTAGCCCGTTACGGCTATGAGCGTGAAGACCATCGCGAAAAGGGCGACGGACTCCGCGATGCCCATGACGATCATGTACTGGGCAAAGCCCTTGTTCTTCTCGGCCATGGCGTCGCAGGCGCAGGCCGCGATTTTGCCCTGAACAATGGCCGTGAAAAACAGCGCAAGCCCCGCGGCCACGCCGTAGGACAGCAGCAGCAGCGGATCCATCACGCCTGCGGCCTCCCTCGTCGGCCCCATCAGAAGGAACCCGTAGAAGGTCTGGGTCAGCGGGTTGCCGGTGAAGGCAAGCATCGTCATCGGCGCGGGCTTGTTCGCCAGGTAGCACTTTTTCCACGCGCCCACCGTCGCCGGCCCCGCTATGCCAATGCCAAAGCCCGATCCAAGCGCCGCAAGGCCAAACACGAGGCCCGCGCCTATCATTCCGGCGTCCAGCCTCGCAGCGGCCTGCGCGGCGGCCTGGGCAGCCTGCGGCGCGGCCTGGACGGCCTGGGCAATCTGCATCAAAACATCCTGTTCCATTCTCAGCTCCTTACATATTGTCGTTATCCGAAGGGGGCCAATGCCCCCGCTTCTCCATCACCGCGCGGGAAGCGCCGCCGCAGCCCTGAAGCCTGCGCGGCTTCAAGCCTGAGGCTTCAAGCCTCAAACCGCAGGCACCGGGCTTCAGGCCTCAAGCCGCAGGCTTCAGGCCCCTAGGCGCCCCGCCGCCGGCGCCGCCGGGCCGCGCTCCCGTCATTTTTTCCCTGGCTCCGCAAAGGGCCTGTACGGAATGCCCGACCAGGTCAGGCCCGCATGCCCCGAGAACTCGAGGATGTTCAGGCGCACCCCGTGAACCAGCACCGAAAGGGTGTTCAGCACCACGTTGAGCCCGTGGCCCGCCACCAGCACTATCGCCCCGGCAAAGATAAGGAAGCCCCCCAGCATGGGGCCCGCCATGGTGTTGAACGCCGCCGCCAGCGCGAACCCGGCCATCCCGACCGCCCAAAGCCTGACGTAGGACATGATGTCGGAGAAAATGCCGGTCACGCCCAGCACCACCGGGAAAATGTTCTTCAGGCTGCCCAAAACGGACTGCCCGAGATTCCTCTCGTAGTACGAAAACAGGAACGACAGCGCAAACCCGCCGGCCAGCGCGTGCATCGCCGCCGGCTGAATCGGGAACCTCTCGGCGCTGACGACGAGCATCAGGATCACGTTGTACATGCCGACAAGCATCCCCACGGAGCCAAGGTCGGCAAACAGCCTGAGATCGCGCGAGCGCAGCTTCTTGACGGCGCCGCCCAGGCGGGCCGCGCCCAGGTGCAGCAGCGCCAGCGAGAAGCAAAAGACCTGCAGGTTCTCGTTGACTACGGACTGCGGCGTCCCCGTGGCGGTGGTGAGCCACGGCAGCGAAAGATCGAGCAGAAGCGGCGGCAGCAGCGCGTGGTCAATCGCGAACCAGCTAGCCGTGACCGTCCCCCAGGCAATGTTGCCCACGGCGAAAAGCATCAGCATCCGAAGGCCGAGCGGGACGCCTTTTTTCGCGGTCCTGACTATGCCGACCAGGGCAATGGCGAAAAATATCAGGCCGTAGGCCGCGTCGCCCAGGATAATCCCGAAGAAAACGGTGAGGAACAGCAGGAACCAGCCGGAGACGTCCCTTTCGTGGTAGCCCGGCAGCAGCTCAAGGAAGCCGGTCAGCGGGCTAATGAGCCGGGTTACGGCGTTGTTTTTGAGCTCCGTCGGCGGCGCGTCCTCAGGGCCTGGGTCGGACGCGGCCAGCGCCCAGCAGTTTTTCGCCGCCGCCGCCTTAAGGCCGCCCAGCTCCGCCGCCGGAACGAAGCCCGACAGGCAGGAAACGCCAAAGCCGGCAGGGGCGCCCTCCACCGGCTCCAGCTCCGCCCGCGCCCTCTCGAAGTCTATGTCGCGCTGAACGCCGGCCAGCATCCTTTCCAGAACGGGTCGGCGGTTTGCGAAGCTCTTTATCCTCGCGTCAAGCGCGTCCAGCCTGCCCTTAGACTCGGCAAGCTCCGCGTCAAGCTGGGAAAGCGTCTTTTCCGGGACGCGGAAGGGCTGGGCACCGGGAATCTTCCCGTCCAGCGCAAGAAGGCGCGTCGAGGACTTGCCCTCGCTGATCTTCACGAAGCGCGCCTCCTCCGGAACGGCCCTGAGCATTTCCGGGCTAAGCTCGTACAGGTGAACGGAGACGCCGTGCAGCGCCAGAAACTCGATGTCCGCGGGATCGAACTCGCCCCAGGGGGCCACCCGCCCGCGCTCCTTTGCCAGCGCCGCGTGCTGCTCCTCAAGCGCCTCAAGCTCGGCGCCCATGTCTAGCAGCAGATCCGCCAGATCCGGCCGCTCGGGCGTGTTCACGGCGTCCGCCGAGTACGGCTCCAGCTCCTCCCTTCCTATCCTGTCCGAGGCGCGCCGCCCGAAGTCCCGGGCGCCGTCCTTCCCCTGCGGGTCCTTTTTTTTCTTGATGGGGTTCTTGAAAAGCGCTATGGCCTTCTCGACCCGGGCCCTGCGCTCGAGCAGCGCGGCGAGCCCCTCCGTGGGCCCCTTCGACGGCTCGATGTGCATGACGCCGACCTCGCGCAGCCCGGCCAGCGCCTCGTCCCTGCGGCTGTCCTGCACCACGAGGCTCACCTTCTTCATTGGAACGATCATGCCTAAGCCTCCGCCTTTTCCAGCCTGCCCTTGGCGATCTTCCCGCGCACGACGGCGGCGGTCTGCTGGTCGCCCAGGTACACCTGGATTTTCTTGATGCTTCCCTGCGTCTCGGGTATCTTCACCTTCTCGAAAAGGTTGACCCGCTGGGTCGTCACGCGCAGCTCGCGCTCGAGGAGCCTCTTCTGCTCCTCGACGATCCCGGCCTCCAGGTCCAAAAGCAGCACCCGCTTCATCTTCTCAACCGCCATGTCGAGCCACAGCGGCGAGCGCTCCAGGTCGTAGGCCGCGATCTCGAACTCGGCGCCCTCGAAGACCGGGATGCGCACGCCGGCCACGTTCCCCGTTCCGGAGCGCAGGCTCGATATCCGCAGCGTCTCCGGGAGGAAAAAGCCCGTCTCCGCGAAAACGCCGATCCACGACCTGAAGGACTCGTTCAAAAGATCCCTCTCCGTGCGCAGCTCGCGGATGCGCATCTCGGCCAGGCGCACCTCGCCCTGGAGCTGCTGCTTTTTGAGCATCAGCGTCGGCAGGTAGCGCCTGAACATCTTCAGCGAGTCCTTCTGCTTTTTCAGCTCGTTCTTGGTGAGCTTGACTTTTGCCATAGGCCGCTAGTCCTTCTTCGGCCAGAACTTCTCGATCAGCTCGGTGCGAAGGCCCGTGTCCTCCGGGCTGAAGCAGTCGGCGAGAATTTCCCAGCCAAGGTCCAGCGCCTTCTCCAGCGGGATGTTGACCGAGAGATCCATCATCTTGCCCTCGAACTGAATGCCGTAGCGCAGCAGCTTGTCGTCCCAGGCCGACATGTTGAAGCCCATCGCCTTTTTCTCCAGCGTGTCGCGGTAGGAGGAGTAGAGCTTGATCATGCCGTCCATCAGCGCCCGGTGGTCGGCGCGCGTCTTGCCGTTGACCTGCTGCTTCAGGCGGCTGAGCGACCCGAAGGGCTCGATGCGCCCGTTCTTCAGATAGTACTGCCCCTCCGTGATGTAGCCTGTGTTGTCCGGAACCGGGTGCGTCACGTCGTCGCCGGGCATCGTCGTGACGCCCAGGACGGTGATCGAGCCTGCCGAGTCGAAGTCGACGGCCTTCTCGTAGCGGCTGGCGAGCTGGCTGTAAAGGTCGCCCGGGTAGCCGCGGTTCGAGGGCACCTGCTCCTGCGTGATCGAGATTTCCTTCATCGCGTCCGCGAAGTTCGTCATGTCGGTCAGCAGCACCAGCACGTCCTTCTCCTGGAGCGCGAACTTCTCCGCGACCGCGAGGGACATGTCCGGGATCATGAGGCACTCGACCGTCGGGTCGCTGGCCGTGTGCATGAACATCACCGTGCGCGCCAGGGCGCCGGCGTTCTCAAGCGTCTCGCGGAACGTGAGGTAGTCGTCGTACTTCAGGCCCATGCCGCCGAGCACGATTACGTCGACCTCGGCCTGTATGGCGATGCGCGCCAGCAGCTCGTTGTACGGCTCGCCCGACACCGAGAAAATCGGCAGCTTCTGCGAGACCACCAGGGTGTTGAAAAGGTCAATCATCGGGATGCCGGTGCGGATCATGCTGCGCGGGATGACGCGCTCGGAGGGGTTGACCGACGGCCCGCCGATGGGGATGACGTTGTCGCGCAGCGCCGGCCCCTTGTCGCGCGGCTCGCCGGAGCCGGAGAACACCCTTCCCAAAAGGTTTTCCGAGAACGGCACCTGCATGGGGCGGCCCAGGAAGCGCACCGTGTCGCCCGTCGAGATGCCGCGGCCGCCGGCGAACACCTGCAGCGAGACGATGTCGCCCTGCAGCCTGTTCACCTCGGCCAGCGAGGTGCCGAACACCGTGTCCACCTCGGCGAGGTCGCCGTAGCGCGCGCCCTCGGCCCGGACGGTAATAACGCTGCCGGTTATGGATTCAATCTTGCTATACACCTTCTTCATTTTGCGCCCGTCCTATGCCAAAAGTTTTTCCGCGGCCTTGTCCAGGCCCTCCGACTGCCGCCTCACGGTCTCGTCGATTTCCTTCTCGAGCGCCTTGAAGCGCGCGTCCTGCCAGTGCGATCCGTTGTAGTCGAGGAACTTCTGCCTGAGCCTGCTGAACCAGACGCGCGCCTCGTTCTTGTCCGGGAAGCTGAGGCGCGAGGCAAGCACGCGCATGAGCTTCGCGAAGGTGTACTCCTGGCGCTCGGGCTTGACCGCCGCGTCGACCTCGTCGAAGGAGTTCTGCTGGAAGTACACCGAGTCGATGAGGTCGCCCTTCAGGTAGACGACGTAGTCCTCGATGCTGGTGCCCTCCTCGCCGACGACCTTCATCATCTGCTCGACCTCGCTGCCGCGGCGCATGAAGCCGTGCGCGTAGCCCACCTTCTCCGCATCGATGATGCCCCTGTACTTAGACCAGGACTCAAGCGGGTGTATGGCCGGGAACTTGCGCGCGTCGGATCTCTCGCGGGAAAGCCCGTGGAACGCGCCGACGACCTTCAGCGTCGCCTGCGTGACCGGCTCCTCGAAGTTGCCGCCCGCGGGGCTGACCGTGCCGCCGATCGTGACCGAGCCGGTCGAGCCGTCCCTGAGCCTGACTATGCCGGCCCTTTCGTAGAAGCTGGCGATCGTCGATTCCAGGTACGCGGGGAAGGCCTCCTCGCCGGGGATCTCCTCCAGGCGGCCGGACATCTCGCGCATGGCCTGCGCCCAGCGGCTCGTCGAGTCCGCCAGCAGCAGGACGTGCAGCCCCATCTGCCTGTAGTACTCGGCCAGCGTCACCGCGGTGTAGACCGAGGCCTCGCGGGCCGCGACCGGCATCGAGGAGGTGTTGCATATGATGATCGTGCGCTCCATGAGCGAGCGCCCGGTCCTTTCGTCCTTAAGCTCCGGGAATTCCTTCAGCGTCTCCACGACCTCGCCCGCGCGCTCGCCGCAGGCCGCGACGATGACGACGTCAACGTCCGCGAAGCGGCTGGTGATCTGCTGCAGCACCGTCTTGCCGGCGCCGAAGGGCCCCGGGATGCAGTAGGTGCCGCCGCGCGCCACCGGGAAGAACGTGTCGATGAGGCGCACCCGCGTGACCATCGGGTCCGCCGGCTTGAGCCTTTCCTCGTAACAGTCCACGGCGCGCTTGACCGGCCATGTGAAGCTCATCGTCACGGGGTGCTTGGCGCCCTTCGCGTCCTTGAGCTCGGCGATCGCCGCCCCGATCTTGTAGGAGCCGGCGGGGCTGATCTTCGACACCGTATACTGGCCCTGCATCCCGAACGGCACCATGATCTTGTGGTCGAAGGCGCCCTCGGGCACCGAGCCCAAAGCGTCGCCGCGCAGCACCTTGTCGCCTGCCTTGACCGCGGGACTGAAGTCCCATTTCGCGTCGCCAGGCAGCGGGGGCAGGTAGACGCCCCTCTCCAGGAAGTGGCCGGTCTCCTTGGCGAGCTGCGGCAGCGGGTTCTGAAGGCCGTCGTAGACCTGACCAAGGAGACCGGGCCCCAGCTCCACCGCGAGCATGTCGCCGGTGAACTCCACGGCGTCGCCCACGGCGACGCCCTTCGTGATTTCGAAAACCTGGATCTGGCAGACCTCGCCGCGGATCCTGATGACCTCGCTTTTCAGCCGCTTGCCAGCGACCCTGACGTAGCAGACCTCGTTCATGGAGACGGCGCCGCCGAAGCGCACGTCCACCATGTTGCCGTTGACGGCGATTACCGTTCCTTTTGTTCCAACCATTTACACACTCCCGTTAGGCGCGGCCCCCGGGCCCCCAAGAATGGAGCCGTAGAGCGATTTGTATTCGGAATACCCCGCGTCGGCCTGAAACGAGGCCTGCCGCTCGAGGATGAGCAGCTTCATGAGGTAGGCGAAGACGGTGTTGCGGTGGAAAAGCTCGCTGCCCTGCAGCGCCTCGACGGCCTTCCACCTGGCCTTGTCGATGGCGCCCTCGCCCTCGAGCGGCGTCTCCGCCTCCATCGCCTTCGCGGCGGCGCGGGCGGCGCTCTGAGGCGACGCGGGCGCCTCGGCCGGGGCCTCGCGCCCGAGCCTCGCCGCGCGCAGGCAGGCGAGGTTCAGCCTGAGCGCCCTCTCCCACTCGCGCCAGCCGTCGATGAAGCCGCAGCCGGCGCCGCCCTCCCCGCCGGCAGGCGGCGGATCGAGGCTGAGCTCGGAAAGAAGCCCCGCGTCCCTCTCGCCCATCATAGGCGCGGCCTTTTCCCTGAACGCCGCCGAGGACATGGGCGGCGGCTGGCCGTACGCCAGCGTGGAGAGCTGGGGAACGAAATAGTAATGCAGGTAGGATGCCACCGCGCCCCCCTTAGTCGCCCTTCGCCGATTCGCGCATCACCTGCGCCAGCCTGGGGTTGAGGTACGCGCAGAGCATCTCGGCCACGGAGTCCGCCGAGAAGTCGTAGTACGCCGAGCCGTCCCTCGCCGCTATGCGGAAGCCGGCGCCGAGGCCGGCGTCCGAGCGCAGCTCGAGCCCTTTCTTAAGGGCGGCGGCAAGCTTTGCATTGAAAAAAGCGCGCAGCTTGGAAAGCGAGGCCTCGCTAAGGACGGCGTCAAGCGCCCCCTGCTCCTTGGGGCTCCAGGCGCCGAGGACCTCGGGCAGCGCCTTTTTAAGGACGTCGTCGCCGTAGGCGTCCTTCACCTGCTCGGCGACGATCCTGTCAAGCAGCGCCTGAACCTCGTCCCTGAAAGCGAGCAGCAGGTTGCGCGAGGCCTGGCCCAGCGCCGCCATGCCGGCCTTTTCGGAGCGCTCCGCGTCCTGCCTGGCCTTGTCGGCGATTTTCGAGGCCTCCTTCCTGGCCGCCTCGACTATGCCCCTGGCCTCTGCCTCGGCTGCCTGCCTGATTTTCGAGGCCTCCTCGGAAGCCGCCTCGATCCCGTCTTTCTTTATTTTGCCGATGAGTTCCTGGACCTGGATATCCACGCCTACCCTCCTTGCCTGTGCATAAAAAGCCGCGCCGGCGCTTGTGCCCGCAGTCTCTCATAATATAGCGCATTCGCCATTTTTGCTCAATACCCCCGGCCGCGAAATCACTCGATTTCAAAGGAAAAAACGGTTTTTTCGCTGTACCCCTTGCCGGGGCCGAAAACGCAAGGCGGAAAGCCTTCCCTGTTTGGGGCGTCGGGGAAGCCCTGGGTCTCGAGGCAGAAGCCGGAGTGCCTCGGGTAGGAGGCGCCGGCCTTTCCCGGCGCGCCGCAAAGGCTGCCGCCGGCGTAGAACTGCACGCCCGGCTGGGTGGTCTGCACCGACATCCGCCTGCCGGTGCCCGGCTCCCAGGCCTCGGCGCAGGGCCGGAGCCTGCCAATGTCGCCGTCCACGGAGAAGCAGTGGTCGTAGCCGCCGGCCGCCGCCATGTCCCTGCCGATGGGCTTGCGCTCCCTGAAGTCGAACGGGGTGCCGCGGACGGGGGCGAGCCTGCCCGTGGGAATGCCCTCCCCGTCCGTCTCGACGTAGGAGGACGAGCTCAGCGCAAGCTCGTGGGACAGCACTGAGGGCGATCCCTCGCCGGCCAGGTTGAAGTAGGCGTGGTTCGTTATGCTGACGGGCGTGGGCGCGTCGGCGGAGGCCTCGAACGCGGCAATCACCCGGGCGGACTTTGTAAGCCCGTAAGTTGCCGAGACGCGCAGGCGCCCGGGAAAGCCCCCGTCGCCGTCCGGGCTGTCAAGCTCGAAGCGCGCGTAGACCCCGCCGCCGTCCTCGTAGGCCTGGGACTTCCAGAGCCTCTTTCCGAAGCCCCGCCTGCCGCCGTGCAGCGAGTGGGCGCCGTCGTTCGCATCAAGCTCGAAAGCCCTGCCGCCCAGCGAGAAGCGCGCTCCGGCGATGCGGTTTGCGAAGCGCCCCGCCGTTATCCCCATGTAGGCGCCGTCGCCGACGTAGCCGCCCAGATCGGAGAAGCCCAGAAGCACGTCGCCCGCAGGGCCGCTGCGCGCCGGCACCACGAGGCTAGTCCAGGCGGCGCCGAAGCTCGAAACGCACAGCCTGAGCCCCCCCGCCTTCAGGATGTAGAGATGCGCCTTCCTGCCGCACGAGAGGACGCCGAATGCCTTCCTGGTTATCTTCATCGCCCCAAGCATAGCGCAAAACGCCGCCTCCCGCCAAGCCGCCGGCGGCGCCGGCGCCGAGCGCCGCCTCTACTCACGGCGCGGCCGCGGGAGGAGCGCCGGCAGCGCCGAGCCGCGGTTTTCGCGAGGCATTGTGCCATGAGCCAAAATGTGGCATAATCTTCTCCGGGTGCGCCGAGGAGAGGCATGGAACTGGATTGGATAACCCCCGTGCAGGCTGCGGCGCAATGGGGGATAACGGCGCGTCAGGCGCAGGCTTTGTGCTCGAAGGGCAAGGTAAGCGGCGCCAAAAGGCTGGGTCACGCCTGGATCATCCCCAAAGGCGCGGCAAAGCCCGCCGACGGCAGGGCCAGGCAGCCGGGCGCCGCGGGCTCGGCCGCCGCCGCCAGCCTGCCTGGCGCCGCGGGCTCAGCCGCCGACCCCAGCCTGCCGGGCGCCGCGGGCTCAGCCGCCGCCCCAAGCCTGCCAAGCGCCGCGGGCTCAGCCGCCGCCAGCCTGCCAAGCGCTGCCGGCTCAGCCGCCGACCCCAGTCTGCCAAGCGCTGCCGGCTCGGCCGCCGCCCCAAGCCTGCCAAGCGCCGCTGGCTCAGCCGCCGCCAGCCTGCCAAGCGCTGCC
>JGI24694J35173_10004211_pt1 | contig 10386 bp, 13 predicted proteins | sample TergutCo191P1_FD_35173 | JGI IMG/M metagenome (IMG submission 35173) | reverse complement strand
GCCGCCGATTTTGCCGTAAGGGGTGTTTCCTACTTTCTGCGCTGGATTCGCGGCAAGTGGAAGGAAAAGCGCGTCATTACCGATTAGCCCTGGTTTACGCGCGGCCCCGGGTTCGTCCTTGTTATAAAACCGGTTTCCCGGTACAACTATAGGAGGCGCGGATTAAACCCCGGAGCGGATTCATCCGGCGGGTTTGTCGTAACGTTGCCAACAACAGGAGGAGTGATGCAAAAACTTGTTTTTCCGGACGATTTTACCTGGGGCGTTGCCACCGCAAGTTATCAAGTCGAAGGAGCCCTAAACGAAGGCGGACGGGGCAAATGCATTTGGGACACGTTTTCCGGGAAACCGGGGGCGGTGTACGCCGGGGAAAACGGAGAAGTGGCCTGCGACCAGTACCACCGCTACGCCGAAGACATCGCCATCATAAAAGAGCTTGGCTTTGGCAGTTACCGTTTTTCCATTGCCTGGCCCCGGATTATTCCGGAGGGAACCGGAAAGGTGAATCCGGAGGGAATAGCCTATTACCGCCGGCTTTGCGAGGAACTGCGCAGACAGGGCATTTCCGCCTGCGCCACCATCTACCACTGGGATTTGCCCCAGCCGCTGGAAGATGTCGGCGGATGGGCGAGCCGCTCCATAGTAAGCGCGTTTGAGGAATACGCCAGGGTTTGCTTCAAGGAGCTTGGCGATTTGGTCGACAGCTGGATCACGATTAACGAACCGTATTGCGTCGCTTACCTGGGTTACCTTTACGGCAGACACGCGCCGGGGCACCGCGACCGGCAAAAGGCCCTAAACGCGGTACACCACATAAACATGGCCCACGGCGCTGCGGTAAAAGCGTATCGCGAAACCGGCCTTGGCGCACCCATAGGGATAGTCTGGAACCCGTCAACCCCGCGACCGGCCACCGCCAGGCCGGAGGACAAAAAAGCCGCCGACATTGCCCGGGCGCTGGAAACAGAGGTCTTCATGTTTCCGTGCCTTGGCAAGGGCTATCCGGAACTGGACGAAAAACATCTTAAAGGTTTTTTCCCAATCGAGCCCGGCGACCTTGAAACCATCGCCCAGCCAATCGACTTTATCGGTGTCAACTATTACAGCGAAAATCCGGTGTCCGCAGACGAAAACGAACCGGTAAAACCATTGTGGCAAAACACGACGGACATGGGCTGGCCCATTACCCCCGGCGGCCTTGAACGCCAGCTTAAATGGATTGCGGAAATTTCGCGGGACGCATTCGGCGGCGGCAAAAACGGCATTCCCATTTACGTTACCGAAAACGGCTGCGCCTGTCCGGACAAAGTCGGGCCGGACGGCAGGGTTCGCGACACCGAAAGAATCGACTTTTTCAAACAGCACCTTGCGGTGTGCGCGGACCTGATCAAATCCGGACTGAACCTTAAAGGCTATTACGCATGGTCGCTGCTCGACAACTTCGAGTGGGCGTACGGCTACACAAAACGCTTCGGCATAATCCACGTCGATTACGCCACCATGAAGCGAACCCCGAAAAACAGCGCCTACTTCCTGCGGGACGTTATCGCCGGCTTTGGGGAGTGGTAGCGATCTTAGAAGACAATACGTTGGGCCATGTACCCGGAACCGATACCAAAGCGGCAAGGGCTTTTCCGGGTGCCGGCCCTGAATTAAGGCTTATAGACGGAGAAACCAAAGGCGCAAGGATCAGTAGTTCATTGTGTTCTGCACCGCCAGTATAGTCCCTCCGTGCCGCGCCATCCGTCTGACGGTCGCTTCGCGGTGTGTCCGCAGTATTTCTTCCCGATCCGGATTCTCATTGCCCGGCATTCGGTATATTGCTGCGGAAACTTCGTTTCCGACGCCTCGGCGCGGTTTTCGCTGCTCAACCATATTGATTTATCGTGCTGGCCCGCCAATTTTAACCCAAGGGGTGGGGTATTAAATCCTTCGGCACGAATAAAAGACAATTAGCCCCAATTCATACTTGCAATAGATTACGATCGCAACACTTAAATGTGCTTGAATGGCTGTTGGGAAATTCGCCGCAGGAATATCTGGCAAGCCTCTAGACAAAACCCGCGCGAATTTGCTAGAATGTACCGTACATACTAGGTTTGTTCTGTAAAACCGGGTATGAAGCTTGGAAGGTTTTCCAGTAACCAGTGAGGAGGTCAGTTGTCGGATAAGGATTTACGCATTAATGAACAGATTCGGGTGCGAGAGGTACGACTAATCCAGGACGGGGGTGAACGCCAGGGTATAATGCCAACTCTGGAGGCACTTCAGCTTGCGCGGGAGTCGGGGCTGGACTTGGTGGAGGTTGCTCCTCAGGCGGTTCCGCCGGTGGTAAAAATACTGGATTACGGCAAGTTCAAGTTCGAGAACGAAAAACGAATCCGGGATTCGAAAAAGAAGCAGAAACTTCTGAAGCTTAAGGAAATCCGGATGCAGCCGAAAATAGACGACCACGATCTGGACTTTAAGTCTAAGCACGTAAGGGAGTTTCTTGCGGACGGCAACAAGGTCAAGGTTACGATTAGGTTTAGGGGCCGGGAACTTGCCCATACCGAATTGGGATTGGATGTACTTAAGGATGTTCTTGCAAGGATTGAAGGGGAATATGTTATGGATAAATCGCCGGCAATGGAAGGGCGGTTCATGTCCATGGTTTTAAGCCCCAAGTCAAAAAAACAGGGGAACAGCAGTTCCCAGGGGACGACGGTTACTTGAAACCGGCGGTTCTGTAGGAACCGCGTCTCCAGGAATACTATGATAGAGGTGGCGTTATGCCCAAGATGAAGACAAAGAAAAGCGCGTCAAAACGCTTTAGTTTTACCGGGACTGGCAAGGTCAAGTACAAAAAGCAGAACCTTCGCCATATTCTGACCAAGAAGTCGGCCAAACGAAAACGGAATTTGCGGCACCCGGGGATTCTTTCCGCCGACAACGTGCCAACGATTAGAAAACAGATGATGCCCTACGGTTAGGGCAGTCTAAATAAGAGGTAAAGTATGCCAAGAGCAGTGGATGGTTCCAAACGAAAGGAACACCGGAAAAAAATACTTAAGCAGGCGAAAGGCTTCTGGGGACGTAGAAGTACAAACTACAAAGCCGCCAAGGATGCGGTTACCAAAGCCCTGTCCTATGCCTACCGGGACAGACGGGATCGGAAAGGCGATTTCCGCAGGCTGTGGATCATCAGAATTAACGCCGCCTGCCGCGAAGAAGGTCTTTCCTATTCCAAGTTTATAACCGGCCTTAACAAAGCGGGGATAATCATCAACCGTAAGGCGTTGGCTCACCTTGCGATGGAAGACGCCCAGGCTTTTAAGGCTATCGTTGAAAAGGCGAAGGCCGCACTGGAAACATAACCGAAGGATTCTGCAAACTAGTTGAACCGGTTGTATCCTGGGCCCAACATCTAAGTTTTAGGTGCCGGGCCTATGGGTGCGTGTGACACCAACCTTTAGTTGATAGGCTTCAACCCGATTCAAGGGCAAGGTTATGGTTTTGTAGACTCTGGGTTTTGGGAATTGGCTCAAGGAGAAAGCATGATAAACTTTGAGCAGGTCAAACTGCTGGAAGAAAAGGTCGCGAAAGCTATAGAATACGTCGATCGGGTCAACAGGGAAAGAAACGCCCTGCTCCAGCAGGAAGCGGACTTGAAGGGCAGGCTGGGTTCCTACCAAAAGCAGGAAGCGGACTTGAAGGCCAAGCTGGAGTCCTACCAAAAGCAGGAAGCCGAACTGAAAGCCAGGTTGGAGTCCTACCAGTCCCGGATTGACGAACTTGAGGTTCTTGTCATGCGCTTCAAGGACGATCAGGGAAAAATAGAGGAAAGCATTCTTTCCGCGCTGGACAGGCTAAACCAGTTTGAGAAGGACATCGAAAAAAGTCTCAAGGAAAAACCCGATACCAAAAACGACGTTGATACCGGCAGCCCGGCTGACACGGAGGCCGTTGAAGAAGAGACGGAAGAACAAAGCGTTGATGTTCCGGAACCGGAAGAGGACTCTGAACTTTACGACGATACCGAAAAACTTATAAACGAAAACTGGGAAGACATTCCGGACCCTCTAACGGACACGCCGAGTGAGGATTCGTCGGCAGGGGCGAAAGGCGGGGAACTGGATATTTTTTAGGCGGGAAGAATGGCTGTGAATAGTGACGAAAGCTCCTTCCCCGGATTTGGCCCTAAACCCGGCCATTACGATCTGGACATCAGTATTCTTGGAGCCAGTTTCACCATTACCACGGGCGAAAATCCCAAGCACCTGAACGAAGTTCTGGAGCAATACCGGGTTGCAGTGGCAAGAACCCAGGACATTCCCGGGATGAAAGACCAGGACCCACTTAAAGTGGCAATTCTTACTGGTTTTCTGTTGTGTGATGACATTAACAAGCTGAAACTGCAAATCGAAGAAGAGCAGACGGCTACCGAAAAAGAGCTGAACCACATGACAAAGGACCTTCTGTTGCGTCTTGACAGGGTTATCGAAGGCTAGTTAGACAAATGGCTAAGTTCTACAGACTGCACAACCTGATTAAGAATTACGACTGGGGCTCTCCGTATTTTATACCGCAGTTCCTTGGTTTTCCCGGCGACGGCACCCCCTGCGCGGAACTCTGGATGGGTAGCCACGCCGGTTCGCCCTCGCGGGTAGAGCTTCCGGATGGTTTTACCGGTCTTGGGGAGTTTATCGCAAGGGATGTGCGCCGTTACCTTGGCGAAAAAACGGCGGAGCGTTACGGTTCCCTGCCCTACCTTTTCAAGTTGCTTGCCGCCGGAAAGCCGCTTTCCATTCAAGCCCACCCAAATCCGGATCAGGCCCGCAGGGGGTTTGACCTGGAAAACGGGAACGGTCTGGCTCCGGATTCGCCGAACCGCAACTACAGGGATCCAAACCATAAACCGGAAATAGTTTGCGCCCTTACGCCTTTTACCGGAATGTGCGGCTTTCGTGAACCGCGCGAAATAGGAAAACTGTTTGCCGTTTTTCTGGGCGATAATCCCCCCAACGTTTTGCGCGAAGGTTTTGCCCCGCTGTTGCTGGCTCTTGAAACACCGGACACCGCTTCCGCCCTGCGCAGTTTTCTTGCAATGCTTTTTGACATTTCCGCGGCTGTGAGGGAAGCGTTAACGGAATTTGTCCTCCGGCGGGAGGAAGCGACCGGAAGTAAAACCGGAAAAACGTTGGCGCATGAGCCGGAAGACTGCGAGTGGGAACTAATGCGCAGTTTCGCCAGGCAATACCCCGGCGATCCGGCCATAATAGCGCCGCTCTACCTTAACGTTTTCCGCCTGCAGCCCGGGGAAGCCGTTTTTCTGGATGCCGGGGTACTCCATGCATACGTCCATGGTTTTGCCGTGGAACTAATGGCCAACTCCGACAACGTGCTGCGTGGCGGGCTTACTCCCAAGCATATCGACGTTCCGGAACTGATGAAGGTACTGGACTTTAGTCCCCTGAAACCCCGGATACTAAAACCGGAACCGGTACCCTGCTTTACCTACCCCGTTCCATGCGATGAGTTTTCCCTCACGGTAATGCGTGGAACGGACACCCCTGCGGCTCTGCCTCTGGACGGCCCTTCCATTTGCATAGTTACAGAAGGCGCGGCTTCCATTGACGGAGATATTCTGCAAAAAGGCGTATCAATCTTTGTCCCCCCCCCCGGTCCCGGTGAGAAGCGCCTTATATTACAGGGTTTTTACACCATGTACATTGCCTCCATCGGCACGCCCGCCGGAAAGCCAGTGTAAACGTTATGAGAATTCTTGTGGATGCGGATTCCTGCCCACGGCACGCACGGAAACTGGTTATTAGGGCAACGCGAAGGCTGGGAATCCAGGCGGTGTTTGCCGCAAACCGCCCCATGCCGGGAACGGAGGCCGGAAACGTAATAATGGAAATTTGCCCGCCGGGCGAAAATTCCGCAGACAACAGACTGGTGGAGTTGGCGGAACCCGGAGACCTTGCCGTAAGCCGGGATTTAACCCTAGCCAAACGGCTTCTGGAAAAAGGCATTTCCGTTATCGACGACAGGGGCAGGGTTTTCAATCCGGAAAATATCAACGAACTTCTTTCCATGCGGATTTTTGTGGTAGGCCTAGCCGAAAGCGGTTTGGGCGTGGAAAGAATGGCAAACTACGGCAAAAAAGAAAGCAAGGCGTTTGCCGACAGCCTGGATCGCCAGCTTACAAAACTGCTTAAGTCCGCGTCCGATCCGGTCTCCCCCGGTGACGTTTGACGTTTTGGACGGCTAACCGGTTTACTCCTCCGGGTACAATTTCTGGATATTCTGGATGATGGGGAGTATGTCAAAGAAAACGTCGATTAGCTCGGGGTCAAACTTGATTCCGGACTGTTCCCGCATGTGTTCCAGTACCTGTTCCTCGCTCCAGGCATCCTTGTACACCCTCTTTGAACTTAGCGCGTCAAACACGTCGGCAATGGCGACAATCCTGCCGGCAAGCGGTATCTCCTCTCCCTTTTTTCCCAGCGCTTTACCGTTCTCGTCGCTTTTTATGGCGGCATGACTGGCAGGATCTATCCAGCCGGGATACCCCGTGCCGTCCCAGTTTTCGTGATGGGTAAGCGCTATTTCCATGGCGGCCTTGTCAACCTCCGACATGGGATCATCAAAAAGACTGGCTCCGTAAACGGTGTGAAACTTCATTACGGCGAATTCCTCGGGTGTAAGACGGGTCGGCTTTTTGAGGATGGTATCCGAAATGGCCACCTTTCCCACATCGTGCAACATTGCGCCAATTCTAAGAATGTCCCGGAAATTCGTCCGCTCGGCATCCGGGATTCTGTGTTTATACGCCCACCGGTCGTAAATCTCAACGGCATAACCGGCCACGCGGTTTACGTGACTTCCGGTTTCCTTGGGATCCCGCAACTCCGACATCTTGATCATGCGAAGAATCATCGCGCGGGTAAGATAGGCCCGTTGCATGGCCGCCGTTGCATGGGACGCAAAATTGGTGAGTACTAACTCGTCTTCCTCCGAAAACGGTATAACGTTTCCCTGCTTGCCCGTTTTGTTGATAACCTGAATGACACCCAGAATCCGCTCTTCGGTGGCGAGTGGAAAGGTTAGCGTGGAAGTGGTTTTGTAGCCGGTCAGTTTGTCAAAATTGGAATTAAAGGAATAAGGCTCGTCTGTCGAAATGTCGTACATGTTCGGCACGTTGATAAGTTTTTTGGTGTGGGCGCAATAACCGGAAATGGACTTTTCGTTAATCGGCAAGGAGAATCGCGAATATACCTGTTTCTGGCCAAGGGGCATGGATTTCTGCAAGGTATCGTTCTGGGCATATTTTATCAAAAGATTTTCAACAGGTTCGCCTTTCTCCGTTACCGCCTGCTTGACGTAAATGGATCCGGCATCGGCACTTACCACCTGGCGGGCCATAAAAAGAATTCGCTCCAACAGGATGTCCAAGTCCTGGATTTGCCCCAGTTCGGATTGGGCGCGAACAATTGACCGAAAATCTATGCCCTTTTCCATTCTTACCTCATCGCCCGGGGGACTTTAGTCGCGGCGGCCCGTGCATTTTATTATGTGGTAGCCAAACTGGGTTTGAACCACGTCGCTTACGGAGCCCGGAGACAGACGCTTTACCGCCGACTCGAAAGCGGGCACCATTTTTCCCTCGCCGAACCAGTCAAGGTTTCCGCCGGAGGACTTTGAAGGACAGGTGGAAAACTCACGCGCCAGCGATTCGAACTGTGCGCCGTGTTTTATCCGTTTTAAAATATCTTCCGCGGTTCCACGGTCTTTCACCAAAATGTGACTCGCACGCCATTCCATAAAACCCTCCAGTTTAGTTTTGTTACCGGCGATGAGATTTGAACTCATACCTCTTTACAGAGAGGGGATTTTAAGTCCCCAGTGTCTACCATTCCACCACGCCGGCTATGCGCGCCCCGGGGCGCGTACGTCAATTCACAATAACACTCACACCCGTCATTCGGCGGCTATGCGGTAAATAGCCTCGACATCCTTTTCCTCCAGTTTGCGGTAGTTTCCGAGCGGCCCGAACTTGACGGCCCGTTTCGCCATTTCGCCGATTCTGGAAGCGTCCAGTTTTGCCTCGGCGAAACTTACCGGAAGGCCGATGGAGCGGAAGAAGTTCTTCATGCGGAAAATGCCCTCCCAGGCCGCCTGCTCGAAGTCGTAGAACGCGCCGTCCACGCCCCAGACCTTCGCCGCAAAACGGGCAAAGCGCTTCGGGGCCACCTTTAGGTTGTACGTCATCCATGCCGGGAACACAATGGAAAGCGACGCGCCGTGGGCGATATCGTAAAGCGCCGAAAGTTCGTGCCCAATGTTGTGGCTGGCCCAGTCCCCAACACGTCCGGTGCCGAAAAGGTTGTTGTGGGCCACCGCACCGGCCCACATGATCTCGGCGCGGGCATCGTAGTCCTTTTCGCCGCCCAGAAAAATCTTGCGGGCGTTCCGGATAATGGCGCGCATGGCGCCTTCGCAAAGTTCGTCGGTAAACTCGACGTTGGGTTCCCTGGTAAAGTACCGTTCCATGATGTGCGCCATCATGTCGGAGATTCCGCAGGCGGTCTGGAACGCCGGCAGCGAGTAACTCAGTTCCGGGTTCAGAATGGAAAAAACTGGGAAGATATGGCCGGTAGTTACGCCCCGTTTCCACGGCCCGTCCTCGTTGGTAATTACCGTGCTGTTGCTGGATTCGCTGCCGGCGGCCGGGATCGTCAGCACCGTACCCACGGGCATGGCGCCGGCCGGGCTGCGTTTGCCCTCGAAGAAATCCCACACGTCACCGCCGTCAACCGCGCCCATGGCGATGGCCTTGGCGGAATCGATTACCGAACCGCCACCCACGGCCAGAATGAAATCCAGCTTTTCCTTCCCCACTATGTCGATGCCCTTGTAAACCAGGGACAGCCGGGGATTGGGCTGCACGCCGTCCAGCTCCACCCATTCGACGCCGGCGCTTTTAAGGCTGGCCTTTACCCGATCCAGCAGACCGGATTTGACGGAATGGCCCCCGGAATGGTGCAGCAGAATCCGCTTTGAAACCAGGGAGCATTCCTTCCCGGCCTGGTCCTCGGTACCCTTCCCAAAAACGATTTTGGTGGGCATATGGTATTGAAAGTTTTGCATGACAGGAAAAGTTTATCACGGTTTCCCCGGACTTTACAAGGTACGGATAGGCACTTGCATTTTGTTTTGACGGCCGGGAACGAAGACGAAGGATGGGGAACGAATAGCTGCGCTATTGGTTGTGAACAAAGGTTAATGTTTGTTCCCCGATTTATGTCACGGCAAATTGGCATTGTCAATTCCGTTTTGACGGCGGCAGGAAACGACCTCCAGGCCCGGATTACGACCAACCGTAACGGCATGATGTGGACCTGGGGAAGCAACGCCCCGGGCCAACTCGGCGACGGAACGCGAATCGACCGCAACGTTCCCGCACGGGTGCCCGGTTTTTAACAACGCGGGTTTGGGCCCGGGCCTTGAACAAGAAACTCGCAAAAGGCAACCGGAGGGCAGCGGTTTTCCGTAACAAATTTTACACCGGAGCGTTTTATCGGCGTAGGCTTTTGCGCGAAGGGCACTGAACGCGGGGAGTCTTCAACACCGCAGAGGGGGATTTATGAGCTTCTGGAAAGGGTTTTTAGTGGCGGCGTGCCTTGCGGTATTAAGCGTTGCCATTCCTGACGGAAGGGTTTCCGCTCAGGATACCTGCAATTGCCGGCACGTTCAGGAATTCGAATGGGCCGTCGAAGTCTGGTTTGCCACGGGCATCCCCCATCGCCAAATCTTCCGCCTTTGGGCTTTCACCGCGCGGGAAGCGGAAGAAGTGGCGGAAAGACTTTTTGGGAACACGCATCCCAGAAGGAACGATTCAATAAACGCCGTTGCCCGCCGGGCTTAAACCGGAACAGTCCCGATGCGGACGTTTGCCAGTTCGATCCCGCCGGCCGGGACAATCAGCCCGACGCCGGTGAACCATGCCCTGAACGGACTGGAGGGGGGCATAGCGATGGCGGGAGGAATGCTTCTTGGCATAAGACGCGACGAAGATCAACGCGCGCGGCTGGAAAGCGAATACAAAGGCCAGCTTGACTTCCAAAGCAAAATGGTCCAGGCGAAAAGGGAAGGTCGAATGGAGGGCCGTCAGGAAGGTCGAAAGGAAGGCCGAAAGGAAGGCCGCCAGGATAAACCGTAATGAAGTCCTGAGCCTCATCGCCAGCGGCTACACGCTGGAGGACATCAAAAAAGAGCTGGAAACCGGGGCTTAGCAGGCCGGGAGCCTATCTTATTTTCTGTGTAAATGCCAAGTGTCATTAGAACGGGACCCGTTCCTTTCCAAACTCAATGGCGAACTGGTTTAACGCCTGCCCCCATTCC
>JGI24694J35173_10004196_pt1 | contig 10409 bp, 6 predicted proteins | sample TergutCo191P1_FD_35173 | JGI IMG/M metagenome (IMG submission 35173) | reverse complement strand
TCCAGGTTCTTGCTCTCCTGAATCACTTCCTTGCTGCCCTCGCGCATTTCCAGGGCCCCGCCCTTTACCTGCTGCGTTATGTCGTTTACCTGGCCAGAGGCACTAAGAACCTGTCTGCTTCCCTGTGCCTGCTCTTCCATCGCGTTCCGAATTACTTCCTCCTGATCCGCGACGGTCTTTACCCCCTGGTTTATCGCCTCGAATCTGTTCAAGACATTGTCCGTGGAACGGGTGATCTTGGTGATGGATTCCGAAATCTTTTTCAGAACCTCCCCGATAGTCTTCGACTGCTCGCTGGAAGATTCGGCCAGCTTGCGTATCTCACCAGCAACGACTGCGAAACCCTTGCCCGACTCGCCCGCACGGGCGGCCTCGATCGCGGCGTTCATCGAAAGCAGGTTCGTCTGGCTTGCGATGTTTTCCATAACCGCGTTGATGTTAAGAAGACCCTCGGATTCCCTAGCAATCTCCTGTATGTCGGATACTACGTCCTGAATGCTGACCTTGCCCGTTTCCGAAGCTTCCTTTAGGCTTTCCACGTTGGCGGCATTCTTGACAAGGGTCTGCGTGACGGACTGGATGTTGGCCATAACCTGTTCCAGCGCGGATGCCGCCTGGGATACGGCCCCAGTCTGGCGTTCGACATTGCCGTTAAGCTTGCCGATGTTCACATTGACCTGCTCCATGGTGGCGTTGGTCTCGGTGACGCTAGCACTCTGGTTCATGACCCTTCCCTTTACGCTCTGGATGTTGGCGGTGATCTGGTTCATGGCCGAGGCTGTCTGGGACATGTTGCTGGCAAGATCGTTGCCAATCTCGGAAAGCTTGCCCGCCTGCTGCTTGATCGCGCCGATCATTTTTCGCAGTTCCTCCATGGTTACATTGAAGGAACGGGAAGCCTTGGCGATTTCGTCCTTGCCCAATTCAGGAAGTCTTTTGGTAAGATCCCCGTCTGCGGCACCGTCAATCGCATCGGTCAGAAGGCGAATCGGCTTGAGTATGCGCGAGACAATCAGAAGCATAACGCTGGTCATGACTATAATGATCACGATACAGATTACAATCGTGTTGCGCCGCGAGGCGGCGGTGGTCGCGATGGCAAGCTCCTGGGAGATGCCCATGAAGAACATGCCGATGGGGTTGCCGTCCGCGCCACGCAATGGGAAATAGTAGGCGATATAGGGCGCACCCACCAAATCCTGGCGAAGACGGATGGATCCCCCCCGCTGAACAACCGCCGCTACGATTCCAGGGTCAGCTACAAGGCCCACGGCGCGCTGGCCAGTTTCGGGGTTGATGATAGTGGACGAGACCGAGGTGTTGCCCACGAAAACCATGGCATCCACGGCAAACTGATCGTAAATCCTGTCCAGGAAGTGGTTCATACCAACGTCAAAGTTAGCCACGACACTGCCCAAGAACCTGTCACCGTCCATAATGGGCGAGGAGGTGGTCATAACCATCGGGGCCGTCGGAGTTGGCGTGTAGAGTGTAAGAACCTCGCGCCGCAGTCCCGCCGCTACCGAGGGAACCCCGGTAACGTCGTCACCGTACGAATGTTGCATGTGGGAACGCGCAAGGGTTATGCCATTATGGTCGGCGACGATAATGGCATCCATCCCCAGCAATTCCTTTCTTTCGGCCAGGTACCGCCAAATCTCTGTCCTGTCCCCGGCATCGATGCGCCTTATCAGCCCTGCGCTGTCGCCTATAGCCATGGCCGCCATGCGCGTTTTATGCTCGTATGCGTCAAGATAGGCGCGGACCGATAAAATCGCCGCATCCATCCTCTCCTCGGCAAATGTATTGACGCGGTTTGCCGTATTTACGGACATATGTACAGCTACGAAACCAACCAGGATAAAGAGCAANCCCAAAATAGGGACGATAATCTTGCTTTTTAGACTTTTNAACACAATNATACCCCTTTCAAGTAGAAATAAAATAGGTGGGACTTAGTCTGCACAATTTTTCACAAACACAGATGCCACGGTTATGCATTGTAACAATCTTTTTATGGAAGCGTCAATGCCCGAAATTAATCCAATTGCTTAGGGCAGGGGCCACAGCAGGCAAAAAAATCGCCGAACGACTAAAGCATTTTTCAGTTTTGCGCCATATATATGTATGGAGGCAATATGCTGGAAATAGCAGATCCCCTGAACAGTGCCGCAAGTCGCCTGTTCGGGGTTACGTATCTGTTCCCATACCAACGGCTGGTAGTGGCGAACATTCTTGAGGCCGCCGAGGCTGCGGGTCTTACGCTGACCTGGCCGGGCGAACCATTGGTGTCACCTGTCAATGGTTTTTCGGACAGGGGCCATCAAATCGTTATCCTGCCCACGGGTGCGGGAAAGTCCCTGTGCTTTCAACTGCCCGCGATGATTATCGAAGGAATTACGCTGGTGATATATCCGATTCTATCCCTTATGGCGGATCAGAAACGTCGTTTGGATGAAAGGCGTTTCGCGCCGGTGGTACTTCGTGGCGGGCAGACAACAGAGGAGCGGGACGAAATATGGCGAAAGCTGGATTCGGGCGAAAGCAGATTTGTTATCGCCAATCCCGAGGTTCTGCTTACGCCGCAGGTGATGAGTCGCTTTGCCAAGGGCAACGATCGAAAAGCAAAAATCGCCCACATCGTGATTGACGAGGCGCACTGTGTTAGCGAATGGGGCGAAAGTTTCAGACCTGCCTATCTTGAAATAGGTACTATCATAAAAAACATTGACGCACCGCTGGTAACGGCGTTTACTGCAACGGCGGGGGCTCCTGTTTTGGAAAAAATCAATGAATACATTTTTGACAGTCGTGGGACCCATCTGGTTATGGGAAACCCCGATCGCGCGAACATCTCATATTTTGCCAAAGGCTGCGTTATAAGGGACATGACTGTAAGGGATTTGCTCTTGCGGAACGAGCGACCGGCGATTGTGTTCTGTTCCTCGCGGCGCGGTACGGAAAGGCTTGCCAGTTACCTAAGGATCGGTTTGCGCGAAATGGGCATGGATTGGCATAACGAGATTCGGTTTTACCATGCCGGTTTAAGCAGGGATGAAAAGGACGATGTGGAAAAGTGGTTCATGGGTAGCGGCAATGCGGTGTTGTGTGCCACATGCGCATACGGCATGGGCGTGGACAAGTCCGACATACGCACGGTGATACACAGGGACTGTGCGCCTTCGGTGGAGGCGTATTTGCAGGAATCGGGTAGGGCGGGCCGCGACGGGAAGCAGTCGAGGGCGTTTCTTTTGTGGGGACCCGAAGACGAGGCAAGTCTGCGCCGTGCCAAAACCGAGGCGGACAAGGCGCGGCTTTCGGGGCTTTTGGACTACGCCCGTGACACGACGCAGTGCAGAAGGCAAGCCCTGCTGAAAATGCTTAACTACAATGCAGACGGCGAAAGCCCTGAAACCGCGTGTTGCGATGTCTGCGAAAAACAGGCGAATTCTAATTTACGTGAGGAAGCGAGCATCCTGGATTTTTTTCGCAGGAACAAGCGGTGCTATACGGTAAACGAAGCGGCGCGTATTTTGGCGCGGGCGAATAACTTTTTCTGGTCGGAAGGCGAAGCGAAACAGGTCATCAACCATCTGATTTACTCGGGCAGGCTTGCCAAATCGAATAATATTTTCTGGAAAGGAGCGGTAAGCATGGGGAAAGTTGGCCGATCCAAAATGTGACATTTGAAACAACTTCTTTGATACCCCGTTGATCCTCCCCCTGTAAACATGAAAGTATGTACTTAGCAGGGGGTTCGCGATGATAAAGACCGTTATCTGTTTCGCGTTTGTGGTTCTTGGGGTGATGTGCCTTATGCCCTTTGGTCTGCTGGCAGCTTTCTTTAGCCTTTTGGGACTGCGAAAGCCTATGTCGGTTTTTATTTACCGTCTCGTCCAGGGCTGGGCGCGGTGCCTGATCGTCTTGGTCGGTTGCAAGATGACCGTCCTGGGCAAGGAAAACATTCCGCGTAGGGGTGGGATTTGCTTCGTTAGCAACCACGCCAGCATAGCCGATATTCTTATGCTGCTAGGCCATGCGGGTAGGCCCTTCGGTTTTGTCGCAAAGAAGGAACTTATGGCCATTCCCCTTCTGAATGTGTGGATATCCGTGTTGGGCGGGCTGTTCATCGACCGCAAGAACCCTCGCAAGGCACTCAAGACCATAAATGCCGGCGTAAAAAGGATTAAGGCCGGCGGCGGTATGATTATTTTTCCGGAAGGCAGTCGATCCCGCGGCAAGGGCCTTCTGCCGTTTCGCCCAGGCGCGTTCAAGCTGGCGGCGCAGTCAGAGGCGGTCATAGTCCCGGTCGCCATTGCCGGCACTTACGATGTTTTCGAAAGAAACTACAGGGTCAATCCCTGCCCAGTCAGAATCACCTTCTGCGACCCAATCAAAGTCGCCGACATGCCCGTCGAGGACCGCAAGATGGTGCTTGCGGATCGCGTCCGCGAGGTTATAGGGAAGGCGCTGGAAGCTGGCGGTGGCTCCTAGCCGTAATGGGCTTTATCCATGCGGATATCGACGCGTTTTACGCATCGGTCGAGCAGCTTGACCGACCGGAGTACCGTGGAAAGCCGGTAATCGTCGGTGGCCTGCCTGGGGATCGCCGCAGCGTGGTATCGGCGGCTTCCTACGAGGCCCGAAGCTTCGGGGTGCATTCGGCTATGCCAGTGGCACAGGCGGTCAGGCTATGCCCGAATGGAATATTCCTTCGCGGGAACATGGAACGTTACCGGGAAAAGTCGGCCGAGATCATGACGATATTCGAGGGGTTTTCTCCCAATGTCCAACAGCTTTCGATAGACGAGGCATTCATCGATATTACCGGCACAGAGGGACTGTTTGGCCCACCTAAAGTGGCCGCCGAAAAGATCAAGGAACTGGTTTTGAAACAGGCGGGGGTGACCGTTTCTGTCGGGGTCTCGTCCAACAAGTACCTTGCCAAGATCGCCTCTGGAATGTCCAAGCCAGATGGCCTGTATATTATTCCCCCAGGCGGTGAGGAGGGCTTTATGCGCGCACTTCCCGCGGAAAAGATTTGGGGTACGGGAAGTTCCACGCACGAACTTTTCAAAAAACACGGAATCAAAACCGGCGACGACATTTTCCACCTTTCGCAGAACGTCCTTGCCACGCTTTTCGGCAAGGCCAAGGGCCTGTTTCTCTACCGCGCCGTGCGGGGCGAGGGCGCGGCGTTCGAGGAGGAAAGGGAAACCAGATCGATAAGCACCGAACGGACTTTCGCCTTCGACCTGTACGACGAGTTCGCCATGGAAAGCGTTCTTTTCGATCTGTGCCAGTCACTTATTTGGCGGCTTTTGGAGGGCAAATGGCAGAGCCGCACGGTTTCGGTAAAGATACGATACGGCGATTTCTCCACCGAAGGTGCGCGGGAAAGCAGATCTGGCTATGTTACGACGCTGAATGACCTTTATGACAGGCTTTTGGGGTTGTTCCGCAGGAAGTACCAGAAGGGTAGGGGTGTGCGGCTTTTGGGCGCGGGCCTTATGAACCTAGAGGACGGAGCGGAGTTGCAGGGAGAGCTTTTCGGCGAGGTGGAGGAGAAGGATCGGCGTTTGGAAAAGGCCATTCTGGATATTAACAAGAAGTTCCCCGATGCGGCGTTGCGCCGGGGGCGCTCCTGGCTTGCGGAATAGTAAGGGGTGGCAAGGGGCCTTTCTGTCGGTTTATTTTCACCAGTTTTCTGCCGATAATATACCGAGTAGGACACATGAAAAACAAGGCGTACTTCATTGCCGTATTATACTTTCTCTTCCTGGCGTTAGGTAATATCCACTCTTCGAGTGGGCACTCTTCAAACGGACACTCGTTCGAAGCGCGTACCAGAAGCCTTTCGGGTGAGGCTATCTGGAGAATGGCCAATTACAGGTCGGGCCTTATAGAGGTGGGGATGATCCGGCCGAGTCCGGTGCTTCTTCTTTCCTCCGAACGCGCTTTCGCCTCCAGGCCTCTGGATATGGCGCTTTCTTTTGACGAGGGGAGCCCCTCCCGTTTCAGGGATTCCCTGGGCCGTTACAGGGTTTCCGTTTCGCCTGAGCTTGTCGCCGTTGACCGCCGTCATGCCAGGGCTGGCTCGGGGGCCGTCCTTTTTCCGGGGGCCTCGCCAATTGCCGGGACTTTCCACAGCCATGTTCCAGGAAACGTAACGGCCGGCGGGCCGTTGGTGGTTACGCCGCATAGTGATTCGGCCCTGTTTTCCGCGAATAACAACATACGCGATTTCACGCTGGAATTCTGGCTGCATCCCCTTAACATGGAAAACGGCGAGCAGATTCTTCAATGGGTTTCCGCCCGCCCAGGCAGGTCTGCGGCGATGGACTTTACATTCCAGCGCATCCTTGTCATGTCTTCCAGGAATCGGCTGCATTGGACCTTCACCAATTTTTTCAGTTCCCCAGATCGCATGGCAAGCATTGACGTAAACCTTTCCGGCACGACACCGCTGGTTCCCAGAACCTGGAGCCATCACCTGATTCGTTTTGATGCCGAAACCGGTATGCTGGAATACGTGGTGAACGGTAGGCCCGAGGCGATTGTGCATGTCACTTCCACGGGGCGCGAAAGAGGGGAGGTCTACACGCCCATCGCCGGGGAGAACGGCAGTTTTGTCCTGGGCGGCAATTTTACGGGGATGATGGACGAGTTCAGAATCCACGGCAGTTTTGTTCCCAATGCGCCAACGCGAAGATACCCGTTGAGTGGCGGCAGGATCGAGACCAGGGCTATCGATTTGGGTCCTGGGAACAATCGCGTGTTGACCCTGGAAGCTTCTGGCGGCAGGGCTTCGGTGCGGGACATAAGGGCTTCCAGTGAATTCCAGCGTAACGGAAGGTTTCGCTTTTCGGATGATTCCGAGATGCAGTTCTTTATTCGCGCATCGAACAATCCATTCCGCTGGGACAATCCCTGGCAGACCGTAACGCCGGGCGAAAGTATCGCCGAGGTCGTTATTGGACGCTATGTGCAGTTGGCGGTTGATTTTTATCCATCAGCCGATGGCGAGGCAAGCCCCTATCTCGAGGAAATACGCATTGTCTACCTACGCGACGAACCGCCCTTGCCCCCGACTCGACTTGTCGCGGTCGCGATGGATGGCGCGGTGCATCTTACCTGGAGGCACAGCCCGAACAGCAATACCCAGGGTTATCTGGTCTATTACGGAACCGCCGACAATGAATTCTTTGGCGAGGGCGCGACCTTGGGTCCTTCGCCTATAAGCGTGGGTATGCGGAACTCGGTCGTAATCGAAGGTCTACAGAACGGCACATTATACTTTTTCCGTGTGGCCGCCTACAGCGATCGCGGTTCCAATCATCTGCTTGACGATTCCGTTTCGCATCATGTTGGGGAATTCTCTAACGAGGCGCGGGCCAGACCCTTGCGGGGAATGAACACGGCTCGTTAGCATCTATCTCATAAAGAAAAGTCGAATCGCGCCCCAAATTCGCCTGAAAATGTTTCCCTGCCCGTATTCCCTTGTGGTGACAAGCCTTACTCGGTGTACCTCGCCGATATCGTCGGCAAGGACAAGCCAGCCGGCGGGGTGCAAGGCTGGCAGTGGAGCGACAAGTGGGGCATCGGTTTCCACGGCGAACCAAAGCGGGGTCGAGCGGTCAAGAGGGGCGGTAAACTCCAATGGTTCCGCTAGTTGCAGAATGGCCTGTCTTTCCCTGCCTTTCCACAGGCGCACTGGTTCGATGTGTGGGGTTGCCAGGCGGATGGTTCTGAAATTTTCGAAGGCCCATGAAAGGAGCAGGTTCCCGTCACGGTTACGGTCGGCGGCGGTGGTGGAACCTAAGATTGTTGCGATGAAACGGGTGTCGCCCCGTGTGGCACTAAGGGCGACGTTGAAACCGGATGCTGGAATAAAGCCAGTTTTCAGGCCGTCAACGCCTGGAAAAGTCCAAAGTAAGGTGTTGCGGATCTCCTGCACTATGGTTCCTGGGTTTGCGCGAAGGGCTGGGCGCACGTTGGCTGCTGTGGGAAAGGCGAATTCTCGCACCGAATGGAATTCGGCAAGGCTTTGGGGGTGCAGGCGCAGGTATTCGCGGGAAAAGGACGTGAACTCGGCGGCGGTGGTCATGTTCTCGGCGGAAATGCCAGAGGGCTCGACGAAGCGGGTTCTGGTAAGGCCCATTCGGCGCATTTCCCTGGTCATCTCGGCGGTAAACTCGTCTACCGAGGGGGAAAAACGCAAGGCCACAGCCACGGATGCATCGTTGCCAGATGGAACGGCCAGTCCAAGCATAAGTTCCCTAAGCGTTACGATTTGTCCAGGCTCCAGGAACATAAGGCTGGAAAAGGGCGGCTGGTTTCTGGCCCAGCTTTCAACCCCTATCGGCACGATCTCGTCCATGGAAGCCTGGCCCTGGGCCACGGCGTTCTGCACAAGGTGCATCGCCACGACTTTGGTCAGCGATGCCGGGGGGATTTCCAACCCAGGGTTTCTGGCGTAAAGCACCGTGCCGGTGGCCGCGTCGATCAGCACCGCCGCTGTTGCGGAGATTTCTGGTGCGCCGGCAAGGTGGGGTGCCAGTAGGGGAGGGGTATCGAAGTTTAGCCCCGGTGCGTGGGCGTTTTGCGCGGCGGCGTACTGGGCGAAACCGCTACCAAGAATGCCGGATAGATCAAGGCTGGGTTGCTGGGTGTCAAGTGCTGTGCCGCAAAAAAGCAGCAGGAACAGGCAAAACGCTGCTGGTTTCAAAAGTCCGCCTGACCCACGGCGCGTGGGAATGGAATAACGTCCCTTATGTTCGCCATGCCGGTAACGTACTGAATCAGCCGTTCAAAGCCCAGCCCGAAACCCGCGTGGGGAACCGTGCCGTATCGCCGCAGATCCAGGAACCACGAGTAATCCACGATGTTCATCCCAAGCTCGCTCATTCGTCCGCACAGCTTGCCCAAATCTTCCTCGCGCTGGGAACCGCCGATTATCTCGCCGATCCTGGGAACCAGCACGTCCATNGCNCGCACGGTTTTGCCGTCGTCGTTCTGTTTCATATAGAACGCCTTTATGTCCCTGGGGTAGTCGGTAACGATTACCGGGCCGCCGATAACCTTTTCGGTAAGGTGTTTTTCGTGCTCGCTCTGCAGATCGCTGCCCCAGCGCGGGAGGAATTCGAAAGTGGTGCCGCCGGCAACGGCCTTTTCCAGTTCCCGCACGGCATCGGTGTAGGTGATGTGGGCGAATTTGGAATTCACCACCTGGGTCAGGGTCTCGATTATGCCCTTCTCGACATGGGCATCGAAAAATGCAAGGTCGTCCGCGCATTCCTCAAGGGCGGCACGGAAGATGTATTTCAGGAAGTCCTCGGCCAGGGCCATGTTGTCGTTGAGATCGAAAAAGGCGATTTCCGGTTCTATCATCCAGAACTCGGCAAGGTGCCGGCTGGTGTTGGAGTTTTCCGCGCGGAAGGTAGGGCCGAAGGTGTATATGCGGGAAAGGGCGCAGGCGTAGGCTTCCCCCTCAAGCTGGCCGGTAACGGTAAGGAAGGTTTTCTTGCCGAAAAAGTCCTTCGTGTAATCGATTGGCCCAGGCTTCGCCGCCATTGCGTCAAGATCCAGGGTCGTTACCTGGAACATCGCCCCCGCGCCTTCCCCGTCTGCCGACGTGATTATCGGCGTGTGGACGTACTGAAAGCCGTTCTCGTTGAAGTACCGGTGGATCGCGTAGGACATGCGACTGCGAACCCTGGCCACCGCGCCGAAGGTATTGGTGCGTGGCCGCAGATGGGCGATTTCCCGAAGAAATTCCATGGAATGCCGCTTCTTTTGCAGTGGGTATGCGGGGATTCCAGGTTGGGCCTCGCGGCTTTCCGCGGGAGCCTCGCCCAGCACCCTAAGCGATTCGGCGGAAACTTCGACCGCCTGCCCCGAAGCGGGGGAGGGGATAAGCCGCCCAGAAACTGCCACGGATGCGCCGGTGCCGAGAATGGCAAGCGCGGCCTCGGTTTCCCCCGTCGTCTGGCCCCGATCAAACGTGCACTGTATACCGGCACGGCAAGAGCCGTCGTTTACCTCGACAAAAACAAGGTTTTTGGTTTCCCTTTTGGTTCTGACCCAGCCCCGCACCTCGATTTCCTGCGAAGTGGGTGTCTCGGCCAGTATTTCACGGATAAGTTTCGTAAGCATGGGGGAAGTATAGCGGAAAGGGCCGATAAATAACAGCGGTTGTGAGGCGGGCTCCCTGGACGATCGCCTTCGGTGGGCGGGCATTCCACGGCGACCCCGCGTCCCCGATTTACACGTTGAACTTAAAGAACATCACATCGCCGTCCTTTACGATGTACTCCTTGCCCTCGATTCGGTACTTGCCGGCGGTTTTTATCTTCGCCTCGGTGCCGTAGTGGAAAATGTCCTCGCAGGTGTACACGTCGGCCTTGATA
>JGI24694J35173_10004185_pt1 | contig 10446 bp, 11 predicted proteins | sample TergutCo191P1_FD_35173 | JGI IMG/M metagenome (IMG submission 35173) | reverse complement strand
CAGCTTTGAAGCTACAACCAACGCCGCGATATAGCATAAGTGGCCCAGCGCGAAAAAGAACATGCCCGCCACAAGGCCAAGCTTGTCCTGCTTGGAAAAGCTTATGGCAACATCCCCGGAAAGGCCCATAACAAGGCCGGCAATTATCAACACGGAAAAAACGGAAGACTGCCCCATCGCGTCCATGGTTCCGATAAGCGCGGCGCAAACGATGATCCACGTGGAAACGCCTTTGAGAACGCTCCCGGCCACCGTCGGCTTTTCCCTCGCCCGATGTTTAACGTATATAAAAAACGCGGCGCAAGGAATAAGCAACACGTACATGACAATTATGGGCAGCGGTATCGTCGTCATAAAATCGCCTTCTGCCTGGTTATACACATTCCGGTTACCCGCGCCTAACGCCGCCCGATTCCGCCCGCCTGTAATTTTTCATTATCAACATTATTGCGAACGCGCCAAGAAACGCGCCAAGGGTGTTGGCAACCCAGTCAAAAATATTGCTGTCGCGGTAGGGTACGAAGTATTGGTGAATCTCGTCTATCGCGCCGTAGGCGGAACCGACAAGCCCGGTAATCAGAACGCCGCGCCAAGGGCGGCACTGCCAAAAGCCAAGGGGCACCCACAGCCCTATGGCAAAGCCCAAAGCTCCGTATGCCAAAAAATGCTGAAGCTTGTCCCAGCCCAAAAGCCCCGGAGGTTGCGGCAGCGAGCTTTGGGACGAAAGAAGCCAGAGGGTTGCGACAATCAGCGGGGCGGGAAGCCGCAAGAGTATGGCCTGGAACAGTCGCATAAAACGCATAAAACCTCGCTAACCCCCAACGGCCCCGCTCACAGCAGTTCCGCGCTTCCGGACTTTCTGATCTGTTCCACTATGTCGCGCACCTTTTGCGTTTGGCCCTTCTTGGTTATAAGCGCGGCGGCCGGCCCTCCGTTTTTGCCCGAGCGTATTACCACGACAAGGTCTTCAACTCCGGCTAGGGCAACGGGAATGTCGGAATCCACATAGCAGCCATCGCCTGAAGCGTCGCCCGAGGCGACGAAAACCTTGGCCTTGCAGCTTCCCCCTATCTTGGCATACTCCTCCCAGTTGCCTATGTCGATCCACTCGAAGCTTGCGGGAACCATAACCGCGTTCCGGCATTTTTCGGCAATGGCGTAGTCAAACGAGATGCTTTCGGTTTTGCGATAGGCGTTTTCCAAACCGGGCCACGAGTCCAGCACCCGCACGCCTTTTGAAACGGAGCAGGACTCTGGCTTCGGCGCTTTAAGCTTTTCGAAAGGCCGAATCACGCCGGGCGCGAAGGCGCGAAACTGTTCCGCCATGAAGTCGGCNCAAAAGGCGAACATCCCGGAGTTCCAGAAAAANCGCCTGCTCGCGGCATACTTTTTCGCGGTTTTNGGATCCGGCTTTTCGTGGAAGGCCGCCACNTTGTACACGCCGTCCGCGCCNTTGCCGGTCTCTATGTAGCCGTAGCCGGTTTCGGGCCGGACGGGCGGAATCCCGAACACCACAAGCTTGCCCTTGCCGGCGGAAGAGGCCGCAAGCTTGGAGTCGGCCCTGAAAGCCGCAAGCGGTTTGATGATGTGGTCGCTTGTAAGCACAAGCATGTTCCTGCCGCGCCCGCCCAAAAGCGAATAGCAGACCGCGCAGGCCACGGCAGGGGCAGTGTTTTTCGCCGCCGGCTCGCCGACAACAAGCAGGCGTTTCTTGCTGCCGGCTCCAAGCTTCAGCTTCGCGATATCCGCAATCACGTGGGGAATGTGCGACTTTCCGGTAATGACAATAACCTTGCCGTTTTTTTCGGTGAGCTCAAGCGCGCGTTCCACCGCCATGGAGAAGAAGCTCGTCCTGCCAGAAGCCGAGGCCGGCAGAAACTGTTTGGGCAGACGCGAGCTGCTTGCCGGCCAAAGCCGCGTACCGGAACCTCCGGCCATAATCAGGCAGTCGTCGAACATACCAACCCCGTCGAGCTAGAAGCGCACGGCTTCGACCATGTAGCGAATATCGTGGGTGTTCCCGGCGACGCGCTTTTGTTCTATAACGAAAATCAGCGACTCGCCGGACGGCGATATAAGCACCTGCCGGATGCGGTTAGAAAAAATCCCGTTCCGCCAGATGTGGGGGGAACCCACGGTAAAGTTCCTTACCTCCCTGTGCGGACTGGTGCTTCTCAGATTGATAAAAAACGACGAACGCCGGTTCGCGCCGGTGCCCTCTATCGTTTCGACAAGGCTTGCCTCGTAAAACATTCCCGACCCGAAGTCCCTAAACGTGATGGGCTTGTTTTCAAGGGCCGGATCCCCGACCAGGGCAATGTACAAAGGCTGCCCCTGGTTGGGAAACATTACCCCGTAGCGTTCGGCAAGGGGGGCGTTCCGCGCAATCAGCGAGTGCATGGCGCCCGAGCCGCTTTGCCCCGCCACTATCGCCCTGTCGTGGGTATAGGAAGCCCTGCCTCCGGCGACGAAGTCGTTCCTTGCGACATCCACCACAAAAAGGTCGGCCCAGGGCCTAAGAGTGCCGGATCTCACCCCATACTGGGCAAACATGTAGACGCTGCCGTCCGCGGAGAAGCCAAGGTTAACGAAAGTGGCAGAATCCCCTGCCAACAGCGCCGAGCCGCCCATTACAAACAAGCCTGCCAGCGCGAAAAAAACCCGCCTGAACATATAAGTCCTCCCTAGTATTGATTATCGGCCATCCGGCAAAACTCTTGAGAAAAACAGCGGCAATAGCTATGCTAAAAGCATGACGCTCTCCCACAGAAACGCCGTTTTCAAGGCGGGAATCGTATTTTCGTCCCTTTGCCTGATTTTGGGCCTGGCCGCCCTGATAGAAGCGGTTCCCGTTTACGGATACATGGAGGGGGAAATCGAGCTGCGGCCCGGCGGCATCTTCCTGGCGTTTCTGGAAAGGCATCTTGAGGCGCGGCTTTTGGCGGTGCACTTTGGCGTTCTGTTTATGGCCCTGTTTTCGGTTCTTTCGGTGGCGCTTATCTATTTCTTTTTCGAGAAAACCCAGCCGCCGGAAATTCTTTTCGTCGCGTTTTTTGCGCTTTCCTTTTCCGTCGAGGTTCTGCGCCTGGCTCTTCCCTTAAGCCGGGTTTACGAAATCCCTTCGTTTTATCTTTTGATGGCCTCGCGGATAATCCTGTTTGGCAGATACTTTGGCGCTTTCTCGCTTTTTGCCGCCAGCGTATATGCCGCCGGCTACAGGTCGCAGCAGCAGCGCAACCCAATCGTTATAATAATGGCAACAACGCTTTTCGCCGCGATCGGCGTCCCGATCGATACCCAGATATGGGACTCCAGCCTTGCCATGCTCAGCGGTTACGCCGCAATGTTCAGGCTTATCGAGGTCGGGACTTTTTTTATAACGGTGGCCAGTTTTTTTATCGCCGCACGGCAACGCGGCTCAAGGGAGTTCATCTTCATAGGCGCGGGCTCCGTCCTCGCCCTGGCAGGCAGGTATATCCTTCTGCGCGCCGATACCTGGGCGGGATTCCCCATTGGCCTTGCCCTGCTCGCCATCGGCACCTGGCTTATCTGCACAAGGCTTCACAAAATTTACCTGTGGCTGTGACCAATATTTTTTCGCGTTAAGGCACGAACGCCGCTCTACAAAACCCAGCTAACCGCGAGCCCGACGACTAAAGGCAAAACGATATTGTCGTAGTCTTCCAAGGGCAGGGCCTCAACGGCGGTGGCTACGGTAGCGGCAGTAAGGGCGGCCACGTGGTTCTGCGAGAGAAGGTAGACGGAAACGCCGGTGGCGACAAAGCAGGCCGCCGAACCTTCTACGCTTTTTCCAAAAAGAAAGGCGGGGCGGATTCTGCCGAACAGCTTTCCGGCAAGGCTGGCAAACCCGTCGCCAAACGCCAGGGCGAAAATGGCCGCGCTTGCCACGGGCAGGGGGAACAGCATCAGGGCAAGCATCGCGCCTATGCCAAGGGTTACGGGGCCAAACACGAAGCGGCCGGCGTCCCTTTCGCGCGAGGCCATTTTGGTGACGGCGGAAACAACCGGAACCCTTACGCCGGAAGACCTAAGCAGCTCCATAAACGAATATGCGGCAACGCCGGAAAACAGCGAAAGCACGGCAAACGGAAGGCTNATGNCCGCCATTCCGGGACTCAAAGCGATGAGAAAATGGAGGCTCTTCCTGACGGCCTCGGACTTCGCCTCGGCAAACGTTATGGTTTGCCCGGCAGCGCCGGCGGCGGGAAGAAGCATTGTCGTTTTTCCAACGGAAACCCTTTCCATGCCATTTATATAGCAAATTTCGTGCCAAGTCCGGATATTCCCGAGAGATATTTCGCGGACCTGAAAACCGGCGTAAAATCGTCACAAAACAGGCAATTCAACCACGAAATACCGTGATTTTAACGTGCAACCCGTAATTTTGACATCGCGCCGGACGCGCGGAATTCCGGCGACGGAAAGGCGGAAGCCGTCCGGCTTGCCCAAGTGTATGAAAAATGATATACTGCAAATTCAAAAATTGCTATGATTTCGGGCGAAGCGGGGCAAAGGCGTTGATAAACTCGATTGAAGGTCTTCCGCCCGGGCTGGCGGCCTCGGTAAGCGCCGAGGAGAAAAGCCATATTGCCGGGATAAAGCTTCGGGGGCTGCTGCCCTTTGCGGTAACGCCGCACTTCGCGTCGCTTGCCCGCCCAGAAAGGGACGACCCCATCCGGCGGCAGTTTTTCCCCGATCCCCGCGAGGCAATCCCCGACCCTTTCGCGCTGGACGACCCGCTGGGCGAGGCCCGGCACCGCGTCGCGCCTTGCCTTGTCCACCAGTATCGAAACAGGGCGCTTCTGCTTGCCGCGAAAACCTGCGCCGGATACTGCCGCCACTGCTTTCGGCGGGCCTGGATTCCCGGCAAGGTCGGCTTCCACCCGGATCCGAGCTTTCGCTCCGACGACTGGAACGCCGCGTTTGCATACCTTGCGGCGCACGCGGAGATAGGCGAGGTGCTTGTTTCCGGAGGCGACCCCCTTACGCTGGACGACGACAAGCTCGGGGAGCTGTTTCGTCTGCTGCGCGGCGCGCGGGCGGACATCGCGCTTCGGTTGTGCACCCGCGTTCCCATAACGGAACCTTCCCGGCTTGAAGCCAAAACCATAGCTCTGTTTGCCGGCTTTCGTCCGCTGTGGCTTTCCGTCCACGTCAACCACCCCAGGGAGCTTTCCGCCCAAAGCCGCGACTCGCTTGCGGCTTGCGTAAAGGCCGGCATTCCCGTAAAAACGCAGACCGTGCTTCTGCAGGGCATAAACGACGATCCGGCCCTGCTCGCCGAGCTGTTCCAAGACTGCCTCGAGCTTGGGCTTTTGCCCTATTACCTTTTCCAGCTGGACCTTGCCCCCGGAACCGCCCACTTCAGAGTCGAGCTTAGGCGCGGCCTTGCCGTTTACCGCGAGCTGGGCCGGCTGCTCCCCGGCCCGAACCTGCCCGTCTACGCCGTGGACCTTCCCGGCGGCGGCGGAAAAATACGGCTGCACGAAAACGCAATCGCCGGGGAAAGAACCTCCGAGAAGGGCGCCGAGTACGTCCTCAAAGACGCAAACGGCAGGGAGTGGTATTATCCCGCGGGGTAGAGCTTGGACTTGACCCAACGCCATGCCGAGATCGGTCAAACCGCGCCATGACAATGGTTTTACACAAACGCCCTACTTCACCGCGCCAAGAATGCCCGCGACGAAGCGCTTTTGCTGGGTTATGAACAGCAGCACCGTCGGCAGGGAAAAGATTGTTACCGCCAACATCAGGATTCCGTAGTCCGTGACGTAGCCGTCGATGATGCCGGAAACCACAAGGGGCATGGTGCGGCTGTGCGCAGCCCGCAAAATGATCAAGGGCCACAGGTAGCTGTTCCAGTTGTTCATAAAAGCGACAATCGCCGCCGCCGCAAACGTGGGGGCCATGATGGGGAAATACACCTTGGCGTAGATTCCGAATTCCCCAAGCCCGTCCACCCTGGCGGCCTGGACGATTTCCATGGGGAACGAAGCCGAGCACTGCCGGAAAAAGAAAATCAAAAACGCCGTTGAAATACTTGGAAGAACAAACCCCAGCGTGGTGTTCATAAGGCCCATGGTGGCAAACATGCGGAACAGCGGTATCATAAGCGTGGCAAACGGCACCATCATGGAAAGCAGCAGCACCGCCATGAGCCGGTCCTTCTTTTTGTCGCGGTATATCTGAAAACCGTAGCCCGCCATCGAGCACACAAAAAGACTGAGGCCCACGGCAACCACGGTGTTCCGCAAAGAGTTCCAAAGCGCCAAGTCCACGCGCCGGGCATCGGTAAAAAGGTTTCGCATGTTTTCGATTAGGTTGGTGCCGAAGAACAGCCTTCCGCCTATTATGTCGATGCTCCGGTTGGTGGCCGCCACCGCCATCCAGAAAAACGGGAAAATGGAGACGAAACACACGACGCCTAGGAAAACATACACCCATATCGGCAGGGAATTCGGCTTNCTCTTAATGATCATGATGCCTTGTCTCCTATTTTCATCTGGATAAACGCCAGCGTCGCCACCATGATAAGAATCATGTAGGAAACCGTCGCGGCATAACCGAACTGCGGGGCAAACTCAAACGAAAGCTGGAAAATGTACTGCGAGATGCTCAGCGTCCGGGATCCCGGACCTCCGGCCGTGATGTTTTGGACCTCGTCGAAAATCTGCAGCGTTCCGTTTGTTGACATAATCGTCGTCAACAAAATAACCGGGCGCAGCAGCGGCAGGGTTATCGTAAAAAACTGCCGAACGGACGACGCCCCGTCGATTCTCGCGGCCTCGTAAATCGACGTGTCTATGTTCTGAAGCCCGGCAAGATAGAAAATGGTGTTGTAGCCCGTCCACCTCCAGGTGATTGCAAGAATGATGACAATCCTTGCCCACACAGGATGGGTAAGCCAGTTCATCGGCGCGTCAATCAGGTTGAGGTTTTGGAAAACGAAATTGACAAAACCGTCCCACGCGAAGAACGTTCTGAAAAGCATTGCCGAAGAAATCAGCGCGGTGGCGCAGGGCAGGAAGATCATCGTTCTGAAAGCGCCCCTGCCTTTAAGCTTCTGGCTGTTCAGGACCGACGCAAAAACAAGGGCAAGCATCAGCATGATCGGCACCTGGATGATCAAATAGAAAAACACGTTTGATACCGACGCGATGAACTGCGCGTCCTGGAACAGCCGGAAGTAGTTCCGAAGCCCCGCAAAGGTCAGGTTGTTGCCAAGCCCCGTATGAAGGGAAAGCCAAAAAGCCTGAGCCATGGGGAGAAACGAAAAGACAAAAATAAGCAGCGCGGCGGGCGTCACAAAAAGCCAGCCCCATAACGCCTGCCTGCCTGTTACGCCCGTGCGCCGCATCGAAAGCATTTTACCCCGCCGCTATTGAGCTATAAGGAAATTGACATGGTTTTGGGCCGTGGTAAGCGCCGCGTCAATCGAGGTTCCCATGATGATTTCCGCGACCGCGCGTCCCACCGCGTCCCTGGCCTCGTAGTTGAACACGCCGTATCTGACCCTCGGCACGTTGGCGGCAAACTGTATCAGCTCCTCGAACACGCTTTGCCCGCCGAAGAACGCGTGGGGGGCCGCGTACGCCGGAGTGTTCGCCGCGGGAAGCCACGTGGCGATCGCGCCGGACAGCGGCAGAATCGTTTCGTACAGCTCGACGCTGCCGGCGAAGGTTCTGTTAAGGAACTCCACGGCAAGGTCCGCGTTCGGCGAAGTGGAAAGCACCATCCAGCTTGAGCCGCCCCAGCTCGAGTAGTTTACCGAGGGGATCGTGCCAAAGCGCGGGATGTTGGTCATTGCCCACAGGCCGTGCTGCGCGGGCTGGGAGGTGATGGAACCGATAATCCAGCAGCCGGCAATCGTTCCCGCCACGGAGCCGTTGTTGATCGTGGTGACGTAGGCGTTCCAGTCGGCGACTTCGATTATGACCCCGGCGGTTACCATCTGGTAGTAAAGCTCCACGGCCCTTCTCAGAACGGCGTTGCCCTGGATGTGCGTGTTGCCCTGCTCGTCAAAGAACCACGTTCCGGCGCTTTGCAGCATGAAGGCGATGGTATCGACCTCGTTGGCCACGGTGGAAATCATCGGCATTCCGGTGGCTTCCCTTACCATGATCCCAAGCTCGATGAAACGCTCCCAGGTGATGTCCGTAAAGTCATCGACCGTGAGGCCCGCCTGGGCAATTATGTCGGTGCGGACGAAGGTGGCGGTAACGCCGTTGTCAAAGGGGACGGAATAGTGGTTGCCGCCCATAAGCCCGAAGTCCACTTTGTATTCGGCAAACTGCCCCATGTCCACCCTGTTGGTAAGGGGCAGGAAGGCGTCGGGGAAAACGGTGAGGAACATCTGCATCGCGTTGTCCTGCATCAGAATGATGTCGGGCAGATGGGCGGTCTGCCCTGCGGCAAGGGCCGCGATTAGCGACGTCTGCAGAACGTCCCAAGGGGTTTCCACCACGTCCAGGACAAAATCGGGGTTGTCCCTTTGGAAAATCTCTCCCGCCACTTCCATGGCCAGGATGTTGAAGTTGGGATCCCAGCACCAAACGATTATGGTGTTCGGATCCCGCGCCGGGGGCCTGGGGCAGGATATTGCCGAAAAGGACAGCAGCACCGCAACCAGTCCAAGAACCAATGCTTTTCTCATAACTTGTCTCCGTAAAATATTTTTCCGTGTTGCACATGAACACGGCTTTCATGTTACAACGGGTTTTCGGAGGCGTCAAGGAAAACTTTGGGACATTTTTACGCCGCTCTTTGGCCGTCGTTTTGAATGGGCAGTGGCTTTTGAACGAAAGGTTGACTCTTGGTTTTGGAGGGTGACGGGGGTTGTCCCGCATACGGCGCTTTGCCATGGAAAACCGCAGGGCCTATTACATCGCCGGAAAACGCCTTGAAAAGACTGCCGCGCGCGAGGCCATCGCCTATTAAACGACAACCACGCCGTGAGTGGCAGGGTTGTTGTTTTGGGAAGAAATCCGTCCTTTTTTACGCTCAGAAGAACGCTAGTAGTACAGCCTGATGTCCCAGATCGTAAATTCGAAGGGGCCTCCCGTCTCTTCGAATTCGTGGGCTTCGGCGATGGCCAGCCAGTCAAGGGCGTTCACGAGATCCTGCCTTAGCTCCGCGTCTCCATGTTCGTTGATAGCCCAGTTGGGCCGCGCAAAATCCGCAACGGGAATGGTAACCCTTTTTGCCTCGCCATCCACGGTATCGAAATAGTAACGAAACATGGCCCAGCCCAATTCCTGGCCGACATCGGGTGTGCGAAGCTGAATTCGGTAACTCCGGCCGTCGCCCCTCACCATGAAAGAAACGCGGGTCATCTTCCTGAGATACTCCAGTGCCGCCACTTCATTTAAGGTTGGATCAAATCGAAAACCAGCAACGGCATACCACCCCCGGGGATGTACTTCCAAGTTTCCGGTAAAACGAAAGGCCGGAATGCCGTTTACGGCGATTTCCTCTGCCTCGGCGGTAGATGTCCCGTCTCCGGAGGAATCATCAACGAGCACCCAAATAAAATCGGCGGCGCGATTGTGGAACGTTACTTCCAGCACCTCAATATAACTAACATCAAGAATCAAGTTCTGAAACAGAATGCCACCGGGAGCTTGTGTAAGACTGATCGGAACCCCTTCCTCTGTGTGGACATTCCCCGCCGGGCCGCCAACGTTAAACTGCTTGAGGGGGGTGTTAGGCCCAGGCCCCAAGTCCGGTCCGCGCCAGTCGCCTTCGAGATCGTACATAATGGTAACCATTATTAAATCATTGTCCGGCGGGAATTCCTCGCCATCCGCATCGAAGGCGGTTGCCCTGATCGTAACACGGGAAAAGGCGGTAAAATCGACATCCGGAAAATCGGGGAGACGTATCATGAAGTCGTCCCATCTTACCGCAAGAGTTTCTTCGTTCCTGATCGGCAAGTTCAAGTCCTCAAAATCAATGGCAAACTCGCCGGCTCCTGTTTCGGTGCCCTGAAACGCTATAGGGAAAAACCGGGGCTGGGTAACCGTGCCGGTGCCGGGATCGCCAGGATCGGTAGCAGTATCGCAAGCCGCCATGGTGAATCCGATTAACGCCACTATGGCGATAATCCCTGGAATCTTGATTTTGTTCTTCATTGAAGAACCTCCTGTTCGTGTGAATATAAAAAAGCCCCTGGCGATCCACGCTGCTTAAACCAAGCGAGGAAACTGCCAGAGGCGTTTTTCCAAAAAGCCGAGAAAATATATGCCTATAGGGTGGTGAACTATATTCCGTTGGATCCTTGCCAAAGATTTGACAAAGTTTTACAATGCCAGAGCTTCGCTCCGGCTCGGAGAAGCCCGAAGCCCGAAGCCCGAAGCCCGAAGCCCGAAGCCCGAAGCCCGAAGCCCGAAGCCCGAAGCCCGAAGCCCGAAGCCCGAAGCCCGAAGC
>JGI24694J35173_10004182_pt1 | contig 10451 bp, 11 predicted proteins | sample TergutCo191P1_FD_35173 | JGI IMG/M metagenome (IMG submission 35173) | reverse complement strand
CAGCAGGCAGGGGTGCGGCTCAGCTTTGTAGGGGGGACGGCGTCGAAGCCGCCGGGGTGGAAGGGGTGGCAGCGGAGGAGGCGGCGCAAGGAGAGCAGGCTACCCTGGAGGGGGCCGTGTTGTTGGAGGGCGCTCAAGGCATAAGTGGAGCAGGAGGGATAGAAGCGGCAGTGGGGCCCGAGGAGAGGGGAGAGCAGCGTGCGGTAGGCGAGTATAGGGGTTTTAAGGAGGAGGACAGCAAGCCGCCGGAGGGGGCCCGCCAGGTGTTGAAGCTGGGCTTTCATGCTGAAACTCTTATTTTTGCAACCAAGCGCGAGAAGTCCTCCGCGAGGGCTTCTCTGGGGGGCGGCTTTTTGGAGGCGTCGGCGAAAGCCACAATAACCAAGTCCACGGGGAGGGCTTTGGCTTTGGGGGTTTTCCGAAACAACTCGCGGAGTTGTCTTCGGATTTTGTTACGCACGACGGCATTGCCGACTTTTTTGGTAACCGTGAGGCCCAGTCGGCAGAAACCCATGGTATTGGGGGTCGTCAAGCCCAGCAGACAACCCGAGCGCCATTTACGGCCATTGGCTTGCGTGTGCAAAAACTGTTGACGTTTTCGCAAGCGCCGCTGTTTGGGAAAGGCGCAAGGGGGTGTTTGCGTCGCCGTCACGCCTATTTCTCATAGGCTTTGACGGCAAGGCGTTTACGGCCTTTGGCCATGCGCCGCTTCAGCACTGTCCTACCGTTTTGGGTGGACATGCGTTTGCGGAAGCCATGGGTGCGGTTTCGTTTTATTTTGGACGGTTGGTATGTTGGTTTGCGCTTCGCCACGGCGCAGCTCCTTCCTTCAGTGGAAAGGCGCGTCTAGCCCAGTTATGTTTACAAAGCAACCCCTGTTTTTGAATTTTATTAGCCCCCCGGTACAAGAGGTGGAAGTCCCCTTATTTCTATGGGGTTTTGGAAACCCGAGGAGGGGTTAGGGTGTCCAGCGCACAAAATTCAGCTTAGGCTTGCTTGCTTCAAATGGCTTAGGTAGAGAATGGGGTTTCCTAGCGTCCTCTCTCCTTCTCTAACCCTTTTTCATTGAGGCTCGTTGTGCCGTTATCGTCCGTATTGGTTGAGAATGAGCCACCCCTTCAGGTTTTTTGGAAAAAGTTGCTTGGCAACCTAAAAGCGGAGGGCCATGCTTATGCGGCTTCTCAGTTGGCGCAGCTGTTGCCTCTGTCTACGGCCTCTGGGGTGGTTCGGCTGGGGGTGGCGGACCGTTTCTTCAGGGATTGGATAGACGACCATTACAGGCCCTTGCTTGAGAAGAGTTTGTCTGAATTGTTGGCGACGCCCTGCAAGGTGGAGTTTGAAATTGTCGAAATTCAACCTGTGGTTGCGCCGAATTTCCCGACAGCGCCGTTGAAGAATGCGCATGTTTCCAAGTTGAATGCGCGTTTTAGTTTTGAAACCTATGTGGTGGCCGACTCCAACCAGCTTCCGGCGGCGGCGGCGGCGGCGGTGGCGGATGAGCCGGGGCGTTATTATAACCCACTTTTCATTTATGGGGGCACAGGCCTTGGGAAAACCCACCTCTTGCATGCCATAGGCAACCGAGTCCTTGAGGGAAACTCCGCCGCCCGTGTCGTCTATTTGTCCTCAGAGGAGTTTACCAACCGCTTTATAGAGAGCGTGAGGGACCACCGCATGACGGAGTTTCGCCGAAAATTCCGCGAAGAGTGCGACTTGCTGCTCATTGACGACATTCAGTTTCTTGGAAAGAAGCAAGAAACCCAAAACGAGTTTTTCTATACCTTCAACGCGCTGCACCAAGTTTCCAAGGCCATTGTGCTGACTTCAGACACAGCCCCCTCTGAAATTCCCGGGCTGGAAGAGCGCCTGCGAAGCCGCTTCACCATGGGCCTCATTACCGACGTGCAGGAGCCCAACTTTGAAATGCGCGTGGCCATTTTGAAGAAGAAGGCCGACGCCGACGGCTTTGAGTTGCCCGACAAAGTCGCACATTTTATTGCACGCCATGTGTTGCGAAATGTACGCGAGTTGGAGGGCGCCCTCATAAAACTGTGCGCCGTCCACTCCCTGACGCGCCAACCTATGACAGAGGAGTTTGCTGCCCAGGTTTTGAAAGACATACTCCCGGCCAAGGAGCAGTTGGACGTTGAGGGCATTTTGCGTGAGGTGGCTCGCTTCTTCAAACTCGGTATTGAGGAGTTGCGCAGCACCTCGCGTGTCAAACACATTGCGCATGCGCGCCAGGTAGCCATGTATTTGTGCCGCGCGCATACACGGGCCTCCTTGCCGGAGTTGGGGCAAAAATTTAACAAGGACCATTCCACTGTGCTGGCCTCCGTACGAAAAATTGAGTTGATTCAGGAGAAGGATGAAGTCCTGCGCAGGGACTTGGTGGAGCTGAAGACGCGCCTTGGCCTCGACTGCACCCACTAACCCTGTGCCCCTCAAAACACACCCCTGGGTGGGCCCCCACCCCGCCCTCTTAGGTGTATAGCAGCGACAAACCCTTGGTTTGGCGTGACTCCAAAGCCTCGTGGGCTTTGGCCGCCTCGTGCAAAGGCCAACTCTGCTCAGCGCGCGCATGAATGTGCCCTTTGGCCAAAGCTTCAAAGACGTGGGCTGCCCCCGCCTCTAACTCGCTGCGCGTTGCTATATAGTCCCAAATACGCGGACGCACCAAAGTCAACGAGCCCCTGGAAGCCAACTCCAATGGCGACACAGGCTCCACCGCCCCAGAGGCATTGCCATAGGACACCATGCGCCCCCGGGGTTTGAGGCAACAAAGCGACTCTTGAAACGTAGCCCTGCCTACACCGTCCAAAACCACGTCCACCCCCTGGCCCCCTGTTAGCTCTCGTACCCCTTTTGAAAAAGACTCACCTTGTAGCCATACTTCCTCGCAACCCGCCGAAAGCGCCCTCTGCTTCTTCTCCGCCCTCCCTACAACACCCAATACCCGAATGCCGTGTGCACGCGCCCAATAACATAGGAGACTGCCCACACCCCCTGCCGCTGCGGTGACAAGAAGCGTGGAGCCCGGCATCAACTGCTGAAGACGAAATAACAAAACCTCCGCCGTCAACCCCTTTAACAAAACAGAAGCAGCCATTGCCGGCGACACGTGCGCCGGCAACTTCACCAAAGTGGAGGCAGCAACGTTGCGCAACTGCGCATAGGCACCCTGAGGGCCCAAAACATAGGCCACCTTCTCACCTTCAACAAAACCATTCGTTCCAGGGCCCACCGCCACCACACTGCCCGCAGCTTCCATGCCCAGCCCACTGGGCAAAACCATGGAATAAAGGCCACTCCGGTAATAGGTGTCGACAAAATTCAAGCCAATGGCCGTCTGCATTATTTGCACTTCCCCTGGCAACGGAGGCTCTACGTCGACGTTTTCTATGCGGAGTACATGGGGGCCTCCGTGCTGGTAAATGCGAATGAGTTGGGGCATGAATTCTCTCCACACCCACCACCGCTTTAAATGTCAAGGTTGGTGGCGGACAATGCGTTCTGTTCAATAAACTCCCGGCGCGGCTCCACAGCTTCACCCATCAACAAAGAGAAAGTCTCATCACTGGCAACAGCGTCTTCAACCCGCACCTGAAGGAGACGGCGCCTTCGTGGGTCCATGGTGGTTTCCCAAAGCTGCTCCGGGTTCATCTCCCCCAACCCCTTGTAGCGTTGAATGCTCAAACCCTTCTGCGCTTCAAAAAGTACCTGCTCCAACAAGGACTGTACATTGTTGGCCACCCTCTCCACTTCTCCCACTTTAAAACGAAAAGGCCTTGAGTCCAAAAATGCCCAAGCCTCGGCCAGCAAAGCCAAATCCACAAATTCGGCACAAGTCACCTTCTGGTGGTCCACCACAACGGACTTGGCACTGCCGTTCTTCTCCGAGGAAAGCACCAGCTTTTTGCTGGAATGCTCCAAGTCCTCCTGCACCTCCACCCTGAAGGCATGCTCCTCGGGAAAACACAAGGCCAAATAGGCCTTGAGTTTGTCCACCTCCCGCAAAAGCGTTTCCTCGTCTTTCAACGTCTGCGCCGTCCACGTGCTCCCTTGAAACAAGGCGTCTGCAAGGCGTATGTCCGAGAGACGAGCAAACTTTTCAAGGCGTATTTGAAACAGCAAAATTTTCTTGAGCAACCGTTTGAGTCCCTCTCCCGTCAACACACCATCCGGCAAAAGCAACTGCGTCTTCTCTGCCGCAATGGAAAGCAAATGGTCATTCTTCGCTTCGTCGTCCTTGAGGTAGCGCTCCTTCTTGTTGTGCGTAATTTTATAGAGGGGGGGCTGGGCAATATAAATGTGGCCACGAGAAATCAGCTCGGGCATTTGCCTGAAAAAGAATGTCAACAAAAGCGTGCGAATGTGGCTCCCGTCAACATCGGCGTCCGTCATGAGAATAATGCGGTGGTAGCGGAGGTTGTCCGGCTTGTAGTCGTCGCGGCCTATGCCTGTCCCAAGCGCCGTAATGAGGGTAATAATTTCCTGGGAGGTCAACATCTTCTCAAAACGCGCCTTCTCCACATTCAGAATTTTTCCGCGCAACGGCAAAATGGCCTGGTTTGTCCTGTCGCGGCCTTGCTTGGCACTCCCCCCTGCCGAGTCCCCCTCCACAATATAAATTTCACTTTGAGAAGGGTCCTTCGACTGACAGTCCGCCAACTTCCCAGGGAGTGAAGCACTGTCCAATGCACCCTTGCGCCTCACCGTCTCCCGCGCTTTGCGCGCAGCCAGGCGCGCACGCGTCGCATCCCCTACCTTCGCAATAATTTTTTTCGCAAAAGCAGGGTTCTCCTCAAAAAAAGTCCCCAGCTTCTCATTCATCATCTGCTCTACCAAACCGCGGACTTCAGAGTTGCCCAACTTGGTTTTGGTTTGGCCTTCAAATTGCGGGTTGGGCAACTTCACGGAAATGACGGCCGCCAGGCCCTCCCGCGCATCCTCCCCATTCGGCGCCTCTTTCAAATCCTTCCAAAGCTGGTTCTTCTCCGCATAGGAGTTGAGGGTGCGTGTTAGGCCCGCACGAAAACCCGACAGGTGGCTCCCACCTTCCTGCGTGTTAATGTTGTTTGCAAAAGTGAAAATCTTCTCGTCATAGCCTTCGTTGTATTGGAAGGCGATTTCCAAAACGACATTGTCCTTCTCAGCAGAAAATACCACGGGCTTCTCATGCAAAGGGACTTTGGACTTGTTAATGTGCTCAACAAAAGAAACCATCCCCCCCTCAAAACAGAAATGGTGCCCCTTGCCTGTACGCTCATCCTCTATGTTAATGGACAAACCCGCATTCAAAAACGCAAGCTCCCTCAACCGCTGAGACAACAACTCAAAGTTGAATTCAACCATCTCAAAAATACTTGAGTCCGGACGAAAGGAAATGCGCGTCCCCCTCTCGTGCGTCGTTCCAATGACGGTTACCTTCTGCTGCGGAATCCCTTTGGCATATTTCTGCTGGTAAACTTTCCCATCTCGCAAAATTTCAACGTGCAACCACTCTGACAAGGCATTCACACAGGACACCCCCACCCCGTGTAACCCACCTGAAACCTTGTAGGCCTTGTTCTCAAACTTCCCCCCCGCATGCAGCTTCGTCATCACAACATCCACCGTGTCCATGTCAGAGACATTCGGGTGAGGGCCTATGGGAATCCCCCGTCCAGTGTCGTGAATGCTGACGGAGTTGTCAACGTGCAGCCAAACTTTGACAGAGGTGCAAAAACCCGCCAACGCCTCGTCTACGGAGTTGTCCACAACTTCATAGACAAGGTGGTGAAGGCCATAGGCGGCGGTGTCTCCTATGTACATGCCTGGGCGCTTGCGAACGGCTTCCAAACCTTCCAACACAGTAATGGAGGACGCTCCATATGTGTTGTCCTCTTCAGGCGTCAAACTCATCGGCAAAACTTAACCCTTTCTTCCAAGCTTTTCAGGACACGCCAACCCCTAGGGCCAAACCCTTCCTTCCGCTGAGACTTCTTCACCTGCCTGAAAGGGGGCTGTTCTAACACAAACCTTTCTTTTTTTTTAAGAAAAAAAACCCCAAGCTTGGGAATGTCAAAACACCTCCCTTCTGCTAGAAACCTCGTATCTTGCATATGGACTCGAAGCATGTGGCACAGCCCCTCCCCCAAAATCCAAGGGCCCTTGGAAAATACGAGGTGTTATGCCAACTGTCCACAGGCGGAATGTCCGAAATCTTCCTCGCCTACCAACGCGGAATCGGCGGCTTTCGGAAAATGGTCGCACTTAAAACCATTCTGCCCGACACCCGGGGCCATGAAGAAATGGTGCGAATGTTTTTGAATGAAGCCAGAGTTAGCGCTGAATTCAGCCACCCCAACATTGTCCAGGTTTATGACTTGGGCATTGAGAATGACATGCTCTTCTTGGCCATGGAATATGTACAGGGGTGTACGGTTGTGGAAATGGTGCGCGCATGCCACGCAGCCAAACAAAACCTCCCTATGGGGTTTAGCTTGGCCGTTGTGCGCGACACAGCACTGGCCCTCTCTTATGCTCATACTTTTGTGGATATGTGCCACCGAAAACGCCCCGTCATCCACCGCGACGTCGCCGGAAAAAACATTATGGTAACCCACGAGGGTACAACCAAATTGCTCGACTTCGGTATCGCCAAAATACAAGGCGCCGCCTCCCATACCTTCGCCGGCACTGTCAAGGGTACCAAAGGCTATATGTCGCCAGAGCAACTCCTGGGACTGCCCCTGGACGGACGCAGCGATATTTTTTCACTGGGAATTGTCACCCATGAGTGCCTGACTGGGTTTAGGCTCTTCCACGAAACTTCCCCGGAAAAAAAGAAAACGGCCATCCTCAACAACGAAATCCACCCGCCCTCCTCCCTTAACCCAAATATACCAAAACCTTTGGACAGGGTGGTTATGAAAGCCCTCGAAAAAAAACCGGAGGATAGGTTCCAATCCGCCCTGGAATTCGCTCGCGCCCTGGAAACCGCCGCAGGAGAGCATATATGGCGCGCAGAGCAGGTGGGTAAACTGGTCTCCCAACTCTTCTCCAAAAGAAGAGAGCAGACGCGTGAGCTCATTGAAGAAGCCCAACTGAGGCTTCATGACACCAATGAGCAAATTCAAATTGAGCACTTCCTGCACAACAGGGCCTTTCAGAGCGTGCCCTCCTCCCCATTCCAACCGGGTATACCACCCCCTCCCCCGCTGCCCCCTGTCGAGTACTTCCTCAAAAACCCGGAACGCTCCGCCCTCATCCCTCTCCTCCTCCCTCTTCCTCAAGAGGCCCCCCTATATACTACTGCCCAAACCACTGAAAATGAGCTGCCTCAGGCAAACGCCTTCTATGCCCTGCTGGTTAACAAACGCTTCGCTCCCATCCTCACCTCCTTGCTGCTGCTGGGCTCTCTTGTGGCAGCTTGGCTCCTCCTTCTCTAAAACACTCCTATAAACTTATCCTCTAACACTTGAGGCCCCTTGAGGCCTCTGGGAGTCCCCCCTCCTCTTCCCTGGGCCCCCTTGTGCCCAAACACTGTGGCCTTCTTTTTAGGTGTATGGCCGACGACTGCTGGTTAACCATTGTATGAGGTGTATTTTTGTCGTAGCCGTCGTAGGGAAGAAGAAATTGTTGAAAAGTCAGCAAGGGGTGGAGGTTTCAGGAGAAAAGGAAAAGGTTTCCTGTGGAGAAGAGGAGGAGGAAGAAGGCGTAGCGGTGTTTTTTTGGGCTATCCACAAGGGGTGGAGGTTTTGAGGGGGGGTTTCAAGAAAGTTTTCCACACGCTCTTGCACATTTTTGTGCATTTAGGTTTCCGTCAGGGTTTTCTCCAGAGTTTCTCCGAGTTTTTCCTGTTCGTTGAGCATATTTTCCAAGTCAGCGAAGGTGGTATTGGGGTTGGCCAGGACGCAGCGCAGGTAGGTAGCGTGGTTTTGGTAGGGTGTTTGCAGAGAGGTACGCGAGACGAAGCTTTGGCCTGAAAGGCGTTGTTGGTTTTGGAGGGCGACATTGAGTTTGTCTATGTACATATTTTCTGTGTCTGAGAGGTGGGGGTGTTTGCTCCTAAGGGTTTTGGGGAGGTAGCGGTAGGTGAGTATATTCATAGTGGGGGCATAAGGGGCTTCGAAGGCGTGGGAGGAGAGGATGCGCTCATAGAGTTGGAGGCAGAGGAGCATTTGTCGCTCTATGAGGAAAGCGAAGCCTTCTTTTCCGAGGATATGCAACGCGGCGTGCAGATAGAGTGCGTTAGCGGGGCGACTTCCCTCGAGGCCGAACCTTCCCAAGTCCCACGAGTCCTTTCGGATGATGTAGTGGGCGGACCTTTCTATATGCGAGGCCGACTCTGGGTTTTGGAACAGGAGGGCGCCTGTGCCTATGGGCAAATAAAGTTGTTTATGTCCATCAATAGCGACGCTGTCAGCGCGTTCTATGCCTTTGAGGCGTTGTCGATAGCGAGGGGAGAAGAGCAAGGGTCCGCCCCAAGCAGCGTCCACGTGGAAGAAGGCGCCTTCGTTTTGGCAGATGTCGGCGATGGCTTCCAAGTCATCGACGCTTCCTATTTCTGTGGAGCCGGCGACGCCCACGACAGCGACGACGAGGTCTCCTGTTTTTTTTATTTTAGAGAAGGCTTGTTTGAGGGCGTCCAAACGGAGTTGGCCGTGTTGGTTGGAGGGGAGGCAGAGGACGTTGTTTGCTCCGAGTCCGAGGAAGTCAGCGGCTTTTTCGATGGAATAATGCATGAAGTGGCTGCCGAGGATGAGGGCTTTTTGGGCTGGGTATTTTCTAAAGGCGTTGGCGAGGCCTTCTTTCTGAATGCCTTCAAAATTTTCTTTGGTTTTAAAGAGGAGGTTTCGTGCGCACCAGAGGGCCATGAGGTTGGCGAGAGTACCTCCTGTCGTCATCATTCCGAGGGTGCCTTGCGAGGAGAGGAGCTGCTGTTTATAGAGTTCTTCTGGCCCGCTGAAAAGCAGTTGGTGCAAGCGCCCGATGGCATGTTTTTCCAGGAAGGTAAAAATTTCTGAAGTCTCCTGTTTAACGACATTTTGGTGCAAGGAGACCAGCAGTCGGGTGAGGGGGGAGATGAAGGCGGGCAAGCCCGAAGTCATATGTCCGACAAAAGCAGGCGACTCCACAGGGACTCTGAAAGGGACGAGGTGTTGGAAGACGAAGTCGAAGTAGTGCTCTACGGGCATGCCTGAGGAGGGGAGGGAGCATAGGTTTTGGGCATACTCCGAGGGTGTTGCCGGCTGCTTTGCGTTTTTTTTGCAAGTGTCGAGTTGAGCGTTGAAACGGGCGTTGAGGTCAAACTCTGTTTTATATGAAAATAAGGAGAGAGGGTTCAGCTCAAGAGAATTCATAAAATAATTAAGCCAGTTATCGTTCCTTATGGCAAAGGCTATGTTGTTTTTTTTAAGCTTGTTCAACCCTGCAAAAATTCCGAAGGGCCAAAACGAAATGTGCTTGTTATAAACTTATTATGCAAAAGAAGTGACTACGCAGACAATGTCTGCAAATATCTTTAAGTGGTGTAAGTATTATCAACGAAGGTTTTGTGAGTGATGGTTGTGGTTTAATTATAGGTTTGAATGTTCATCAAAATGAAATTAAATGATTTTATAGAGCATGCAGAAGAAGCAGCAAATTTGTTTAAGTCATTGGCGAATCCTTTGAGACTTAAGCTGTTATATGCCTTAGCTGAAGGTGAGAAGTCTGTTGGGGAATTGGCAAGCATATTGAAGGCACGCGACAGTACAGTCTCTCAGCATCTCGCCTTATTAAGGAAAGATGGAGCGGTTGCGAACAGAAGAAACGCGCAAACGATTTTCTATCATCTTGCGGATGAAAGAATATCCAAGCTCATTGAGGCCCTTCGAGAATTTTATAAGTAGTCAGACGGGTTTCTTGTCTTGGTTTTTTGGATTTTGGAAGGAGAAGTTATCTGCAGGCGCATCCGTCGTGGGTGGTTAAAACCCGGGTTGCGCCTGACTCGGTACACTCGACTCATGGGGACATGGGTTATGAAGTGCGCAAGTATTTTTTAGGTACTTCAGCAGGAGTGTACAGTGGACAGTTGGGGGTGGGTGCGTAGCTGTCGAGGACAGTGGCGCTCGGGTTGGGGGTGTGTGTTTGTGCAGGCGGCAAGACAAAGGGGATGTGGCCTATGGAGGAGTCATCTGCCCTCCGGGCGGGGTTCTGTTGCCAACTGAGAATGTTTTTTTTGGGCCTGCGGCCCGGGTTATTTTTTGAAATGTTTCTCTTTGCCCTTCGGGCGGGGTTTATTTAACTGAGAATGTTTTTAAGGGCCATGCGGCCCGGGCCCTTTTTGAAAACATTTCTTTTCGCCCTCCGGGCATTGTTCTCTCTGGGCCTGCGGCCCGGGCTTTTTCGCCCTTCGGGCATTTTGCCTCCGGCGGGGAACTTTTTGCTCGCCCAAAAAGTTCCTCAAAAACGGCTCCCTCCGG
>JGI24694J35173_10004178_pt1 | contig 10465 bp, 8 predicted proteins | sample TergutCo191P1_FD_35173 | JGI IMG/M metagenome (IMG submission 35173) | reverse complement strand
ATAATATTGGCACAGGAATATTTAGAAGCCAATTTTTTGCGGACCACGGTGAAGAGGTCACTATTACTGATACCACCTTTCGGGCGAGTTTTGTGGGTGGTAATATCGTGCATGTAGAGCTATGGAACCAAACAAGCGGAATAATTTTCATAGAGATCGTTGATTCATACAACTGGGACTCTACTCCCCGGTCAGGCTTTACAGGTTTTTGGTTTGGAGAACTAGATCCGCTTACTGCATTTAATGGCAGTGAGGCATTTAATATGGCCGGAAACGACTTCCCAACTTTGCAACAGGCTAGAAATGTCTTTATTCCAGGCGCACTAGACACTTTTTTCGGAATTAGGAATTCCAGATTTGTGAGGCAACTATAATTGAAACGACAAGGCCGCCAGGCCGCAAAATTGTTTGCGGCTGTGGCGCTGTTAACATTTTTCCAGTTTTCTCTCTTTGCGGATGACCTGTATGATGACGATTTGTGGGACGACTACCTGTGGTTTGAATCCGACATGGGGCTTACCATAGTGGGAACGGTAGAGACAACCCAGCACATGGAAGTCATCACCAGGGAAGACATCGAACGCCGGGGCGCGGCGGATATTGCGGATCTCCTGCAGCAAACCCTCGGCGTGAATATCACCCGTTACGGCCCCCGCGGTAACCAGGCGGGCATATCAATGCGCGGCTTCGATTCGCGGCGGGTCGCGGTTCTTATAAACGGGATTCCCGCGAACTCGCCCCTTGATAACAGGTTCGACATTTTTCAAATCGACCCTGCTTCAATAGAACGCATCGAGGTTATCTACGGCGGCTCGGATTCGCGCTTTAACGTTTCCGGGGCGCTGGGCGGCGTTATAAACATTATTACCATTGGCAGGCAGGAGCCGGGGCTGCGCATCGGCGCTTCCGTTTCCAACACCTCCGTAATGCCGGGGCAGTATTTCGGGCGGGACGGTCAAACGCACGGCCCACATATGCGGGACTTGTTCGACGCGCAAAATCTTTCCCTTTCGCTTTCCCGCGGCGGCGATGTGCTTTCCGTTATGGCAAACGTCTTTTTCAACCGTGCCGAAAACCATTTTCTTTTCGAGGATTCACTCGGCTTTACCCGCCGCAAGGACAACAACGAAATGTGGGATACCGGCGGCACAGCGTCTTTTGTATGGCAGCTTCCAAACCATGTTCAGCTCATCTCGTCTTCGCATTTTTATTACGCCGACAAGAATATTCCCACTTCCGGCTTTTCAATGTTTTATGGCGACCTTACGGATATTATCGGCAGGCAGAGCTTCATGCTGGAAATGCCCCGTGCTTTTCACGATGACCTGGCAACCGAGGCATCCGTTACATGGAACACAAATCGGAGGGATTTCACGGACGCAGGCGGCACGTTTTCCAGACACGATCAGCACACAGTTATGATTATCAACCGTTGGAGCTGGTACGCGAACGACGCCGTAACTTTAAGGAGCGGCTTTAACTACAACTTTACCCGCCTGGATTCCACGGAAATGGGAAACCGCAGCAGGCATGACGGCGGCGTATCGCTGACAACGGAACTAAGGCTTGGAACGCGGTTTTTTGTCGTACCGTCGATCAAAGCCGCGATTACCAGCGGCAGGACTACGGAAGTCGTACCGGTACCAAAANTTGGCCTTTTGTGGAACATAAACGACACCCTCACGCTGCNGAACAATTATTTTCGCAGTTTCAAATTTCCCGCCTTTCAGGATCTTTACTGGGTGGGCGGCGGCGGCATCGGCAACCCCGACCTGCTTCCACAAGATGGCGTGGGAGGCGACCTGGGGCTTACGTGGAATCCCGACAGGCGCTTCATGTGGGAAAACGTTTTTTTCGCCCAATGGACAAGGAACTCTGTGCATTGGTTTGAAACCGCAGGAACATGGCGGCCAGAAAACGTGGGCGAAGCCATGTTCCTTGGCCTTAGCAGCAGCATGCGCTTTGAGCTGCCGGTATCCTTTGGGCCGGTGCAAAGAATTATTGCCTCGGTTTCGTACCACTACTTGCGCAGCTATTTGATGGCTTTCGGCTTTACCTTTGCCGACGACCAGCGCATTCCATACACCCCGATGCACACCATCAGCCTTTCGCTGGATTTCCCGTGGGAGACCGGTTCGTTTGTCATATCGGGCCACTTCGAGGGCACACGCTATGCAGACCGGGCAAACCTTATCGCCCTGGAGCCGTATTTTCTTCTTAACGCTTCTTACAACCAGAGGCTCGGCCAGAACCTAACGCTTTTTGGATCGCTGAGAAACATCCTGAATCAATCCTACGAATCTTTCGCAGACCACCCCATGCCGGGAATCAGCCTGACCATCGGAATGAACATGACTTTTGGGAATCCAGCCAGCCGTTAAAAGCCGATAATTTTAATTTGCCACTTTTGTCCAAATTCATTATAATTACATTAAGAGGGTTACTTATGGCAGAAGTCAACACAAACCGCGTCCCAACAAATCATGAGGATCCGTCCAGGACAGCCATCGAAGAAATCTGGGCGATACTGCGTGAAACCGCCGAACAGCAGAAACAGTGGCAAAAAGAATGGCGGCTGGAATGGGAGGAGCGGCAAAAGAAAGCCGAGGAAGAAATCAAAAGGCGACAAGTAGAAGCAGAAAAGCGACGAGCGGAAGCTGAGGAAGAAGCGAAAAAACGGCAAGCAGAAGCAGAGAAACGCCAAGCGGAAGCAGAAAAGCGGCAAGCGGAAGCCGAGAAAGAAGCCGAAAGGCGGAAAAAGGAATGGGAAAAAACCGAAAGGGTTGTGCGCAGAACCAACAAGCAATTGAGCGATTTGTACCGCCGCTTTGGTAAGCTTGCCGAACACCGAGTTGCTCCCAGCATTCAAAAGCGCTTTAACGAATTGGGGTATCATTTTAACGAGCTTCGCTCAGGCGGCATTAGAATTTTTGACGAACAGGGAAAAACCAAAACTGAAATTGCCCTTTCGCTGGAAAACGGCGAAACCATCATGGCGCTTGAAGTAAAAACAAAACCGGCGATAAAGGATGTGGAGCACCACATCAGGCGGCTGGAAATACTGCGCGACCACCGGCGCGGGCTTAACGACAGGCGGACTATACAAGGCGCGATTGCCGGTGCCATATTCGGCCCGGAAGAAAAAAAGGCCGTGGTCGAAGCCGGACTGTATGTGGTTGAACAATCAGGTGACACCATGAGGATAGACGTGCCGGATGGCTTTGTCCCCCGCGAATGGTAGCGGGCACGTTCAATCATTGGCAAAAAAACAGCCGCCATTGCTGACGGCTGTTCAAAGCGTTTCTTTACAACTCCTACCGATCTGTTAAACCCTTGGGCGGCCCCAATATTTCGGCCATGATTACCGCCTGTTTCATCGGAGAAAGGTGATTCAGGTTTAAAGAAAACCCTTCCTGCTCCTCTGGAGAAAGCGTCTTGGCCGTCCCTTTAACCGGGAATAACTTGTCGATATTGGAAGGCAAGGGCGGGCTTGTGTCCTTTTTCAGGGCGGGGGCTTTCGTCAACAAAGACGCGGGTTGTTTCTTTGGGGGCTGCCTTGCCGGTTTTGGTGTTTTGGGAACCGACTGGGCAGCCGCCTTTTTGAAATACCCCAGTTCATCATCATCGTCCTTTTCCTCAAAGTGGAGGGCCGCCACCTTGGGTGGTGGTGGCGGCGGTGCCTTTTTCTCCTCTTTGCTTTTTCTGGCCTGGGCGACTGTGCGCCCAATAAACACTGCCAGAGCAATAGCAATAAAAATCACATTTGAGAAATTCTCAAACATTCATCGTCTCCGTTAGCGGCCCGCTGGGGGGTTAGGGTTGGGAGGGTTGCCGCCAGGATTTCCTGCGGCCGGTCCGCCTCCNATAGAGGTACGCATATCCGTGTCAGCCTGAATGTTCCTGAGCCGGTAGTAATCCATTACTCCCAGNTGTCCGTTCTTGAAAGCCTCGGCGATGGCCAGGGGGATTTCCGCTTCCGCCAGAACGACTTTGGCGCGGTTTTCCTGAACTTTGGCGATCATTTCCTGTTCCTGGGCAAGAGCGGCGGCACGGCGTTTTTCCGCTTCGGCCTGGAAGCGGCGCTTGTCAGCATCGGCCTGATCCGCCTGNAGTTTNGCGCCTACGTTNTCGCCGACATCAACGTCAGCGATGTCAATGGAAAGGATTTCAAAGGCGGTTCCCGCGTCCANGCCCTTTTTCAATACGGTCTTGGAAATGTTGTCGGGATTCTCAAGTACGGTTTTGTAGCTTTCCGAAGAACCGATGGTGGTAACGATACCTTCACCAACGCGGGCGATGATGGTTTCTTCTGTAGCACCGCCGACCAGCCTTTCGATGTTGGCACGCACGGTAACCCTTGCTTTAACGCGGAGCTGAATGCCGTCTTTTGCTACGGCATCAATGGTGGTTTTCCCTTTGCTTGCGTCCGGGCAGTCAATGACTTTGGGGTTGACGCTGGTGCGTACCGCTTCGTACACATCGCGGCCGGCAAGGTCAATCGCTGCGGCCCGTTGGAAAGGCAGGGGGATGTTGGCTTTGTTGGCCGCCACGAGGGAGCGGCTGACTTTGTACACATCGCCGCGGGCCAGAAAGTGGGTTTCCAGCATGTCGCTGGCAATATCAATTCCGGCTTTGGTAAGCATGATTCTGGAATCGACAATAATCCCCGGAGTTACGTGCCGAAGCCACATACCGATAAGTTTTCCCATGCCGACATGAGCGCCGGACAAAAGCGCCCGGAGCCACAGCCCGAAAAAGCGGAAAAACAAAATAAGAAAACCAAGCGCGATTAGACCAATCAAGATAACCAGAAAAAAAGTAGGCAACGCCAATTCCATTCCCATTTTACACTCCTTGTGCTCGTCTTACGATAATTCTATTCCCCCGCACGCGGGTTACTANAATACTTTTGCCCTCTTCTATAAATTCACCGTCAGCCTCAACGGTATGAACCCTGTCTTCTATCAGCGCCCTGCCTGCGGGCCGCAANACCGAATCGGTTATACCGGTTTTCCCGACCAAAGCAAGGAAAACTTCTTCNTCTTCNGAAGCCATGCCGGAATGGGGTGAATAAATGCTGCCGGCGGGTCTGCTGGCTTCNTAAGCCTTCATTGCCGGGGAATCCGGGTCAGGGCCGCCGGCNGTTCCGGTAATGGCGGCCTTNAGCATAATTCTGTCAAACATTCTGAGTTTGGGCCCCGCAAGGGCAATTATCACAATGCCAAAGATGGAAGCCACAAAACTGATAAAAACAATCATGGCGTTCCGGCCCAACATCTGCCATTCCCAATCGAATTGGGGGATGACAAAATCCTGCATTGATAATACCAGTGAAAGGCCAATTAAAACAACACCCGAAATACCGATCACACCGAATCCGGGCAAGACAAATATCTCAACCGCCAGCAGCCCCAGGCCTATCAAAAAGAGAATGATTTCCACGGAATCGACACGGCCCAAAAGGGCGCTGGAGCCAAAAACNACGAGGAAGGCCATGACGCCCGCTATACCCGGAATGCCAAAACCGGGTGACTGGAGTTCCAGAAAAATCAGCACAAGCCCGATAAGGATAAGAACGCCCTGCACCGGCCCGGATGTAAGGAACGAAACGATTGAGTCAGCCGCGCTGGGAAACGATTCGGTCAGTTCCCCGGTGACGCCAATGGAGGCAAGGAGGCTGTCGCGGTTTTCTACAAGTTCCACGATAAGGCCGTAGCGTTCTGCTTCACCGGCGGTAAGGGAAAGCAGTTTCCCCCGTTCGGAGATTAAGCCNACACGCTCAATTACCGGCATCCCGCCTACGACATCCCTTTCCATGCGCAGTAACTCATCGGANGTTACGGCTCTTGTTTCGCCGTTAACGGTAACTTCCCAAAGTTCTACATCNAAATCAACCATTGCAAGACCAAGCCCTATGGGGTGGCCGTTGCGCTCCGCCAGGGCTGCCATTTGGGAACGTACNGCGGCTACGGTTTTTTCCCCTGCGGCTGTTGCNCCNTCAGGGCCGGCCAGAACCGGCGCGGCGGCCCCTATGGAAGTCCCCGGGGCCATAAAGATATACTCGCAGGCAAAAGCGATAAGCGCCCCCGCCGACCAGCTTACCCCTATGGATGTTTCGCTTGGGGTAATCCACGCGATAGTCCGGGCGGTTCTTACGGATGTAATAAAGGAGGTGATCTGCAAGGTTGCGTCCACCCGTCCGCCAAAGGTATCTATTTCAAAAATAAGATAATCCGCACCTTGGGCCAAGGCTCTGCGGGCCTCCCGTCGAACAAAAGCCGCAGTGGACGGCTCAATGTCCCCGTGGATGGGGATGAGCCACGCCTTCCCCCCTCCCTCAGAAGACTGGGCNACTGCCAGCACCGGAATAACAAGACAAAGGAAAAGTACAAATCTATAAACTTTTCGTACAGGACTCATGCTATTATTGTAACACCTTTGTGCTTTTTTGTCATATCCTTTTTATTATAAATGTCTTCAAAAAGAACAATTGACCCGGGCTAGAGAATATGACAGGGGAAAGGGTATACTTGCTCCTGTATGGAAGCCGTTACATCGCTGACCGCCGGAACCCTCACCCACGGCGGCGTTATGGTGAATTACCAGTGCAACGCCGCCTGCCGCCACTGCCTGTATAGCTGTTCCCCCACCAGGGGCGGCGGCTATGTGGACGAAGAGGCGGCCCAAACCATTTGCCGCTTTTTGCGAAAGGGCGGCTGCCGCTCGGTTCACATAGGCGGCGGGGAGCCTTTTCTTGATTTCGAGGGGCTGGTGATGATGATCCGCACGCTAAAACAGGCGGGCATCAGACTGGACTATATCGAAACAAACGCATACTGGGCTTTTGGCGCAGAGGCCCAAAAGACCGCGGAATCATACCTGAAGCGCCTTTTGGCTGAGGGGGCCAGAGCCCTCTGTATCTCCATCGACCCGTTCCATGCCGAGTATGTTCCCTATGGTGCGCCTTTGGCGCTGGCGGAACTCTGCGAAAAAACCGGCATGGATTATTTTCTTTGGCGGGGGGAGTTTGTGGCTGCCCTTTCGCGCCTGGACGCCCGCAAAACCCATTCCCGCCAGGAACTGGAAGCGCTTCTTTCCCCGGACTACCTTCGAAAAACCGCACGGAGCTACGGCATAGGCTATGGCGGCAGGGCGGTCAACATTGAAAGGGAATTCGGCACCCTTTCCCCTGCGGAAAGCTTTAACGCCGCCCCTTGCCGCAACCTTTTATCAACCGGGCACTTTCATGTGGATATGAACGCTTACTTTATCCCGCCCGGCTGTACGGGCATACGCATCCCGCTATCGGAGGTGGTGGAGGGCATTCCGCCCGGCAAGTACCCTGTTTTCCAGGCCCTTTACTCAGGCGGCATTTCCGCCCTGACACAGTTTGCCCTGCAGCACGGCTTTTCCCCGGACGAGGAAGGCTACCCTTCAAAGTGTAACCTCTGCTTCCACCTCCGCCGTTTTCTTGCCGACAAAGGTTTCGCAGACCTGGACAAAGACCACTACGGGGAAGCGCTTCGGTATTACTAAGGCCTTACTTTCCCGGCTTTGAGCCGATAAGGGTAACATTCATGCTTGTCTGGTAGCGTTCGGCGCTTTCGGGGTTCGTGAGCTTCTCGGAGGCGTAAAAGCCTACCGAGCCGGTGGAAAACTCCTTGGCGTGGGCGTAAAAGGTTGACCACACTTTGCCCTCGCTGTCCTTTATGGTAATTTCAAGAAACTTGGGCGCTTTTTGATCCCGCTTGGCTGGTTCTGGCATATCATTCTCCCTATGGTTTAGAATATGTTATTATTATAACGTAGGCCGCCGGCTTTTACCAGCCGGCAAAGCCATGCAGTAATTTGATTGATACTTTTCCTTATATGTGGTAAATTTCTTCAATAATGTATACTAGGGAAATACAGGAAAGCCGGCGTNCACCGGTGGAAAACGGGAACCCCCTTCAGGGAACCTGGACAAGGGCTTTTGAGGAAGTGGATCTTTTAAGTGTCCANCGGCCCTATCCCGTTCCGCTTCCCAGGGCGATAAAAGGTTCCCGTATAAAAGAATGGAATTCCTTTATCATTCAGGATGACCGTTTTTTCCTCCATGCGCGGCTTTGTAACTTAAAGTATTACCGCACCGCTTTTGTGCTCATGTACAACAAGGAAACGAAAGAACGCCTTGAGTTCAAAAAAGTTATCCCCGGATGGGGGTGGCGGCTGCCCCGCTTCCTTGACAACTCCACGGTTGACAGCCGTTCCCTGGGCTTCCTTTTCAGAACCCACTCCTGGCTTGACGCCGAAAGAATCACGCTGGATGTGAATATTCTGCGGAAGCGCCAAAAGCCGGCTTTTACAGCCCACGCGACATTTGAACTTTCGGCGGATAAAACAACGCCAATGGCGGTGAGCCTGTTGTTCTCCGAACGCCGTAACATGTATGCTTATAAAGCGCTGACAGCGGTACGGGGGAGCGTCGTTTCCGGCGGGCAGCATATTCATTTTGATTCCGCAAAAACATCGGGGCTGTTCTGCGACTTTAAAGGGTATTATCCTTACCGGATGCGCTGTACGTGGTGTACGGGCATGGGCTTTGACAGCGAAAACCGGCGCTTCGGTTTTACCCTGGGGGAAAACCAGGCAAGAGAGCCGTACGGCAACAACGAGAACGCCCTTTGGATTGACGGCCGCCTGACGCCCCTGCCGCCGGTAAAAGTAACCCGGAACCTCGAATCGGACTGGATTATCCAGGACATGGAAGGGATGGTGGATTTGGTGTTTACGCCCAGGGAGCCGGGGCGTGCTGCCAGTAACCTCATCTTTACGAAATCAGATTACGAAAACCCCCTGGGCGTTTTTAACGGCACATTGGTGAACGCCGAAGGGGAAGAACTGCCGATAAATAATGTTTGGGGGACATGTGAAAAACTTTATCTGCGGGTATAACTATGGCTAAAAGTGATAAAGCTATTTATGCCCCTGGCGAACTGAGCCGGGTGCGGGAGAAACTCGGGGTTTTCGACAAAGCAGAAGCCGATATGCTTATCAAGAAACTGGGCGGCGAGATCGGCTATGAAAGGGGGGAGGAGAAAGAACAGGCCCGCCCGCAAGCCAGGCGTGATAAAGTAAATGTAAAGATAGGCGACCGCCCCACCCGTACCGGCAGAGGCTCGAACAGCCTGTCCATGGACGATGACGATGAAGCCCCTGCCGAAGAACCCGCAAAGAAAAAAGGCCGCCGCAAAAAAGAGAAAACCGTTAATGACGATGATGACCCGTCAGTACCCTTGAGAGTCTCGTATTGGGACAGAATAAAAATGGACAAATACGCGGGACAGAGCGAGTTTGACATTAAATCCTCGGCGCAGGTTTTCCAGTCCATGATTGCCGTTATCGGCGATGCCCCGGATTATGTCAGCCCCGTCTTTGTAACCCGCCGCATGCCCGAATACTACAAAAGACTTGAAGCGCTGGTAGTTTCCACCCGCACCCTGTTCCCCCGGAACAATCTGCGGCGCAACGAGCGGATGAAAAAAAACGCGCCGCTGGTCTATTCCATTCTGGATGTTATCCGGTATTGGGACATTGAAAAAGTCGCCTCAGACCTTGCCAAAATCCAGGCCCACGTCAAAAGCGCGCGTGTCAGTGATTTTGCGAACATACTCAGGGCGATTTACCGCCCCCTCTTTATTCTGGAGCGGCTGGATTTTGACGCCCATATCCGGGGCGCTTTCAAGATACTGTACAAACTGCTGTACCTGGAAAACCCCACGGAAGCAGAGAGCAAACACCAGGAACTCATCCGCACCGCCCTGACGGCTTTTTCCGGCATACGCCTGAATATTCACTATCTGCTGTACCCCCTTTTGATGAAGTCGGTTTCCGCCAATTATGTGCCCTACGAGCAGTTTTTCATAGAGCGNAGAAAGCGGCTCATGTCCTTTCTTAACATTTACGAGGAAAACCAGATAAACCCCGCCGCCGTAAACATACAGAGCGACACGAAAGACGCCAAGAGCGAAGCGGGAGAGGACAANGCGGAAGCCCAGGCCAAGCCCGAAGAAGAAGAAATCTCCGAAGAAGAAAAAGCCCGNCGTGCGGCTGCGGAAACAGAGCGNAAAGCCCTGGATCGCGGGCTTAGAACACTGGAAGCCCTGTTCCCCAAAGCCGGATGGGACAGGCTCGCNTCCTACCCCGATCTTTACCCNTATTTTGCGGACATGCTTGGAATCAAAAAAGGGGCCGTCAACATAGCCCCCACCGATCCCATGCAGCAGATACTCGTTCTTATGCGTATCCTGGAAGAACTATTCTTCGCCGTCCGTCATATTTCCTTTGGCGCTATCCCCAACACCTCGGGCAGCATCGAAGAACTCAATGGCCCTGTGGGAGCCATCACCAACAACTGGCGTCATTACATTGAAATGAGCTTCGGGCGGGAGTACATCCCCAGGCTGCTGGAATATGTCCGTGTCCT
>JGI24694J35173_10004177_pt1 | contig 10467 bp, 8 predicted proteins | sample TergutCo191P1_FD_35173 | JGI IMG/M metagenome (IMG submission 35173) | reverse complement strand
CACTCCGCACGATTCTGCCAAACAAGTTCGGCTTCGGTCCAGTTGATCAGGTGCACAACCTCGTGGGCCAAAATGCCGACGGCACTTTCCCAATTCGCCGCCAAAACAGACGAATTGATGTATACCATGTCCCTACGGTTGGAGTGGGGGACATCCAAGAAATCCCTGCCATGAAAGTATCCCCCAATAATGAGGCCAGGGGGAGCCCTAATGTCCAACAGAAGAACGGTAAGCCTTCCGCGCCCGGCATCCCCACGGGTAAGCCAATTGGCATAGTCCAGAATGTTGGCAAATTGCCTTCCAGAGGCGGTAAAATTTTTCCTACTGTATGCATCTAGGAGCCTGCCGCGTATATTGGCGTATCTATCGGCAAATGCCCGTGCCTGCGCCCGCGTAATTCCGGAACCAACCTCCACCCATATTTCGCTGTAGTTGTTGTATGCAAGAAGTTCCGCGGTTAAGCTGTAGGTAACGTTATTATAGTCCACGGCCCAAAAGTTTTGTGTCGTGGTGTCGTCTTCATCCCGCAGCTCCACCTGGCAATTGGCAAACGTGAACCCTGTCATCGCCACGATGGCGATGATCCCGAAGAGCTTAAAAGTGTTTTTCATTTCGAAAGCTCCTTGCATTGCGTTTGCCAATAGTATAACAGCATACGGAAAAAAAACGAACACCTATCCAATATATTTCATCAAAAAGCGGCGTTCATTTTTTCATAACCCTCAAACTGTTAAAAACGGCCATTAACGACACGCCCACGTCGGCAAAAACCGCTTCCCACAAAGATGATACGCCCAACGTCGCCAAAAACAGGAATAAGAACTTAATCCCCAGCGAAAGCACGATATTCTGCCAGACCACGCGCTTGGTAAAACGGGCGACTTTTACGGCTTCCACCAGCTTTGCCGGTTCGTCGGTCATAAGCACAACGTCGGCGGCTTCGATGGCCGCGTCCGAACCAAGGCCGCCCATTGCAATGCCCACATCGGCCATGGCCAGCACTGGCGCGTCGTTGATTCCGTCGCCCACAAAGGCCAGGGTCTTCTTGGGCAGCTTTTGCTTGCCAAGCACTTCGACCTGCTCAACCTTCTGCTGGGGCAAAAGACCAGCGTGCGTTTCGTCTATCTGCAATTCCCTTGCGACGGCTTCGGCAATCTGGGGAGTGTCGCCCGTTAGCATAACGGTTTTCCTAACACCCAGTTTTTTAAGCGAGGCCACAAGGCCGTGGCTGTCGGGTTTTATCTTGTCGGCAATCACGACACAGCCCATGTATACGCCGTCCGTTGCAACGTACACTTTCGTGCCCATGCTTTGGGATTCCTCAAACGTGATTCCCATTTTGCGCATTAGTTTTTCGTTTCCCGCAAAAATCGCCCGACCTTTCGCGTTGACGCTTACCCCATGCCCCGCGATCTCCTCATATTGGCTTAGGCCATTTCCGTCAATTTCCTTGCCATATTCTTTCAGGATGGACACGGCAATGGGATGGTTGGAAAACGCCTCTGCATGGGCCGCCAGCTCAAGCAACTCTCTTTCGTCAAAACCGTTAGCTGCTTGCAGGGACGTTACTTTGAACACGCCCTGTGTAAGCGTGCCTGTCTTGTCGAACACCACCAGGTCCAGATTGGCAAGGGCCTCCAGATAATTTCCGCCTTTTACCAAAATCCCCTTCTTCGATGCCCCGCCAATCCCGCCGAAAAACCCAAGGGGAATGGACACTACCAAGGCGCAGGGGCATGAGATTACAAGAAAGATCAAGGCGCGGTTAATCCAGTCAAACCATTCGCCACCGAAAAACAGAGGCGGAATTATCGCAAGCAACACCGCGAACCCTACAACCGTGGGGGTATAGTACCTGGCAAATTTTGTTATAAATGTTTCGGTGGGGGCTTTTTTGTTGGCGGCGTTTTCAACCAGGTCCAGTATTTTTGACACGGTAGATTCGCCAAAGGTCTGCGTGGCCTGTATCGTCAAAACGCCGTTTTGGTTTATGCAGCCAGACAAAACGGAATCCGACACGGACGCTTTTCGCGGGACAGATTCCCCAGTTAAGGCCGTGGTGTCCAGCATTGCCTCGCCTTCCATCACAATGCCATCCAGAGGAATCTTTTCGCCAGGCTTTACCACGAACAAATCCCCTATTTGCACGACACTGGGATCAACCCTGGCAATCTGCCCGTCTTTTTTCAGGTTGGCATAGTCCGGGCGAATGTCCATAAGATCGCCGATTCGCTTCTTGGACTTTGCCACCGCCATTTCCTGAAAAAACTCGCCTATCTGGTAAAACAGCATTACGGTAACGGCCTCTGCATATTTGCCGATTGCGATTGCGCCGAGTGTTGCGACCCCCATAAGAAAGTTTTCATCGAAGATTCGTCCTTTCGCGATATTCCTGACCATCCGTATAAGAACCTTGTGACCAAGCAGCAGATAGCTAAAGGCGAATAAAACCAACGCGATGTATCCGCCAGCGTTTACGTCAAGGACATATTCAAAAAGTATGCCCGCGAAAAACGTAGCCGCTCCGGTAGCCAGCCAGATAATTTTCGGCTTGCTTGCTGTGTATCCCGTTCCCTGTTTTGCCCCGACATTCTCCAAAACGTCGCAACCGCAACNATTCGTGTTTTTCATTGTGTGTCCTCGCTTACGTGGGCAAGCCCCTGCTTAAAAATACCCTCGATGTGTTTGTCGTCCAACGAGTAAAATACGATTTTCCCGTCGCGCCTGTTCTTTACCAGCCTGCTCTGTCGCAGAATCCTAAGCTGGTGCGAAATCGCCGACTTGCTCATACCCAAAAGCGCGCCAATGTCGCAGACGCACAATTCCGAGTGCAGCAAGGCACTAATGATTCGCACCCGGGTGGAATCGCCGAAAACCTTGAACAGTTCCGCCAGATCAAAGAGCTGTTCTTCCTTCGGTAACTGTTTTTTGACCTTCCTTACGACATCCTCATGTATGGCATGGGAATCGCAACGATCCGCTTCCGCATTGTGTGTGACCATAAAATACCTCTCCACGTTTTTTTCATTGCACAATTGAGCAACTGTTCAACTATAAGATACTGCGGCGTGGTATTTTTGTCAAGTCGCGACGGGTTCCATCGCAACGCCACATTACCAGGCTTGAAAAAATCCTAAGATTCCCTTATTTTAGATCCTATGGAAACATCTGGTCCCCACAGGGGCGTTCTTTGCGCTTACGAGCTTATACGGCTTGTTTTTCTGACGGGGGCTTTTCTGCAATTGCAGATCGGGGGGTCGGCACCCCTTCCGCTGCTGTCGCTTATCACGCCGGGGGCGCTTTTTTTCCTTATCGCACTGTTTTGGCTGCTGGACATGCCTCGCTACCGCGTTTACGGGCCCCTTTACCTGGTGGGAAAGGGGCTGGGCGTAATGACCGCGCTGTTGTGGATTTTTTTTACGGATAACTATATCATAAGGGAATTAATCGTCGGAACCGAACGATTTTTTGCGTCGGGCATTGTCCTTCTGCTGGTGCCAGGGGACATGTTTTCGGCGTGGCTGGTAATGAAAATCATGCGAAAATAAACGGAGGTCGAAAGTGCGTATTATTCCGGTAGCCAGTGGAAAAGGCGGGGTGGGGAAATCCCTGGTGTCCGCAAACCTTGCCGTGGCCTTTGCCCAGGCGGGGCAAAGGGTCGTGGTCGCCGATCTTGACCTTGGTGCGTCGAACCTGCACCTTGTGCTGGGGCATCAGGCCCCAAAGAAGGGGATTGGGACCTTCCTGAACAACACCAGATCGAATTTCGCCGACGTGATCGCCGAAACCGACGTGCCTGGCCTTAGATTCATTCCTGGCGACACGGAAATTCCCGGTATGGCTAACCTAAAGTCATTTCAGCTCAAGGCCCTGGTAAAAAGGTTCGTCGCCTTGCAGGACAACACCGATATACTTATTCTGGACCTTGGCGCGGGGACGCACCAGTCTATCCTGGACTTTTTCCTTCTTTCTGGACAGGGCATTATCGTTGCATCCCCAGCGGTAACCGCGGTGCTAAACGCATATGTCTTTCTCAAAAACACCGTATTTCGGCTTATGTTCACCACCTTTCCCCAAAAGTCCGCCGCGTGGAAGCACCTTGAAAAAATACGTGCCAGCGGTTCCGGGCCGCAAAGACAGTATATTCCCAAGATACTGCCAGAGATTCGCGAGATAGATCCGGAATCCTACAATGCCTTCTGCGAAAAGCTTTCGCAGTTGCGCCCCCGGCTAATCGTGAACATGATGGACGATCCAAAGGATGCCGATGTCGCGATGAAGATTCGCCGCTCCTGCGAGGAATACCTTAGCCTTAACATCGAACACCTGGGGATAATCTACCGCGATTCCATGCAGGATGTGGCCCTTGCCTCGCGTCTGCCCATAGTCATGTACAAACCCCAGTCGGTATTGGCCCAAGCGGTGTATCGCATCGCCGACAAGATTCTGCAAAGCACGAACGATTCCGCCTTGCCCGACGAAAAGCAGATAGAAAACAGCTTCCAGGAAGCGGGAATCGAAGCGGAAGTCGATTTTGGGCACAAGATGGAATACCTTGAGGAACTTTTGCACTCGGGTGCGCTTAGTCAGGGTGATCTTATCGAGACGGTCAAGTCCCAGCAGTATGAAATCTCGAAGCTGAAGAAGGAAAATAACTTTATCAAGATGAAGCTGTCACAGGCTGTGGGACAGGGGTTTAAGTTTTAAGGGGCAAAGCTGGCGTTTACTTCTGCGCCGGTTGCTCGCTGAAAAACCCATCCTTCCAGTTAAAGCGGCTCATTTTTGGCAGGGGGGTACCCTTGCTTATCGCCCGCATCAGATCCTTGTAATCGTTTTTTTTCAACGGCAGGCCGCTTAGGTCCACGATAAAACGCCGGAAACCTGAATCCTGCAAAAAGGAAAGCTTGTCGGTTATGGAAAACGGTTTCGCCGGGAATACCCTGGAACCTTCGTTGCCGTTGGTAAGCAGGAAATTCTCGCCCCTGCTGTCCGAAAACACCTTAAAGTCGTACTGCTTTCCAAGGTTGGCGCGGATGTGAAACAGCGGCGGCCAGGCAAAGATCGGGACGAAAACCCTGTCTTTTAATAACTGGCGGTTGTCAAGAGTGCGCTCCAGGTTCTGCCGGTTGTTTTCCAGTGGCGAGACAAAGCCTTCGACCCCCAACGACGCGACAAACGACAATGCCCATGTGTTGAACATGTACAGCCAAGGCCCAGCGATAATCTTGACCTCGGTACGGACATCCTTGAAGAGGGGAAAATGCCCTGGGTTGTTGACCATAAACTGCTGGTAACCCAAATCGACCAGTTCCAGTATTTTATCGGCCAGGGCTTGCGCGGTAGTTTGGGGAAAGTACGGATCCAACGAAAGGATAATATCGGCGGGTTTAAATGGCAGGGGCTGGAGCCCTTCCAGCAAATGCCTTGCGGTCTTGCTGTTAAGATCCAGTATGACCTTCTCGGGCCTGGACGATTGCACGACGTACAGATCCTCGACGCGGGAAACCGCCACGTACAGCCCTTCGGGGAAAACTGTGCTTGATCGGCTTTTTTTCACGGGCTGGTTTTTGGCAGAAGATCCCCCGGAATGTTTCGCCCCGATAACCACCATGGGTACCGGCGCTTTTTCATGTCCCGGCCCGCGACTGCCCTTGGCATCTGCCGAGGTTATCGCCCTGTAACGCTTTGACATTCCCCGGGTCTGTATAAGGTACACGCGGTCGCCAAGGTCGAAGCCGTCGGGAATCGAAAGCCAGTAGCCGTTTTTTACCGTCTCGACATGCTGTAGCTTGTGCGAAACCCTGGCCGAATCGTCGCTTTTGTGCAAACGTATCGAATCGCCGACGGCGGGGGGCAAGCTTGCGGAATTGTCCAGGCCGACAAGCCCTCGTCGCTCTCCATCCCTGCCCTGCACTCTTAGCAACGCTCCAAAGCTTATCCCCGTGCCGCCGTCCTGGACAGGGTTCAGCCAGTCTATGCCGTTTTCCGTTCCCTTCGGTATCCCGTTAACGTAAAATGCCGTCTTGCCTCGGGCAAAGTCGCCGCGCAGAATCCCTCGGCCTTTCTCTATGCTCTGCTGCACCTTCTCCTCGTCGCCCCCATCGGCAATCGCGTCCAGCACAAGCCGGTAGGCGGAGACCACCGCCCCCACGTACTCGGCGCTTTTCATGCGGCCTTCGATTTTGACGGCGTTTATGCCCGCAGCGGCAAGAGCGGGCAGGTGTTCCAAAAGCTGCAAGTCCGAGGGGCTGAAATAGTACCCGCTTTCAAGATAGTTGCTTTCCGGACCGCCCTTTTGGTACAGCCGGCGACAGGCCTGGGTACACATTCCGCGATTGGCCGACTTGCCGCCTAGAAAACTGGAAAACAGGCACAGCCCAGACGCGCCCACGCACAACGCCCCATGCACGAAAACCTCAAGCTCCACGTTGGTTTCGGCGCGAATCGATTGCAGTTCCTCTAGCGAAAGCTCCCGCGCCAGCACCACCCTGGAAACGCCGTGCCTGGAAAGGGCGTTGCAGCCCTTGCCCGACGCGATGTTCATCTGGGTGGATGCGTGCAGCTTTAGCCCTGGGAACTGGGACCGTGCCATGCCAAGAACGCCAAGATCCTGCACGATCAGCGCGTCGGGGCCCATGGAGGAAAGGTACCTAAGAAGCTGGTACATCCTGTCCGCCTCGCGCTGTTCGAAAACCGTGTTTACCGTCACGTAGACCTTTTTCCCCATGCGTCTAAGCGCGCGCAGGGTGGCCTCGAAACGGGCGTAGGTAAAATTGGCGCTACGCAAGCGGGCGTTGAAGGTTTTCAGGCCAAGGTATACGGCGTCGGCCCCTTCCCCGATGGCGGCATCCAAGGCCTCGGGCGATCCTGCGGGGGCCAGTAGTTCAATAGACATGGGCTTCCTTGTGTTGACGAGTACGGCGAAAGGCGAAGCCGCCTACTCGGAAAGAACCCTGATTATCGTACTCGCCGACTCGGCATTTATGATTTCCGTGCGTTTTTCGGCACTTTTAAAGAGCTGGCTTACCTCCGCAAGGAACTGCAGATGCGGCCCCGTCTTTTCCACTGGGGAAAGCGTCAAGATAAAGATTCTGCACGGCTCCTCATCCAGGGAATCGAAGTCCACAGGATTGTCGGAAACGCCGATGCAGGCGACAAGATCTTCAACGCAGGTGCTCTTTCCGTGAGGTATGGCGATGCCATGCTTCATTCCCGTGGACATTTTCTGTTCGCGGTTCATTACGGCGGTCAAGGCGGCTTCCTTGTCGGAAATTTTCCCCGAGTTTACAAGTATATCAAGCAGTTCGCTGATTATTTCGTTTTTGGTGGTGCCTTGCAAGTGAAGGCAAACGGTGTCTTCCGTGAGTACCGACTTCAAATTCATGGTAAAAAGTATACTTCATGGTTTTTGGGAAGTCAAGTGCGGTTTGCAGGTGTTTTGCGGAAATCAATTTTTGTTTGAAATTGGCACAGGTGTTTCTAAAAGCCCAACAGCTACGTAAAACTGGCTTTGGCCACCTAAGCTCAGACTAAACAAACGTTTTCGCAGGGGAAATTCGATTATCATACGGCTTCAATATCGGAAAGGCACGGCAGTACCCGCGCCCTAGGAAAGCATGCGGCGATACCCAGCCCTTTGGCAGGTATCGCCACGTTTATTTGACTAGAACTACTGCTGGGCTATAAAGGCCTCTAGCTCCGCCAACCTGGCGGCATGTCGATCCATCAGACGCTGGACCCGGTTGAACATCTCGGGGCTTACCCTGGTGCCACTGTCAAGGGCATTTCTGATTCTGGCCTGTTCCGTGGTAATCGATGCCTCCAGCCTTTCTATCTCCGATCTTAGCTGGCTGAAAGCAACCGCGTCCGTATTGCTCATATTCCGCGCGGTAAGATCGGCCAGAATTTCCTCGAATTGCGTGGAATTCGTTCGCGATTGATTAAGCTGCTGCTGCGCGTTCTGCCTAATCTCAGCCGAAGATAATATCTGCGCGTGAGCTACGACACCGACTACAAAAAAAACACCGACTGCTAAAAGAACCCGTTTCATTTCTTGCCTCCATGCCCTCAATAAGTTGAAACTAGCCAGGTTTCGGCAACAGTGCCGCCGATTAACCTTGCCAAAAAATAACCTCTGATTATTATTATAACTACAGCCTTATGGGGGTGTCAAGGGAAATGTGAATACCTGGAACGATTGCAGTTTGTTTTGACACCTAACCGCCTCGCCTTGCCAAAAACGGCGGTTTTTCCCATAATAACCCTATAATGAGACGAGCCGCTTTCCTTTCCCTCCCTTATCCCACAGCAGTTTTCGTGCTGCTGCTTTTTTGCTTCGCTTTTGGCGCAGCGTCTTGTGTCCCTAGGGACCAGATTTCCCTGCAGCGCGAGGATCTGTTTTCCCTTGACATAGGTCCCATGGAAGATCAGATATCGCTGTTCGTTTTTCCGGACGATGCGGGCCTGCCAAGGGCCAGCCTGGCGATGCGGGACGGTCTTTTTTACATTTCGGACGGAACTGGTCGTAAGGTCGTCCGCTACAATTCCTTCGGCGACCTTTTGGTACTGATCTTCAACGACGACACGAATCCAGATCCATCCGATCTTAGAATAAGGACGGAGGAAGACGGGCAGATGACCCGCTGGGCCTTTACCTTCCCGTTTCGATCCCCAGGCCAAATCGCCGTGGATTCACGCAGACACACCTTTGTAGAGGAAATCCTGCCAGACGAGCGGCACGTTTTCGATGCGGAAAATCAGGTATTGCTGAACAGCGTGGTCCTTCATTTTGATCAGGATGGGCGTTATATCGACTACCTGGGACAGGGCGGACGAGGGGGGCTGCCCTTTCCTCGCATAATGGGCCTTTACACGTCGGTAAACGATGAAATCGTCGTCGTCACTCGCCTTACCGCGGGCTGGGACGTGTTCTGGTACAACGCCGATGGCGAGCATCTTTTTCTTATACACATTAGAGACGACGTAATCCCCGCGCCGCCTGGTTTGCAGGACTTTTTCATCTCGATTGATGCCGTAAAGGTGGCACCCGATGCCAGGCAATTATTCATAAAGGTCGATTATTACCGCGATATCATTGACCCGCTTACCAACAACCGCCTTGGCACCGAAACCCTGAATTCGCTTGTCTGGATACTGAATATCGAAAGCGGCGAGTACATAGGCTTCGTGGAAATACCTTTTTTCGAGTTGACCCACACGGAAAGGGGCAATACGGTACAGATAAACCTGCTGTATTCCATGATGGGAGTCGTCCAGGGGGGCGGGATGCTGTTCTATTTCCCCGTCGAAAACGGCTTCGAGATTCTGCGCCTGGATTCCTTGGGGCAGGGCCAGCGCAGGGGGTTCATAAAGGTTGAGTCGGAAAGGCTTGTGTTCAACAGCTTTCATCTTTCCCCAGAAGGGATACTTTCCGCGTTGCTGGCGGACGAATGGACGACTACCGTGGCCTGGTGGCGCATGGAAAGATTCATGAGGGATGGCTAAAGGTGGCCCAAAAACCAACGCCGGAAACGCTGGTTAACACCGTGGGGGCAAAGGCCCTGGACACCGAGGCTTCGGCACAGTGGGGGCTTGATCCTTTTGCCCTTGTGGAGGCCGCCGGCAGGGCCTGTGCCGAGGTTCTCCTTCGCGGTATCGCGGGTGGGAAGGGAAAACCGTGCTTCACGGTGCTTGCCGGGAGCGGCAACAACGCCGCCGACGCGATGGTCATGTTGCGAGCATTTGTCCTAGGTGGTCACGCGGAACCGGATTCCTGCGAGGTTCTTCTGGCTAAGATGCCAGAAGGCGAAAGAACGCCGATGTCACAGGCGGTGCTTGCCTTGCGGAAGCTCGGTGTTTCCGTGCAAACATGGGACATAGGAAAAATGGCCTTTTTGGACGGGCGAAAGGCAAGGATTGTTATAGACGGGATTGCCGGTACTGGGCTGGATGGTCCGCTTCGCGGTACCGCGCTGGAAATGGCCGAGGCGATAAACACCCTCTGCTACGGACCAGAATGGCAGATTCCGGACGGGAACACGATTGTTTCCGTTGACATTCCATCCGGTGCTTTTGATGACTGGCGGGAAGGGATGCCCATAGTCCATGCGGACATTACCCTTGCCATAGAGCCGCAAAAGCTCTGCATTTACGCGCCAGCAGTTAGGCCCCATGCGGGGACGGTGCTTCCCGTGCGCGGGATATTCCCCCCAGAACTTATCGACAAACACAGGGATGCCGAGCTTTTGATATGGGAAAGCGCATCCGCCCGCATAAATCCAGTTCCGAATACGGCCCACAAGTACGGGCGCGGCTTGGTGGAAATCAGGGCTGGCTCCATGGGAATGACAGGCGCGGCCCGACTTGCAGCATTGGGATCGCAGGCGGCGGGGGCCGGTATGGTACGACTTATCGTAGATCCTTCGGTGTATGCGGTTGTCGCCCCTGCCTGTTCGGGGGGGATGGTGG
>JGI24694J35173_10004169_pt1 | contig 10488 bp, 19 predicted proteins | sample TergutCo191P1_FD_35173 | JGI IMG/M metagenome (IMG submission 35173) | reverse complement strand
ACAAGCCCTTTTTTATAGAGCGATGCGTGGTCTACTGTTTCGCCGGATTCATAGCGTTTATTTATTTCGCCGAGATTGACAATCTGCCATTCCTGTTTAAACGGATAGTTAGAGAAACCTCTGTGGGCAAGCCGTCTGTAAAGAGGCATTTGTCCGCCTTCAAAACCGACATAAGTTTTACCGCCGGAACGCGCCTTCTGTCCCTTGTTTCCCTTACCGGAAGTAGTTCCGCGTCCGGAACCCTGACCTCTGCCAAGTATCCGTTTGCGTTTATTCGCGCCTGCCGGGGCGTGCAAATTAAAATCGTGCGCCATTATTTTACATCCTCTACTGAAACCAAATGAGAAACGGCTCTGACCATTCCTTTAATCGCCGGAGTATCTTCCTGCACTGTGCTGGAGCCGATCTTTCGAAGACCTAAGGAACGGACTGTTGCCCTGTGTTTTGGAAGCTGACCTATTGTACTTCGTACAAGGCTTATCTTTATTTTTGCCATACTAACCTTACCTAAGTGCGGAAGCCGCACACTAAAATCGAAACTGAAACCTGTTTCATATCAACCCCACAAATCGCTTAGGGACTTGCCCCTGTTTCTTGATATTGTCTTTGCGTCCATTATTTTGCTGATGCAGTCGAATGTCGCCTTAACAACATTATATTGACTTGACGAGCCGATCGATTTTGAAAGCACATCGGTTACTCCGCCTGCTTCCATGATTGCCCGAACAGGACCTCCCGCGATAATTCCGGTTCCCGAGCAGGCAGGTTTTAAAAGTACGCGCGACGCTTTAAAAAGCCCCGTTACTTCGTGAGGGATAGTTCCGTTTTTAACAGGCAGATGAATCATGTTGCGTTTCGCTTTATCGATGCTTTTGCGGATCGCTTCTGAAACATCATTCGCCTTGCCGAAACCAAAACCTACTTTTCCTTTACGATCGCCGATCACTGTAAGAGCGGAGAATGAAAAACGCCTTCCGCCTTTTACAACTTTCGCGGTTCTGTTAAGTTTAACAAGTTTTTCGATAAATTCTTTTTCGGCAGGTTCCCTGTCGCCTCTGTCGCGATCCCGTCCCCTGCCGCGTCCTCTGCCCCTGCGGGACTGCGGCTCTTCCGGCGCAGCTTCGGCGGTATAAGAATCCGCATCAACTTCCCTTTCTCCGACAGTATCTTCAGTGATATTTTCGTCTTTCATATCTTTTGCTTTTGCCATCATTCCCCCTAGAAATTGATTCCCGCTTTCCGGGTTCCATCGGCTAACGCCTTTACTATTCCATGATATAAATATCCGTTGCGATCAAAAACAACGGTATTGATATTTTTTTCCAGCAGGCGTTTGCCGATAATTTCACCTAACTGACCTGCGCCCGCGACAGTTGCTTTTATATTCTTCAGTTCCTTTTCCAGTGAAGAAGCTGAAATAAGGGTGTGTCCCTTTGTATCATCAATTATTTGAACAGAAAGACTGCGGTTGCTTTTTGTAACAGTCATCCGCGGTCTCGCAGAGGTTCCAGCGATCCTTTTACGGATATGAACCTTTCTCCTCAGTCTCTTTCTGTCTTTTTCAAGCATTTTCTGTAACATATACCTACCCAAAAACCTTAATTTTACTTAACGCCCGATTTACCGACTTTGCGTCTGATAATCTCATTTTCATAACGAATACCTTTACCTTTGTACGGCTCGGGTCCCCTTAACTTGCGAACCTGCGCCGCAAATTCGCCGACACGCTGTTTGTCAATTCCGTTTATGGTTATCTTGCCGCCCTGATCAACCGCGACAGATAATCCGTCGGGAATGGCGACATAAATATCAGTTGAATAACCAAGGCTCATGGACAGAAGTTTACCCTGCACTTCCGCGCGGTAACCAACACCCGATACAATCAGCGATTTGTTAAAACCTGCGGAAACACCCATGACCATATTGTTCAACAGATTGCGATACAAGCCATGAAATGCTTTTGTCTGTTTCTCTTCGTTAGCCCGGCTTACCACAATTTCACTGCCCTTATCCTCAAAACTGATGACAGGATGATACTTTTGTTTAAGTTTTCCTTTAGGTCCTTCAACGAGCATTTCATCATTCTGAAATACTACTTTAACCCCGCCTGGAACCTTAACCGGTATTTTTCCGATTCTCGACATATTAACCTCAATTAACCTTTTCTAGCCGCACACATCACCATACGGTGCAGATAACTTCGCCGCCGACTTTTTTCTCCGCGGCTTTTTTGCCTGTTGTAACACCCTGGGATGTAGAAACGATCAGGGTTCCGTAGCCGTTCAATACCCGCGGCATACTCTTATACCCCATGTAAACGCGCCGTCCCGGTTTTGATACTTTTTCGATACCGTGAATTATTGGAACGGTATTGTCGTCGTACTTAAGGAAAACCCGGATGACATTCGCGCCTTCCTGATTAGCCTTTTTAAAATTTTTAATATACCCCTCAGTCTTCAAAATCTTGACAATCTCAAGTTTAAGCCTGGAGGTAGGAATATCTACTTTTTCATGCTTTGCCATGCCGGCATTCCGTATTTTTGTCAGCATGTCCGCAACCGGATCTGATATGCTCATCCTAATCTCCTACCAGCTTGATTTTGTAACGCCGGGAATCATCCCTTCGCTTGCGAGTTTCCGGAAGCAAAGGCGGCACATTTCATATTTCCGCAAAAAACCTCTTGGTCTTCCGCAGATCCTGCAGCGGTTCACTTTCCGTGTCTTGTACTTTGGAGTCCGCTGCGCTTTAATAATCATCGCTTTTCGTGCCATTCTTCCTTCTACCCCCTATTTCCTGAAAGGCATTCCAAACTTTGCAAGGAATGCTTTCGCTTCTGCATCGGTCTGCGCCGATGTTACAATTGCTACGTTTAACCCGGCTACTTTTTCAATTTTATCAAAATCAATTTCCGGGAAAATAATCTGCTCCACAATCCCCAGTGAATAATTACCGTGACCGTCAAAGGCATTTTGATTAATGCCGTGGAAGTCTTTAACGCGGGGAAGAGCGACATTGACAAGCCTGTCAAAGAACTCGTACATCATGGCGCCGCGAAGAGTAACCTTCGCTCCAATTTCCTGACCTGCCCTGATTTTAAAATTGGCGATACTCTTTTTAGCTTTTGTTTTAACGGCTTTCTGACCAGTAATTTGAGTTAAGGTATCAACAGCCGCGTCCAATAGTTTTTTATTTACAAGCGCTTCGCCTACGCCCATACTTACAATTATTTTTTCCAGCTTTGGAATTTGCATATTGGACTTATAATTAAATTCCTTAAACATTTCTGGAGCGATTTGTTCCTTATAAATCTTTTTTAACCGAGGCACATAATTTTTATCCATTACAATGTCTCCCCGCATTTTTTGCAAACACGCACTTTTTTGTCACCTTCAAATTTATAACCTATACGGGTCGGACCGCATTTTTTGCAGACAATCATCAGGTTTGATGAATGAAGAGCCGCTTCGATTTCGATGATGCCGCCGCGATCCTGCTGCTTTCTTTTTTTCTTCGCTTTCTTTACGATGTTTACGCCTTCAACAACAATGCGGTCTGTGTCGCGGTGAATTTTTAAAATCCTGCCGCGTTTACCCTTGTCCTTTCCGGCGATAACTTCGACTGTATCTTCTTTTTTAAGTTTAAATTTATGCGCTGCTTCAGTCATGTTCCACTCTCTCCTATAAAACTTCCGGGGCAAGAGAAACGATTTTCATAAACTCGCTTCTTTCCCTTAACTCACGCGCCACAGGTCCAAAGATACGTTTGCCTTTAGGATTTAACGCGGCGTCAATAATGACGCAGGCATTATCATCAAACCTGATATAAGTTCCGTCGGGACGGCGGTATTCCTTATGTGTACGCACTACAACCGCCTTTTCTACAGTGCCTTTTTTGATAGTCGATGTGGGCAGCGCTTCTTTCACGGCGACTACAACGATATCGCCGATTCCGGCATATCTTCGTTTTGTTCCGCCCAATACCTTGATGCACTGAACCAGCTTTGCGCCTGAATTATCCGCCACATTCAGGAAGCTTTCTACTTGAATCATTTTCCATCTCCCTTATTTGGCGCGCTCTATAATTTCTACAAGCTTCCAGCATTTCTCCTTGCTGATCGGCCTGCACTCAATCACACGGACACGGTCGCCAGTTTTAGCTTCATTTTTTTCATCGTGAGCTTTTACTTTTTTGGCGCGTTTAACGTACTTTTTATAAAGAGGATGGAGTTTTAATGTTTCGATCGAAACAACTATTGTTTTTTCCATCTTGTCGCTTTTTACTAATCCGATAAATTCTTTTTTACCGCTTTTTGCTTTTACATTAAGTTCTGACATTTTATACCTCTGCCGCTTTCTTAGCAACTTTCTGCTCATTTTTCTCGTGAGCTGTTATCAAAGTATTAAGACGCGCGATCTGGCGGCGTACTGTACGTTTTTGCAAAGGATTATCAACATGCCCTATAACCATTTTGAAACGCAGTTCCATATACTTTCTCTTCAGCTCGTCCCGTTTTGCTTTCATTTCAGGATAGCTTAAGTTCTTGAATGAATTTTTCACCCTTCCTCCTAAGCCCCAAGTTCCATTTCCGAACGTGCGACAAATTTTGTTTTAATCGGCAGTTTTGATCCTGCCAAAGCCATTGCTTCTTCCGCGAGNTTACGGGTAATACCGCCGCCCAGTTCAAACATGACAGTACCCGGTTTTACAACCGCTACCCAGTATTCNGGAGCGCCTTTTCCTTTACCCATGCGGGTTTCCGCCGGTTTTTTGGAAAACGGTTTGTCACAGAAAATTCGTATCCACATTTTTCCGCCGCGTTTAACATGACGGTTTATCGCGATACGGGCTGCTTCTATCTGCCGGTTGGTGATCCACATCCTGTCCAAAGCGACAAGAGCATAATCGCCGAACACAACATTATTACACCTTGTGGCGTTTCCGGGCATATTGCCCCTTTGCACCTTCCGGCGTTTTACACGTTTTGGACTCTGCATATTCTTACCTCTTACCTCTCGCCTCTCACAGGAGCCCTGTCCCGCCGTTTGCGGACAAGAGCGCCTGCGTCTTCTTTTTGTTCTTTGCCGTATTTCATGCCGTTATAAACCCAGACTTTAACGCCGATTGAACCAAAGGGTGTATGAGCTTCCGCAAAACCATAATCAATATCCGCGCGTAAAGTATGAAGAGGAATTCTTCCTTCTTTTGCTTCTTCGGTGCGGGACATTTCCGCGCCGCCGAGACGACCTGAAAGCCTGACCTTTACGCCCTGAGCATTGCCTTTTTTAATCGCGTTTGTAATAGCCTGCTTCATTGTTCTTCTGAAAGAAGAGCGGGCTAAAAGCTGTCGCGCGATATTTTGAGCGACGATCTGCGCGTTGTTGTCGGCGTTTCTTACTTCCTTAATTTTTATCTGAACTTTTTTATTTATTTTCTTTTGTAAATCGTTTCCGATTTTTTCGATATTGGCGCCTTTAACGCCGATGATTACACCGGGGCGCGCCGTATGAATGGTGATTGTGATTCTCTGCGGATGACGAATAATTTCAAGCTCGGCGATATCGGCTCCCTTGGTTTCGGGCATGTCCATAATGAGTTTTCGCAGGTAAAGATCTTCATGTAACGCATCGACATAATCTTTAGGGTCTACATACCAGCGCGAACCCCATGTTTTATTTATACCTATTCTTAATCCTGTAGGATTTACTTTCTGTCCCATTATTTATCCGCCTTTTTTGAGCTTCCTGCGGAACTCCCCGCGGAAGATTTACTGCCCGCACCGGATTCACCCGCGCCTGTTGTTTCATCAACAACTACAGTTATATGGCACATTCGCTTTAACTGCATATCCGCGCGCCCCCTGCCGCGGAACCAGACTCTTTTGAGCCGGGGACCTTCATCAATATATATTTCGCGTACATAAAGCATATCCTCATCAAGTTTCTTGTTATCTGAAAGAGCGTTGCTCGCCGCGGACTTTACAGTCTTGCGGATAAGTTTCGCTCCCTTGTGCGGCATGTTTTCCAAAATGGAAAGCGCTTCAGGATAAGTTCTGCGGCGCACCAAATCCGCGACAGGTCTGATTTTAAAAGGCGATCCAATTAAAAATTTACTTATTGCTCTGTAACCGGTTTTTTCTTTCATAATTCCGCCTATTTTGCCGAAGCCTTTTTATCGGAGCCCGAGTGCCCGCGGAAAATACGCGTAGGCGCGAACTCGCCGAGTTTATGACCGACAAGGTTTTCCGTAACATAAACAGGAACCCATGTTTTTCCGTTGTAAACAGAGATTGTTCCGCCTACCATTTCGGGAATAATTGTTGAGCAGCGGGAATAAGTTTTTATTTGTTTTCTTTCTCCCGATTTGCTCAATTCCAATACCTTTTTATACAGGCTCTTCTCTATAAAAGGACCCTTCTTTACAGATCTTGACATACTCCCTTCCTACTTCTTTTTGCCCCGGCTTACAATAAACCTTGATGACGGTTTATGCTTTTTGCGGGTCTTGTATCCCTTGGTGGGTTGTCCCCACGGGGTAACAGGGTGGATACCCTTGCTTCTTCCTTCGCCTCCGCCGTGCGGATGATCGACAGGGTTCATAGCCATACCGCGGACTGTGGGACGCACTCCCATCCAGCGCTTGCGGCCTGCTTTTCCCAGCGTCGTGTTCATGTGATCTTCGTTGCCTACGCTGCCGATTGTCGCATAACATTTTTTAAACACCATGCGCATCTCTCCTGAGGGCAGTTTAATTGTTACATAGTCGCCTTCTTTCGCGGCGATAAGAGCTCCGGTTCCGGCGGAACGCGCCATCTGTCCGCCTTTTCCCATAGTCAGCTCGATATTGTAAACTGTAAAACCCAACGGAATATTTTCCAGAGGAAGCGCGTTACCAGGCTCGATTGGAGCGTCAGGACCGCTTAAAATTTTCGCGCCGACTTTTAATTCTTTGGGAGCGACAATGTAGCGTTTTTCGCCGTCTTTGTAAAAAATCAGGGCTATGTTCGCGCTGCGGTTTGGATCGTATTCGATAGATGAAACTTTACCGGGGATGCCGATCTTGTCGCGTTTAAAATCAATGTCTCTGTATTTGCGTTTGTGTCCGCCGCCTTTATGGCGCACGCTGATGCGACCGAATGAATCGCGTCCCGAGCCTGACTTCTTTCCTTTTGTTAGATTCTTTTCCGGTTTATTGCCGCTCAAGTCGGAATAATCCAGACTTGTATACTGCCTCATCCCCGGTGTTATCGGTTTATATGTTTTAATTGCCATAATTATACGCCTTCAAATAATGCAATCTTCTCATCCTTGGGAAGTTTTACAATTGCTTTCTTCCATGTGGAAGTATAACCTGCCCGATAGCGAAGCTTCTTGGGCTTGCCGCCGACAACCATTGTGTTACACGAAATCGGATGTACATTAAATAATTTTCTTACAGCTTCTTTAATTTGAGTTTTAGTAGCCGACTGCGCTACTTTAAAAACATATTTTCCTTCTTCGCGAAGCTGATTTGATTTCTCGCTGAGTACAGGTTCGATTAAAATATCTTCGTACTGCATCATGCCTCCTCGCCGTAAAATTCGTTAAGATTTTTCGCGGCGGTTTCAAGCATTAAAACCTGCCTGCCGTAAAATAATTCGTGAGCTTCAAGGCGGTTATAGGAAAGATATTTTACCCAGGGAATATTCGAAGCGGCGCGTTTGATTTTTGGATCATCGTCTTTAAGAATTAAAACCGTGCGCAAGCCTGGATCGAAATTTTTAAGAAGCGAGGCAAGGTCTTTTGTTTTGCCTGAATNGATGGAAAAATCCTCGATAATTTTTAACATATCGCTTTGCGCTTTTAAACTGAGAATGGTTTTAAGCGCCTGTCTTTTTGCCTTTTTTGGAATTGAATAGGAAAAATCTTTCGGCTTGGGACCAAAGATTGTGCCGCCGCCTACAAGAATCGGAGATTTTTTATCGCCTCTTCTGGCACGGCCTGTTCCTTTCTGTTTATACGGCTTTGCGTTGGAGCCGTGAATTTCCGCGCGTCCTTTTGTGCTTGCGTTCCCCTGACGCCTGTTCGCGAGCTCATTGTTAATCGCGTACCAGATTAAATCATCGTTAACCGGAATATTAAACACATTGTCGTTTAGATCGATGGTTCGAAGTTCCTTGCCTTCTTTTGAATATACTTTAAAGTTCATGTTTACCGTCCCTTCTTTACCGCGCGGCGGACAAACACAAGCCCTTTATTAATGCCGGGAACCGAGCCGTGNACCATGATAAGCTGTTTTTCAGGATCAGTTTTTATAACTTTAAGGCTTAATACTGTTGTCTTTTCTCTTCCCATTCGTCCCGGCAGCTTTCTGTTTTTAAATGTTCTGTGCGGATATGTGTTCTGACCTGTTGAACCGGGCTCGCGGTGAAATTTTGAACCGTGCGTTTTGCGTCCGCCGCCGAAACCGTAACGTCTTACAACGCCCTGAAATCCCTTGCCCTTGCTTACGCCGCTGACATCAACATATCTGACGCCTTCCAGCACTTCAAGAGTGAGGCTGTCGCCGACAGCAACTTCTTTATCAAAATCGCGCAATTCAAGAATTCTCTTTTTGGGAGTTATATCAATTTCGCGGATTATTCTTCTTGGCTTTGATTTTTTCTTTTTTGATTCATCGCCGTCTTTTTCTTCGGCAGGAGTTTTTGCAAACTGACCTGCTACAGGTTTTGTTATGCGGTTTTTTTTGGCATCGTCAATGCCGATAACAACTGCGGCGTATCCGTCTGTTTCCGCTGTTTTGTTGGCAATGACTACATTCGGGTCGATCCTTATTACTGTTACCGAAACAAGGTTACCCGAGTCGTCAAAAACCTGAGTCATTCCAATCTTTTTGGCATAAAGCCCTAACATTGTGGCGCTCCGTTTTACTGTTTGATCTCTACATCCACGCCTGCCGGAAGTTCCAGTTTCATTAATGAATCCATTACTTCCGCGGAAGGATTGATGATATCGATCAATCTTTTATGAGTCCGCATTTCAAATTGTTCGCGGCTCTTTTTATTAACATGAGGCGAGCGTAATACGGTCACCTTGTTTATTCGGGTCGGCAGCGGGATAGGCCCTGTAACTTTTGCGCCGGCTTTGCGAACAGCCGTTGCAATTGATTTCGCGCTTTGATCAATCAATTCAACATCAAAACCGCGCAGCCTTACTCGTATTCCTTCCTTTGCCATCATTCCTCCAAATAAATCTGACCACCTAATCGTTTGATTTAAACGACCAGATGGTCATCATACTCTATCCTTATTCTATAATCTCTGTTACCTGACCTGAGGCAACTGTTTTACCGCCCTCGCGGATAGCAAAACGAAGTCCTTTTTCCATGGCGATAGGATGAATCAGTTCGCCGATAATTTCCGTATTATCGCCTGGCATGACCATTTCCTTGCCTTCGGGAAGTTTGACTGTCCCTGTAATGTCTGTAGTACGGAAATAGAACTGAGGTCTGTAACCTGTAAAGAACGGGCTGTGTCGTCCGCCTTCATCTTTTGAAAGACAATAAATCTGACCTTTAAATTTGCTGAAAGGTTTGATTGAACCGGGCTTTGCAAGAACCTGTCCGCGTTCAACTTCTTTTTTGTCGATACCGCGAAGGAGCGTACCTACGTTATCGCCCGCCTGCGCGTCATCAAGTAATTTATTGAACATTTCGATACCGGTAATAACTGTTTTCTTTGTGGGCTTAATACCGACGATTTCAACTTCTTCGTTAAGTTTGAGTACTCCGCGTTCCACCTTTCCGGTTACAACTGTGCCTCTTCCCTGAATTGTAAATACGTCTTCTATCGGCATAATAAAAGGTTTGTCAGAATCGCGTTCCGGATCGGGGAAGTAAGAGTCCATCGCCTGAAGGAGTTCATCAATACATTTTGTCGCTTCCGGATTGTCAGGTTCCGACATCGCCTTGAATGCCGCTCCTTTAATAATCGGAGTTTTGTCGCCGGGGAAGCCGTTAGCTGTAAGAACATCTTTGACCTCTTCTTCGACAAGTTCTACAAGGTCCGGATCATCGAGAAGATCGATTTTATTAAGGAAGACAATCATGTGAGGAACGCCTACCTGACGTGCGAGGATGATATGTTCGCGGGTCTGGGGCATAACAGAATCCGGCGCTGAAACTACGAGAACGGCGCCGTCCATCTGCGCTGCGCCCGTGATCATGTTTTTGATATAGTCGGCGTGTCCCGGACAGTCAATGTGCGCATAATGGCGCTTGTCTGAACGATACTCAAGGTGGCGGGTATTGATTGTAATACCGCGGGCTTTTTCCTCAGGAGCATTGTCAATTTCATCATAACTCATTACCTTGTCACCGAACTTTCTTGCGCAATGCATGGTAATAGCCGCAGAAAGAGTGGTCTTGCCGTGATCGACGTGACCGATAGTTCCAACATTCATGTGGATCTTTTCTCTGATAAATTTATCCTTCGCCATTTGTGTCCTCCTTAA
>JGI24694J35173_10004167_pt1 | contig 10491 bp, 13 predicted proteins | sample TergutCo191P1_FD_35173 | JGI IMG/M metagenome (IMG submission 35173) | reverse complement strand
TACCAACCGCGTGAAGGCGTAGCTAGAGTGAAGCAACCACATCTGAGTGCCACACCCAACCGCCGCACACCCCAAATTAGACTCACGTGCAATGGCTGTTGTTATTACGCGCTGAATGCGCTAAAATATTCGCAGAGGTGGTATAAGCTTGAAGTGCGCGAGAGTTTTAATAATATTGCTGGGGCTTATATTGATGCTGGGGGTGGTTCCCGTTTTTGGGGACTACCCCTACTTGTCTTTGTACGGCCATGTATATGAAGAAGAATATGAAGAGGAGCCGCTGTATGTTTCGGCATCTGTTTTGATTATGGACGCGGAAACGGGTCTGGTTTTGTATGAGAATAACGGATTTGCGCGGAGGTACCCGGCCAGCATTACGAAGGTAATGACCGCGCTGTTGGTGTTGGAGCATGTTGAGGATTTGACGCAGACACTGACATTTTCGGCGAATGCGGTGGCTATTCCCGATTACGCCAGCCGGATGTGGATGGCGGAGGGCGAGAGCATCACAGTGCTGGAGGGGCTTTATGGCAATATGCTGCCGTCGGGCAACGAGGTGGCACGCGCGCTGGCCGAGTTTGTTTCGGGCAATGTACCGGACTTTGTGGATTTGATGAACCGGCGGGCGGAGGAGCTTGGCGCGTATAACACGCGGTTTGTAAATCCCTGCGGGCTTCCCGGTGACGGGCAGTTTGTGACAGCCTACGACGTGGCGTTGATTATGCGTGAGGCAATTAGGCATCCTTTGTTTGTGGAGATTATCTCTACGCCATATTTTGATATCGCACCGACGCAGTTTAATGAAGAGGCTAGGGAGATTCGCAATACAAACCGTATGATTCGCCCGGCCATGCCGGAATTTAATGAATATGTAATCGGCGGCAAAACCGGCTTTACCAATGCCGCTCAGCACACTCTGGTGACTTACGCCAGGAGAGGTGAGTTTACCTTTATAATAACCACGCTGTACGCTCCGCACTGGCGGTACACCTATGCGGATACCGCCGCGTTAATCGGTCTTGCCTACGATATAATAAAAGAAATCGCATCAGATGAAGCATATTACGAATACACAGAACCGGACGCCGGCGAACAGGATGCTGGTGAACCAAACGACCAACCAGAGTCTGTTGGCGGCCCCATTGAAGGGCCTCCGGCCGATGATGGGAACGAAACCGGTACGGACACCCCGGCAAGCGTGGGCGGCATATCCGACATAGAGGCCATCGCAGTTGCGTCCATGTCGCTAGGTGTGGTTATTGTCGCGATATCGTTCATTTGGTGGTTTAAAAAGTACATATAAGGCCTGCCCTGAAAATGGAAAATTCTGTTGACAGAGGATTATGGATGGTGTAGCATGTTTTTAAAATATACTTATATAAAGGGAGGCTTTTTATGTCTTGGGAGCAAGGTATTAATGTCAACAATGTGAGCACTATTATTTGTGGCAGCAGGGTTTTTCTTGGTGTCGGGGCAATGCAGAAAATGGATTTTATTGCCGAACAGCTGAAAGCGCGTGGCATTAGCAGCGTCCTTGTTATGACGGGAAAAGCTGCGTACGCCAAAACAGGCGCGTGGGATTATGTAACAAAAGCGTTGGACGGCCAAGGCATAAAGTATACACTTTACAATAAAGTTCAGCCCAACCCTGAAACGCAACAGGTTGACGAAGCCGTGAAAATTGGCTTGGACGCAGGCGCGAAGGCCGTAATCGCCATAGGCGGCGGAAGCCCCATTGACGCAGGCAAGAGTGCGGCTATTCTCTTGGAGTATCCGGACAAAACCTGTCAAGAGCTTTATGAAATGAAGTTTTCTGCCGAGCGTGCCGTCCCGGTTATCGCAATCAACCTCACCCACGGTACAGGTACGGAAGCCAATCGTTTTGCCGTTGTTACCATTCCGGAAAAGAATTACAAGCCGGCCATTGCGTATGACTGCATTTATCCGCTGTATTCCATCAACGACCCCGCCCTTATGGTAAGTCTTCCGGCCGAGCAAACCCGCTACGTTACCGTTGACGCGGTAAACCATGTGGTGGAGGCTGTTTCCACTGTTTTAAACAATCCCTTCTCAATCACGCTGGGCAAAGAAGTTATGGACTTGGTCGCAAAATACCTTCCCGTTGCTTTAAAAGACCCCAAGGATTTAAACGCACGTTATTTCCTCACATACGCTGCAATGATTGCCGGCACAAGCTTCGATAACGGTTTGCTCCACTTTACCCACGCCCTTGAGCATCCCCTTAGCGGAGTGAAAACAGAACTGGCCCACGGCCTTGGGCTGGCCATGCTGCTTCCCGCCGTTGTAAAAGAAATTTACCCGGCCGTAAGCAAAGTGCTGGCCGAAGTGCTAAACCCGATTGTTCCCGGCCTTACCGGCGAACCGGGCGAAGCCGAAAAAGCCTCACAAGGCGTATACGCTTGGCTGAAATCCATAGGCCTGCCGGAAAAATTGGGCGACCTCGGCTTCACAAAAGAAGACGTCCCCAATCTCGTAAAGCTGGCATTTGAAACCCCCGGCCTCGAAGGCCTCCTGAAATGCGCCCCCGTAGCCAACGGCAAGGACGCAGTCGAAAGGATTTACATGTCGTCGTTCTAAAGAAATATAAAAGAGGGCCGTCTCGTGGACTGCACTGGACACCGGTGATACGCCGGGCGCGGAAATCCCGTGAATTGCGCAGAATTTGCGAACAGTGCGGCGCATGACGGCAAATAGAAAGGCGAGGGTTTGCTCAGATGATAATCTGAAAGCAAACCTCGCCTTTTTTTGTCGCCCCAGCCGACACGGCCGTGAGCAACATGAAGCAATCACGGAGTTTTCGGGCCTAGCGCACCGCTGGTACCCGGTTCCCTTAGTGAGACAGCCCCTTTTTAAAGGACACGTTCCTATGCAAGTATACTTTTGGCTAAATCTGCAGCGGTTGCTGCATCGGGGGAGTATAAATCCGCGCCGATGGATTGACGGAAATTGTCTGTCACCAGCGCGCCGCCTACCATTATTTTAACGTCATCGCGCTTGCCTTTTTGGGTGAAGTAGTCAACGACGTTTTTCATTTCGCCCATGGTGGTGGTCAGCAAGGAGGAGCAGGCTATTATTTGCGCGCCCTCGCGCTCGAATGCGTCGTAGAACATTTCGGCGGAAACGTCCACGCCTAGGTCTGTGACTTCTATGCCTTTACCTTCCATCATCAGGGCTACAAGATTTTTGCCGATGTCGTGCATATCGCCTTTTACCGTGCCGATTACGGCTTTGCCCATGGGCTCGACGCCTTGCTCGGTCAGGTGGGGCTTCAGCAGAGCCATGGCCTCGTTCATGGCTTTGGCGGCCATTAGCACCTCCGGCACAAAGACCTCATTGTTTTTGAATTTTTCGCTGATAATGTCCATTCCGGCCAAGAGAGCGTTGTTTAAAATATCATTCGCACTTGCGTTTTCGTCCAAGGCCTTTTGGACCAGCTCCGTTACCACCTTACGCTTGCCTTTTTGTAATGCTTCGGAAATTTCAGTAAAAATGCTCATATAATTCCTCCTACATATCGTATTTCTTGGGGTCTAGTTTTTCACATTCACCCATTATCTGCGCGGTGAAAGCTTCTGTGTCGGCGGGAAGGGCGTCTATTGCTTCGTTTAGGTTTTCCAGCCAAGTCAGCTCGCGGTCGTCAAGCTCCAAATCGCCGTTTTTGTAGCCCTTCTCCATGTGCGCCAGTGCCAGTGCCGCCGCTTTTTTGGCGCGGGGGTAGTAGCCGTCTTCTTTTACGATTTCCTTGGAAATTTCCAGCACAACATTGGGGCGTAACACATAAGCTTGCGGATTCAGCCTGCTGTCACTGTCGGCGTACAAATCGCGCATCAGCAGAGACTGGCCTTTTTTCGTGGCTTCGTTCATCAGGCGGCAGTCATATGTCAATTGCTCAAAGGACACCGTCGGGGCCATGCCGCCCAGAAGCCGTATGTTTTGCACGGATTCATTGCTCCAAAGGTCTGCCATGCAGGCCGCGATATTCCCCACAGGGGAAAGATGTGCGCAGGCGGCGGTTTTGCCCTCCATAGAAATGGGCGTGCCCGTGATGGCCTTTACATACACGCCCTCGTAGCCGCAGTCCTTGTGGGGGCCTTTCGCGCCGTTTTCGACGGCTACTACGCTTCTAACCGCCGATATTACCCGCACCGTGGACGCAAAGACCTTGGGAATATAATTTTTCTCCGCCATTACCATCGCGGTGTTGGCAAAACCGCAGGCGGTGTCCCCGGCGGCGATGATTCCGTTTTTGTCGGCGATTTTTACTATTTCCGGCCACAGCTTGTTCATGTCGGTGCAGCCCAGAACACTCAGCGCGAAAATTGACTTTGCTATGTCGCAGTACATTACCGCTTCGTCATGGACTTCCTTGCCGCCCACGGATTCAATAGACATAAAATCCGCGCCGGTTTTGGCACAGCCTTCAAAGGTTTTTAGCATGGCCTCCCAATGGCGGCCGCGCCACATATGTTCCAGTTCCTTGCCCTCACGGATATCGTTGGGTGTGATGCGCACCGCGCCCTTGATTCCGTACTTGGCTTCGTTCTCCTTGATGATATCAACCACGGTTTTGCAAACTTCTATGCCCCATGCCGGGTTCTCCGTCATTGGAGGCAGTGTCTCAATTTCCGCCACAAAACCCGGCACGGCAAGCTCCCGCGCCCGTTCGCATATTCCCGTAACAATTTCCGTGTAGTTGCGCAATACCTCGGGCATTGCCTCTTTTGTAATCAACATTTCGGGCAACGTAAAATTAATCTCCGGGTACATGGTTCCCCCGCCGATGGACATGCCGTTTTTAAGCGTCACCGGGTACAGCGCCTTGCCGTATACGAAATCCGCTAAGTTTTCGTACGCAGTTGCTTTAAATAACTTCATGGCTACAGACTCCTTTGCCTCTAAGGGTTTGTCCGCATTTTACAACGCTGACCTCTATAGCGCAAGAATAATATGTAAAAGGGAGTGGTCCATTTACCAACGCGCTTGGGCCACTCCCATGTAAGGGACTATTTCATCAGCTTGACTTTGCTGTTTCTGTTTGCGATTTGCCGCAGAAGTGTTTCGCATATTTGGGGGATATTGGCCGGGTCGTTGCCCTCCGTACCGGTCATGGAAAATATGCTTAGCTGGATTTGTTCATCGTAAAGGCTGGCAGAGGGCAGGCTTATCGGGTCGCTGTATCGTAACGCTTCGGCAACCTGCTTCAATTGTTGGTTGTATTCGGGATATTGGCGCGTGAGGGATTCGACATCGGCTTGCATCATGCGTATCGCGGAGATTTTTTGTTTAATTTCCGCATCTTTTGTCTCTACTGTTTCTTTGCCGCTTTTGATTAGGAGCAACCGAACGGCAAAAACGGCCAACAAAAGAATATGCAAAAATAAAAACAAGCCAATATGAAATAAGCCTGCGAAAAAAATTTCCCTAATTACAAAAGTGAAGGAAAGGGCCAATTGCGCCAGAAAGTATTGCCATATTGTCATAGGAAAGACCGCGAACCAAGGGTAACTTTTGGGATTGGCCAGCATATAAAGATTTCCGCCACAAAACATAACGATTGCCAAAATTGTGAATATATATGCTATCAGAAATGTAATTGTCACCGGCACAACAACGAACAGGGCCGTCGCTACAAAGGCCATGATTGCCGAAAGAAGGAATACGCCGTTTCTATTGCTAAATGAATTCATCTTATTGCCCTCCTTATGACTTTTGGCCGCATTCCAGGCAGAATTTACCACCTATTGGAATTTCCGTGCCGCACCCGGGACATTTTTTAGCTATTGGCGTACCACACTCTAGGCAGAATTTTGCGTTGGCGGGCAGCGGTTTGCCGCATTTTGCACAGGGTGAGACACTTGTCGGCGGCGGGGGTGTGCTGTTTGTAGCCGCACCCATGGTGTTTTGCATCATATTTCCCACTTGTGAGCCAACGACTCCGCCGACCCCGGCCATCATTCCAAGCCCTACGCCAAGATTACTCATTTGCCCTACGGCTTCGTTTGTGGCTACGCGCTCCGCCACGTCGAAGCCCCGCTCGTCTTGGTATGTATAACCTTCCAAGGCCCGTTTTTGAGCAAGCCCTTCCGCTTCCAAAATCATGCGGTGCTTCTGAGTTTCTTGGTCGATAAGCCCGGTCTGCTGCCGTAGCCGTGCCTCCGCCACATCGGCATATTGACGGAAATGCAGCTCCTTAAAGCGGCGGTAGCTGTGGTCCTCCTCCGGCTTTACAATGGCGGTAACAAAAAACCGCTCCATTGCCATACCATAGTCAAAAAAGTCTGGTTTAAACTGCTCATGCAGTGCTTCGGAGATGTTTAGCAGATGCTCGTCAATCTCGAAAATATTTATTCGCTCACGTTTGATATAACTGGCCAAGTGATTTTTAATTCTTATCATAAGAAAAGCACGCACTTTTTGAACAAATTCTTGCTGGCTGATGCCTTTTTCCGTGCCCACGATTTTTACCAAAAGCTTGCGGCTGTCCTCCACGCGCAAAGACATTTCACCGGACGCGCCAATTTGTATGGGAAAGCCATATGCAGGCTCGACATATTCCAGTTTGGAATCCGTGCCCCATTTGATAGCCAGTTGTTCCGTTTTGTTGATGAAATAAACCTCGCAGTGAAAGGGCGTGACCCCGCCTGTGGGCGCGGCAAATAGCTCCCCCACCAAGGGCAGGTTTTGCGTTTCCAGCGTGTGACGCCCCGGCGGAAAGAGGTCAAGGGCTTGGCCATTCATGAAAAAAATTGCTTCTTGGCTTTCGTGAACAATTAGCTGTGAGCCAAAGTTGAAATTTTCGACGGGATGCTTCCATATAAATGTACTATTGTCGCCCTCGTATTTTATTACGCTGGCGATGCCCGACGCCGCGATGTTGGCCAGTCCGATACGTTGCCGGACGTCTATACTTGCGTCGCAGATGGGGCAAGTGTACGTGGGTTGCCTCTCATCCGCTAGTTTCTTGTCCACCTGCAAATTGCAACTGCATCGTGGGCATGAAATATATGCTGTCAGTGCAACATCGGCAATGGTGTTGACTGCGCCTTGACAGACGGGACAGTGGGCAGATTCCCCCTTGGATTGGTCATACATAACCGTGTTTCCGCAGTGGGGGCAGTCTCTGGCCGCCATTTTGTCCGCGTCAATATGAATTGATTTGCCGCAATTGCAGTTTATTGACTTGCTACCCAACAGTCCCGTTCCAAGCAATCCCGTGCCCACCGCACCGCTTCCTATGCCGGCCAGTCCGCTTGTTCCGCCGAAAAAACCTTTTCTTACTTCCGCGTACTTTCCGCAGCTTGGGCACGCTATTGCAAAATTTGCCATATATAGGCCTCCTTTAAATAAAACAGCACTTAAATTTTTGACAATACAGCACCTAAATGATATAGTGAAATCATAAAGGAGGCTGAATTTATGCAAGTAGCTTTATCTGATTTAAAAGTCAATGTCGGCAAATATGTTGACATGGCAGAAACTACAGATGTTGTTATTACGAAATACGGCAAACCCGCTGCAAAAATAATCCGCTTTGATAAAGAGCCTTGGTATTCAAAGAAAATGCCCGAGCAAATTACATCTGTTGACCAGCTTTTTGGCACCCTTCCAAGCGATATTAACCCTGAAGATATCCGAACAGAGAGGCTGTCAAAATGGTTAGATATTCGTCAAGGGGTTTGAGAAAATAAATTTTGTGAGTATTGTTATGTTCTGATATAATTTATCGTAATGGTAGGCAACTGAACAAAATTTATATTTTGGACGTAAAGAGAGAGAAATTATGCGAAAATATATTTCACAATTTTTCATGGTTATTATTTTGCTCTCCTTTGTATCATGCGGCGGCAGAAGTGAAGCGGTGTACTTCGATAACGAGGAATATGAATCGAACACGCCGAATAAAACCTTTGCAGGGATATGGCATGGTTTTCTGGGAGTTCCTGCCGGTTATTCAGACAGATATTATTTTAACGAAGATGGCACATTTATTTTTATAGTCAGCGATATGGACGGGGAATCGAGGTTACGGGCTTTCAGCGGAAGCTGGGAAAATGCAAACGACCAAATTCTGCTAACCACGAAAAACCAGATAGAACTTTTTGGCGGCACCCTATACCCCGCAAGGGGAAGTATCGNCACAGCCTATCATATAGTTGGTGGAACGCTTGTTTACACCGCTCTTGCAGAGGAAGATTTTGAGGTGCAGCCTTACGAAATCAGCGATGTTTTTTTCGTAAATTTCTTTTATCCACGGGTCGAAGCCGCGCCCGATGAATACAACGAGGAAAATTTCCAAATGCGCTCTGTTTATATAAACGGGCAACAATTTTGGGCGATGGGATTTCAGGATATGTTTGATTTTTATTTTGAGCAATCGGTGCATCATGGCAACCGATGATGAAAATAAGCATTTTCTACCGAATAGGCAGGGAAGCTCCCCACAGGGCGCACCGCACCGGCTCTGCCGGTGTATAGGTGCGCAACATTAAATTTTTAAGGAGGATGAATATGCAAGCTGTAAAAGCATACCGAGCGTATTACGATGATGGATTATTTATACCCTATGAGCCGGTAACAATTCCTAAGGGTTGCCAGGTTGTCGTTACTGTTTTGGACTTTCTTACAGAGGGTGTGCAAGAGCCAAATGAGCAGAATTTTCGAGCGGATTTTTACAATATTCATACCGTCATACAGGAGGCAGACCCAAGCAAATCAGCATTGGGCTTATGGGAAGGCGAAGTATCTGTTCCAGATGACTTCAACACACCGCTAGAAGATTTGAAGGAGTATATGTACTGATGATTTATCTTGTCGATACCCACGCATTACTATGGATGATGTTTGAACCCAAAAAGCTATCGCAAATAGCAAAAGAAATTTTGGCTGATAAAAGTTTACGAAAGTTTGTCAGTATTACTTCGTTGTGGGAAATCGCCATAAAAAACCGTATTGGCAAATTGCCGCTACCGATGGGAATAGCAGACACAATTTCCAAAGTAGATGTAATTGGCATTGGCCGTATCGGCGTAGACCAGCGGCACATCGAAATATTCAATTCCTTGCCATTGCTACACCGCGACCCATTTGACGGCATTATCATTGCGACTGCGCTTTCAGAAAAAATGAGCATAATCACAGGAGATGAAAACATCCAAAAATATGATGTCCCATGGGTTTGGTGAGAACTTTCAAGGGGCTTCTTTCGCAAGCCCCTTAACTGCCCTACAACTGATTGTATTACTTGATACCAATGTCATCATGGACGCGCTTCAGGAGCGTTCGCCTTTTGATATCCCTGCCAAAGAAATTTTGATGCAAGGGCAGAGCGGCAAACTGACATGTCTGTTCACTGCTAACGCCGCCACGGACATTTTTTATTTGTACAGTAAGGCCCGTGATATTAACGCCGCTAACGCCGCGCTGGATTTTTTGCTAAAGGTGTACAAAGTTGTTTCAATAACTCATGAGGATTGCATCGCCGCACTGGCCCTGCCTATAGCCGACTTTGAAGACGCATTGGCCGCTGTCTGCGCCAAAAAAGCCGGTGCAGACTTCATCATAACCCGTGACGAGAAGTTTTTAGCGGAGACTTCGCCGGTAAAAACGATGTCGCCAAGTGAGTTTGTCAGGACTTCAATATGAAATTGACATTGTGGGCATACTGTGCATAATGTACATAAAAAGGACGGTGAATTAAATGCTTGCAATTAACGCAACACAGGCGCGAAACGAATGGAGCATGGTTGTGGACACAGTAATCCGCGAAAAACCACAATTCATCAAGAGAACACGCGACTATATGCTTCTCACGGATTTTAGTGTTCTCGAAAATCTTTTGTCTGCCTACACATTTAATGCAGAGGCTCTCCCGGAGGAAGACGGCACTGTAACGGTGACACTGGACGAAATAGAATTGGCCGAAAATGGTGCAGACCAACGCGCCGCGCTAAAAAAGCTGGCTTGCGCGATTCTTGAATACTCGGAGGATTATTACAAAGACTTCACTTATTGGGCAAAGGGAAGCAAGGTTGACCATATCCCCTATATATTCAAGGCATTGATGCTTAACGATGTAGAAAAGATTGGGGGGCAAATAAAATGCCGTCGTGGAGGGATTTAAGACGATTTTGTGAACGCGACGGTTGGGAGCTGTACAAGGACACTGACCATTATTTTTACCGCAAGCACGATGAAGCTGGAACACCGAGATTCACAAAGGTTTCCAAGGGAACTGGCGAAATCAAAGGAAATTTATGGCACATTATTTTGAACAAGCAACTCCAAGTATCGAAGGAGTATTTCAACAGCAAAATATAATGTGTGCACCTGTGTCGTTGACAAAACAGCACCCCAAATGATACGGTAAAATCATAAAGACCAGCTATTAAATGTCAAGCCCTAAATAAGCGAGAAATAATTTCTGGTCGCACTACCGTTTGACTTCCGATATTTTTGAGAAATGCACTCAAA
>JGI24694J35173_10004161_pt1 | contig 10502 bp, 4 predicted proteins | sample TergutCo191P1_FD_35173 | JGI IMG/M metagenome (IMG submission 35173) | reverse complement strand
GCTTTAACCCAGTTTTCGCTATTTTGATAGATGGCTATTCCGCACTGGTCGAATAATTCTTTGTATTTGAAACTAACCTTAACCGAAAAAGAAAAATATTTTTCGGTTATCGTGTTGTACAAGACATGGGCATTGTCATTTCTGAAGCCATAATACGTCCGTTGCCAAAAATCCGTATTTGGTTCAGTTGTGATTATCACCTTGTTGTCCTCTATCAAGTGGTTTTTTGGTTCAAAAAACCACTTCGCACTTTTTGTCAAAAAAATATGAAACACCTCCGCCGATTATGATATCTTGATTATTCGTAAAATTCAACCGTTCGCAAGAAAAAAGCGCGCAAGATATCCTGCGCGCTTTCGGTTAAAACTTTTTTACAAACGAATTAATTACAGCGTGGGCATTCGCCGACAGGATGCGGGCAAAGCCTTGGGAAGTGCCCTACAAGGGTGCGTGAAAGGCGAAGGAGATCCAGCATATCTACATATCCGTCGCAGTTTATATCAAAGAGAGGATTAAAACTGCCCGGTGTGCGGGAAACAAGGTAACGCGCCAAGTGTGTGGCGTCGGCAGAGGTTATGCGTCCGTCGCCGTTAAGGTCGCCAACACGTTGCCCGGTGACACTTATTTGCCCGTTTACGATTGTAATATCCAGTTCGTCGCCGTCTGCGTTTTGCGGAATGTCCGAACCGCCGCCGACATAGGCGTTGTAGAACGTTACGGTAATCGGAAGCACCGCGCCAACCGTTGCGTCATTGCAAACGCGGAATGTTAAGTTGAACAGCACGCCGTCATCTGTGATGTCTTCCGTGCCCTTTGTCCAGCCCATGAAAACGTGGTTGGGGAAGGTTTGCAGATTGTCGGGGGCATCGAATGCGCGGCAGAAATCACACGCTTCCGTGTTGCGGTCGCAATCGCAAGCCAGTTCAAAGCCCAGCAATTCGAGGTCTTCGTGGAATTCGATTTTCATAACCATTGTTGCAAAGCCGGGGTTGTTGGCTATGCTCACATTAACGGTTGCTTGACCGCCTTGCGGCGCGGATACGCTTGAAACCGTGAGTTTCGGCGACACCAATGTCGGGTGACAGTTTTCGCAATCGTAACCGCATTTTGTGATGGTAAGCGTATCAACAACTTCTATCACGGGGTTTGCGGGGTCTATGCTGTGGTCAAATTGAACCGCTCTGATGGAAATAGCGTAATCTGTAACGTCAACTTCCAAGAACATCGGTTTGTATTCTTGGTGGTATGCCGCTACGTTCCACGGAAGTCTGGGGCCGAAACCTTCAAAGTTAGCGGGAAGCCAGTCTGTTCCTGATGGAAGCCAACTGCTGTTTTCGCGGGTAAGGTGTGCCGCGCCGCGTGTTCCGTCGTACAGATACGGGAAGTTTTCGTTGTTCCAGTATTCAGGTGTGAACGCGCCGTAGAATTTTTGACCCGTTGCAGAGTTATTGGTGAAGAAAACCGTACCCGCACAGGCGGTAATTTCGTTGCCGTTGTTGGTGTAGTCGAATGTTACGTTGTTCATGCGGAAGTCTGCCCTTGCAACATCGGGGCCGAATCTGTCTGGACCTTCGCAAATTTGCGCGGGTAAGCTTCTAGTGTAACAGTGGTCGTGGCCGGAGAAATATGCGTGTACGCCGTGACGCACCATCAGCGATTCCAGCCCTTGTTGTACATAGCGTTCGATATCAAAATCCGCGCCGTGCTTGCCAATTCCACTTGGGCTTTTGTGTGTTTTTACAAACAGCCATTGATATTCGCCTGCGTGTGTTTCCCGCGCAAGTGTAAGAACGTCGTCGAAGGAAGCAACGATATCTCTAATCATTGCGTCTTGTATGGGGTTGTAGTTTGCGTCGCGGGGGCGCGGGCCTGTGTTAAGGGAAACGAACAGCGCGTTATTGTACAGGTAGAAGAAATTTGCTCTGTTTTCGTTTTCAACTTGGCTTATTGCAGACGCGCCTGTGGGAAGCATATCGTCACCCGTGCGCACAATTTCGTTGGGCAGGTTGAAATGGGTGCGGAAGCTGATATTGCTTCGTGCTTCGTGGTTGCCCATGGTTGTGGCAATCGGAATATTTCTGAAAATACCCGGCGCAAAGAAGTTGTACCATTTGATTTGGTGCGGGTCGAGGTTTGGCTCGGGGTCCATTCCGATAAGGTTTCTGTCGATATTGTCGCCCGTGCTTAGGATAAAGCCCGCGTGCGGCATACGGTACATCATTACGTCAATCGCGTCTTGCCAGCCTTCTCGCGTTGTTACGCCGTATCTGTAGAAATATTCAAGCATTCCGCCGTTGCCCGATTCGGACGCTACGGGGGAAACAGACGGGTCGCCCACGTGTGAGTCACCGAAAACGATAAAGCTAAAGTCACCCGGTAATGGTGTGGTGTAGCTGAAACGCTCGGAGAAAGTGATTCCGTCATGGGAAACCGCGTAGACATATTCCGTTCCCAGTGAAAGCCCCGTTACCGTTGCTTGGAATGCGGTGCGTCTTGTGTACGCATCCATTCTTTCTGCTACTACGGTTATTGCGTTAGCGGGGAAATTGTCGCCGTCCATTGCGGAAGCGGGTGCAAAACGCACTACGCTGTCGCTGGCGGGGTTCACAAGTGAGGTGTAATCGTGCCATGTTACGTTAATTTGCGATGTTGTTGCGCCAACGTGAAGGTTAAGCATTTCGGGCTCGAAACCGTTTGCGCGGGCAACAGGCTCGCCGCTGAACTCGATATTGTTAATGGAAGTGTATCCGCCGTCACCGTCGCCGTCGAAATATACGCGAAGGAAAACTGTTTCGCGGTTGAACATTGCGGCGGGAAGCGCGAAGTCTTCAAAGGATGCTTCCAAGTCTGCAAAAGCTGTGCCGTCGGTTTGTGCGACAGTCCGTTGGGAATTTGCAATGGAAGTCCAATCTTCCCCGTTCAAGCTGTATGCAAGTGCGAAAGAATCAGGCCCGCCAAGTGATGATTTTTGGCTGGCAGAAAATCTTAAATCTACATACCCTGTGGTGCGCAGTTGGAACTGGAACGCCGTGGCATTTGCAATATTTCCGTTTGCCGCCACCCATGTGCCGCCTGTTTGCTCTTCCATAAATGCTACGGGTGTTGCGGGAACGCCCGCGTAACCTACCAATCTTTGTTCGCCGCCGCTGAATGCTGTCAGACGGAAATTGGAATCCGCTTGCCCGCCCGTTGCAGACATGAATGCGTCTTCGTAACGCTCTTCAAAGTGTGCGGGGGCAAGAGTTCCCGTAGGCGTTTCAATTCCGTATTCCGTTAAGCCCATAAGCTCAACATCTGTGCCACCGCCGCCGATTTCGTCACCGATGATTGAAATAAGATTGATGGACATATTTCCGCCGCCCGTAAAGTTCTCAGGGCCCGCAAAAATTACGCGCAACCATATTTCGTTTTGGTCGTCAAGACGTTCGGGCAGAAGGAAATTGTTAAAGGTTTGCACTTCATCGCCCAGCATAGAGTTAAATGTGTTGTCGTCCCGTTTTAGTACGCCAACTTCGGAATCTACGATAGAAGTCCAGTGAACGCCTTGGTTGTCGCTGAATGCAAGCAAGAACGGTACGCGGTCACCCGGAGGTGCGGGGCCGAAAGATGCAGATACTTTTTGGCTTGCAGTAAATCTAAGATTTTCAAAACCCGTTGTGGGCAAGGTAAGCTGGAAGCCGCTTGCGTTGTTATATCCTACTATTGCCGATGAATACCATGCGGCGGTTACGCGAGAGCCGTTGTTTAGTACAACAGGGCCGCGTGTTGTTGTGCCAACCGTTCCTATTAGAACGCGAGTATTTGCGTCCCATGCGGTTAGGGTAGCGCGGTCTTGGAACACGCCTGATGTCGCGGGGAAGTATGAAATCCACGGGTCACGGGGGAAGGAAACTTCCGCACGCGGGTTGGGCTGAATCAAACGCGAAAGAATGCCTGTTCCGTCAATCGCGTCAAGGTCTCCGATTGCGGTATTTAATTCCTCTGTCGCACTGTCTACATCGCCTTGTGATGCGCCTTCGTTCGCTCTTACGGCAATCGCCGCTTGAAGCGCGTTGATTAGCGCAACCCATGTTGCAAGGCTGTAACCCGCACTGTTTTTGCCTTCGGCTTCGTAAATTGCATCATTAAGTGCGGTTTTGTTTGCACCATCGCCAATCTGCCCTTCGGAGAAAACGATGTTGTTTATCGAAGTGTTGCCGCCTGTGGGGTCAAGAGTCAACGCGCCGTCACTGCGTCTTTCCATAGTGGCAACATAAGCTTTAATTTGCACCAAAGATTGATTAAATGTTGCGGCGGGCAATGGAACATTGTGGAATGTAACGCCGGGCAGTTCCGGCATTCCCGTGCCGTCGCCCTGTACGGTAACTCGCTCCCAATCGGTGTATCTGTCGCCGAAGGAAGTCCATGTTCCGCTGTCGCCAATCCTGTACGCCAAACCAAATCTGGAAGGGCCGTTTCCGCTGGAAGATTGCCTTGCGGAAAAATGTATATCTTCCCGCTCCAGTGTGCTTAGGGTAATTACCCAGCCGGATGTGTTGTTTGCGTGAATATCAGATGTATCTGTAGGAACCCATCTGCCCGCGTTGTTTGGTACGTTAATTGCAAGCCTGTCTTCTGCGGCACGGCCAAGTGTCGCCCGTGTGCCGTCTGCGTAAAAGAAGGAGAGGTCTGAAGCTGCAATTTCTGTCGGAGTACCTTCCGTTGCAGGCCAAAGATTTCCTGCAATAGGTGCGCGGAATCTGCCGTAATCCCATATTAGAAACGCGCCCGGAACTGAAAAGTTTATTTCTCCCGTGCATATATCCCCCGAAGATACAACTATGCGGTTTATTGAAACATTGCCGTCTCTGGGGGCGTTTTCTGCCGCGTTAAAGAAAACACGTAAAAATACTTCGTCTTGGTCTTCCATTGCGGCGGGAAGTTCAAAATTTAGGAAGGCAGGTGCAAGCACCTCGTAGGTATTGGCATCTGCGCGAACCACAGTCACGGATGAATCGGCTATTTTCGCCCAAGTATCGCCGTCTAAGCTGTACGCCAGCGCGAATATTGGTGTTGTGTTTTGCGAAAAAGAACCGGAACATTTCATGCTTGCGGAAAATCTAAGGTCGCTGAATCCTGTTGTTTCAAACTGTAGTTGAAACGCGGAAGCGTATCGAATCCCCGTAACGGGTGCGGCTTTCCAATCTCTGGCCCACGGTGCGAAGTCAATGTTGCCGCCGTTTTCCATTACCATTGGTGTGCGTGCGCCGTTTGCACCAATTGCACGGAGCTGGTTGGAATCCCACGCGGTTAAAACTGCACCATCATTGAAAACGCCGCCTGTTTCGTTCGCGTAAAAACGCGGCGGGTCTGTATAGTCCGGTGGAAGTATAACCTCCGTGCGCCTAAACGTAACAAGCGCGGTAGAACCATCGGGAACTATTGCGCCGTCCCACAAAACCGCCGAAGACGTTGTTGACGAAAACGGAATTACAACTTCTTCCGCTTGCGGCGGCTGTACAACGGGCGGCGCAACGTAAAAAGCCCCCGGTGAAGTTGTAAAAATCGGCGTAATTTCTTCCGCCGCGTTTGCGCCGCGCAGTTCCTCTGCGGCAGATACCGGCAACAGCGTTGTGTTAAACACCATCACCAGAGTAAGTAACATTGCGATGAACTTTTTAAGTTCGCGTTTGCTTTTTCGTTTCATCATGATTTATTTCCTCTCAGCTAAATTTTGTAACTCAATTGTAATAAAAACAAAAAAATCCCCATACAAAAACCAGATTCTTGTATAGGGATTGTTATTTTTTTGTAAATTAATTTTCTCTTACATTTCATTTTTGCGTTTCACAGCCGCAAGAAAACGCTCTACGCTTGTGTTAAGAACCAGCTCCTCGGGGATTTCGGCGGCAAGGATTAGTTCTTTTGCGCGGGACAGATTGCCTACGTTTGTGCAAAAGTGTGCATCCGAAGCGGCGATTACGGGGACGTTCAATTTCTTGCAAAGTTTTAGTATTTCCATAACTGCATCGTTTCCATTAAAACGGTAGCAATCGGGGTTTAGGGATTGATTATTTATTTCTATGATGGTGTGGGTTCGTGCGGCGGCTTCAACTACGGCAGATGCGTCGATTTCAAAAAAGCAATCGCCGGGGTGGCCAAGGATATGCATACGCTTGTTGTTTTCCATCGCGGCAATTGCGGCGCGGGTATGAGTTTCACGGTCGGCGGGCGGAAACGTTCCGCGGTGGAAGGATGCAATTACATATTCCATTCTTTCAAGAATGTCAAGGGGCAGGTCAATTTCGCCGTCCGTATTTAAAATATTGCATTCCGCACCTTTGAAAACCCGCACGCCGCAGACTATCTCCGGCAAACTCCATAAATTTGAAAAATTATATATATGCGCACCGCCCGGCATGGCAGGCGTATGGTCCGAAACGCCGATAAACGGCATACCAATTTTTGCGGCGTGTGCCGCGTTTTCGGTAACGGTGCTGTATGCGTGGCCGCTGTTTACCGTGTGGATATGAACATCAAGAACAAAATTCACTGCAAAATCACTCCAATTCCATACATTACTTGCATTTTACCATGAAAATGGTACAATGGAAAATGCTAAGACTTTTTCTTATGAAAGGTTGTTTTACTATGCCTACCATTGATTTCGCACAAGGTTCTACAATTTGCAGTAAGGGAGAACCGCTCCGCCATCTTCTTATTGTAATGAAAGGTAACGCGGAAACATCTTTTGGCGGACAGGTTTTTAAGTTTGGGCAGGGCGATGTGCTTGGTTTAGACGCTATTCATGGGGGCAGTCACGGTTTTACATACACGGCTACCTCGGATATTTCCATTTTTTCGCACCCGTACGAAGGCATTGAAACATTGGAGGCTCTTTTTAACGAGAAGGAAGATATTAAAAATATCGTCGTAAGTTCTATGTGCCGCCAAGCCGCAATGTTTTTGCAGTATCATGCCGCAGTAAAATTGGAAGCAACGCGGGCATACGAACTTGTTACAAAAGTTCATCCGCTGTATGAAAAGCTGTGCGACCATTATGCCTTTACGGCAAAAAAACTTCCTGCCATTGTTGCGGTAACTTCGCCCGATGTCGGCGACAACGTGGCAAGCTGGGCGCATGGTTTTTATGTCGGCGTAAAAGAATTGGACGCGGCGGTGCAAAAAAGTTTTTTTGCAAGCGCGGGAATTTCCATGGGCTTTACGCTGGGCGGCGCGGAAGCTATCGCAGGCGCGGTTGGCACAATCTTAAATTATCTGAAATACAGCGACAATATCTCCAAAGTTATGCTAAGCCCAACAGGTTTCGACCTTCTTTCCGTAATTTCGGAATTGCATATTGAATCCGCAACGATAACGGGCGCGGATGCCGCGGTGGGGCAAGTTATGTCTCCGCTTATTTCCATGCTTACAAATATGAAATGCGTTGACAATGCAAAACTTAAACAGCGTCTTGATGCATACAAGTCTGCGCTGGACGCAAAACGCAGTGGCGGTTCAACATCTTCTGCCGCAAGCGGCGGTGGCGAGAAGAAAAACTTGGCAGATTCGCTGGGGCAAATCATGACATACGCGGGATATCCTGCCGACCAGTCGAATAAATTTGCGCGTCTTATACAAGAATATACTGCACAAAGCGACCGAGGAAGTTCGGACGAAGTTGTCCACAAAATGCGCCGCGAACTTACAAATATGTTTAACGAAATCTATGTAAAAGTTTTCTTGAACAGCCTTAACGAACCCACCATGCCCACGGTTATTAAAATGTTCCTGAACTTCGGATACATGAGCGCGGAATTGGCAGGTTACGAAAACGCGGACTATTTATACTCCATTGCAGACTCCCTTCGCGGCGAACCCGAACGCGGAATTTACACCGCATACGAATGGTTACGCGCCATTTACGACGGCAAAAAAGAACCCTGCCGCAACGAGTTTGACCAAGATTACCCCGCATACATTGCGGAACTTAAACAAACAAAACGCTTTGACGCCGAAGAAGAAGCCCGCCTTTTGGCAGACAATCACGGCAAGCTGATGTTTGAACTGGAACACATTTTCCCAATCGTAAATAAATTAACATTCGGCAGAATCACGACGTTCTGTCCTGTTTTCTCCGACAACAATGTTCAGCGAGAACTTGAACCTTCGCATATCACCCCCGACGCAATCCGCGAATCGTTCAAGGAAATAACGGCCGTGGACTTCGGCGCGTTCTACCGCGAAACTTCATATTCAAACCCCGAAATAGGCATCAACCGCGAAACCATAAACGTGGAGATTATGCCCGAGGTAATCCTTATGCCAAACGTGGGTGTGCGCGGCATAATGTGGCAGGAAATTGAAGGGCGAAAACGCACAACGCCTGCGCGTATGTTTGCACCAATCTTCCTTCTTGTGGACTTGAAGCCGCTTATGGTAAAACTCACGGGCGAATTCCGTTGGGAAATGTGCAAGCGTGTACAGGGTTCGCGCTGGCAGGACGTTACGGAAGCATCACTTACCGCCGAATATGTGGACTATTTACAGTTCTACAAACACAACCGCGACCTCTCTACAGAGGTGAAACAGGGCGTAAAAACCGAACTTCAACGCGCCAGAAACAACTACAAAAATGTTTTTACAGCAAATTATTCGGACTGGGTTATGTACGAATCGGGCGGGTCGCCGCGTCTTAACAAGTTCGCCCGCAAAATCTTAATGATGTACTGCCCCTTCAAGGCAGAAATTCGGGACGCACTTGCGCAAAATCCGCAGTACGCAGAGCCGCTTAAACGCTACGTTTTCCAAAACCAACAGCGCGAAAGCTTGCTTACCCGCATGATTCAAAAAATGAACCAAACGGGCGTAGAGCCCCCTCAAGAATTTCTTGACGAGCTGGAATTTGTAAAGCAATAAAACATATAATATATGAGAGAAATTTTCGGAAGGAGAGCTGAAAAGTGAAACATCTGATTTTATTAATTTTGTTGCCCGTGTTGTTACTTGTGGCTTGCAGTCAAAATGAAGTTGTTGATGTGCAAACAGTAAGATTTGAGGTTGAAGACATTGACGATGAAATCGACGAAGAAATTGTAACCCTGTACGAGGAAGAACTGGAGGATTTTTCCTTGCTTAGGGATACCCGTACGTGGTACTCACTTTCTACGGATAACCATGTACAGCACCTTGATGTCGGTACTACAGGCGCAGAACTTGTTTTGGGCGGTTCGCGGTATCTTTCGTCGCTGGGCACACCCATGTTCGCTGTTGTGCGAAGTGGCTTGGACGCAGAGCGTAACGCCATTCTTGTCTCCGGCAGGGGCGGCAGCGAACACGCGCTTAATGTAAGCATCCGCGACCTTGACCTGCAAAACACGTACACCATTACCGTAACGGGCAGTGTTGTCGCGCTTGTTCCCACAGAGGTGGTTGTTGCAAGTACCGCAAACCTTGATATTTGGCTTAACGCCACAGAAACAATGGAAGAATTTACTCTTGAAACACGCTTGTCAAATAATATTTTATACGGCATGGGGATAGAACCCGCCGATTTTGGCAACTCAATTACGATTATGACAAACAATGCCGTAAACTTTACGGTTGACGAAATTATAATCACAAACGGGCCTTTCGACAGGGCGAATATGCCCGAACCAACACCAACCCCCGAGCCCACCCCTGAGCCGGAAATCGAATGCGAAGACGATTGCACCTGCGAAGATATTTGCGCCGAAGAGTGCGAATGTGAGGAAGAAGGGTCTGAACCCGAACCCACACCGGAGCCTACTCCCGAGCCCACGCCTTCACCAACTCCGTCGCCTTCCCCCACTCCGTCGCCGTCACCCTCTCCGACACCGTCACCCGGCGCGGAAGCCACACCCGCACCTACACCGTCGCCTACTCCATCCCCCACGCCGTCACCTACTCCATCGCCTACTCCCGAACCTACACCTGCTCCAACCCCTGAACCGACCCCTGAACCGACCCCCGAACCCACACCCGAGCCTACGCCCGAACCCACCCCTGCCCCAACTCCCGAGCCAACTCCCGCACCCACACCGGGCGCGGCAACCGTTTATAACATGACAATTGGACTTGGCGTTGGCGCAACAGGAACGCACGCCGAAATCATAGGCCAAATCGCCGGCGTAAGGGAATCAGGAACATTTACGGCAACAATTTCTGCCGCAAATGCAATCTCGCTTACAAACCGTCAAAACAGCTACAGCACCATTGATATCCTTCGCGCCCACTTCGACCCCGCCGCAGAAAACACTTATGTAATTCGCGTACGCGGTAACACAACCGCAGACATGGTTGGTCTTGTAGCCGTTGGCGACCCCGGCGCGTCACTCGGGCAAACAGGCGGCGGCAACTTCGACCTGCAAGTTACCGTAACCAGTGCAGACCTTCGCCCCGCTGTCTTCGGCAGAGGTATTCGCATAACCACGGGCGCAAGCACCGCCGACTTAACCATCTCCGAAATTCGTGTAACACGGCAATAATAATTACCTCGGGGA
>JGI24694J35173_10004160_pt1 | contig 10502 bp, 4 predicted proteins | sample TergutCo191P1_FD_35173 | JGI IMG/M metagenome (IMG submission 35173) | reverse complement strand
GGCATTTGCAAAACAGAGACGGCGGAAGAAAAGACAGAAGTTAAAAAATCAAAAGCTTCCTTATCACTATTGATTGCAGGCGTGACGGCTCCTGCAATATCGGCATTAATTTCTGCCGGTTTGGGTACTGAAATTTTTGGGATACTTGGACCTTTGAAAGTGTCTTCCTCGCCGCAGGAAAACAACGAGAAGGAGAGGACGATTACCGCTGTAAGTGCAAAAATTCCTAATAAATTCGATTTTCTTTTCATAAAAACTCCTTGATTTGAATAAATTTGACTAAACTTCACCGGATTCACAGATACTATCACTATATATCAATTTTTTTTGTTTTTCAAGTAATATTAAAACTTTTTTTTATATTATTTCAAAGCAGAGGCAAGAGCGGTTATTTTTTCAAAATCACTGTGAAGTAAAGCCAATGAAATTTGATCTAGAGTTTCATTTATTTCGTTTGTCCATGTTTTTTCTTTTAAATCGTTTAATACTTTTTTTACGGTTTTTTTATCAATATCGGCGCAGGCTTTCAGAATAATTTGAAGTTTTTCATTCAAATCATTAATGGTAGTCTCCGTATTATTCTCTTTTTTTTCAGGTGTTATATTTTTAATTACATTTTCCAGCACGTCTAGAAATTTAGGAGTTTCAGTTAATAATAAATTTATATTACTTTCTCTTCCTGCATTTTCAAGCATGGCTGCGATAGAAGAAGTATTTTTTTCTCCGATATTTGCTAAAGCGCTTTTTATAGCGTGTATTTTAATCGTGAATGTTTGTAAATCATCGTGCCTGCCGAAATTATTTTCAATAATTGAAATTATTGAATTTGTTATATTTTTTGCGTCTTGTATAAATATTTTTTTTATTTCCGAAGATATATTTTTTTGCATATCAGAAGTATTATTTAATTGATTTTTTAAAGATTCTGTTTTCTTTAAACGCGCTTCATCAATAATATTTTGCGGTTGTTTGTCTCTTATTAATCTGTTAAGCGTCGAATTTAATTGACGAATATCAATAGGTTTGGAAATATAATCGTCAAACCCGTTTTGTAAAAATATATCTGATTGTCCCACTACCGCGTTAGCTGTCAAGGCTACAATAGGATGCGTATAACCCATTGTACGGATTATTTTTGTTGTTTCAACGCCGTCCATTTTCGGCATCATGTGATCCATAAATATAATATCGTAAATNTTTCCTTCAGTTATCTTTTCGATAGTGTCATATCCGCTGTTTACAAGTTCGATATTTAAATCATAAGATGATAATAACCCTCGTGCGACAAATAAATTTGTATCAACATCATCTACAACAAGAACTTTTCCGTAAGGCATAGGCTCGCGNACTATCTGAGATTTTTTAAACAGCGGAGAACTGTCGTAGCGGAGTTTTTGCAGATTTTCAACATGTTCCTTTCCGATGATTTCATTATCAATTTGTTTTTGCGGCAAACGAATCGAAATGGTTGTGCCCTTTTCCGGCGCGCTTTCAACATTAATCGAGCCGCGCATTAAATGAACAAGATGTTTTGTGATGCTCATTCCCAATCCCGTGCCTTCTGTTTTTCTGTTTGTTTCTAAATTAAACCGGGAATATTCATTAAACAGGTTGTTTACTTCTTCTTCTGTCATTCCCTGCCCTGTATCGGTCACTATAAAATCAATTAAACATATTGTTTCGTTCATACATTCATCGCGTATTTTTTGATGTACATTAACAGTTAAAGTTACATTTCCAGAGTCTGTATATTTAAAAGCATTAGAGAGAACGTTATTCAAAATTTGTTTTATGCGAATTTCATCACCGTATAAATTCAGAGGAATTTCCTCATCTAACCGAAGATCAAATTTTATAGGTTTGTTATTTATACGCATGATATTTAAATGAACTACATCATTTATTACAGAAGGAAACTCATAACTTGCAGGTGTTAATACAAATTTTCCTGCCTCAATTTTTGATAAATCCAAAATATCATTTATTATATGAAGCAGCAAATCGCCGGAATTATGAATTTTTACAAGCGCCTCTTTTGCGCTTTGAGAAAGAGTTTGATCCTGTATTTGAATATCCGTTATGCCGATAATTGCGTTTAACGGTGTGCGTATTTCATGACTCATCGTAGCTATAAATGACGATTTTGCTTTGCTTATGGCTTCAGCCTCCATTTGACGATTAGCCATTTCTTCGATGTGAGTTATATCCTGAACAATTTCGATATAACCCGCTGTTTCTCCGTTAATATCTTTTAAAATTTCTACGTTGACTTTATATGATGCGTTGTTATGTGTAAAAAAAGTTTGTTTTATTCCGCGTTTTGCGCATTCTATACCGCAGTTAGGAGTATTGCAAATATGCGCGCCCCAATTACTGCATGGTTTTCCTTTTATCTCTTCAAATTTTACGCCAAGAAAATCCTCAACGCGGGAATTTACAAATGTCCAGCANGCATCTGCGTCAGTTACAGTTATAGGCATAGGAATAGCGTCAAGAATCGATTTATACCAATGCGCCATCGTTTTAAACTTTTTTCTTTCTTCATTGATATTTGTCAGTATATCTTTTTCGTGATTTTTTGATGTTAATTTTTCTTTAATTATAATAAACAAAATTACGCTCAGAATTATTACTGATATAACAAAAAGTATAACAGAAAGTACAAGCATATTGTTTTCTCTATACGATTTGTTTGTCTGCTAACGCAGATGCTTCATCAAACTCGCTGTGTAATAAATGTTCGGCTATCATGTTAATAAGTTCTTTTGTGTTTGCCGACCATGTTTTTTCTCTTAATTCTATAAGAATATTTTTTGCGGTTTTTTTATCCAAATCCGCGCAGGCTTCCTTGATTATTATTAATTTTTCTTTTAAAAACGCGAGAGATTCCGCTGAATCTTCGACAGTTTCATTCACTTTATTTTTTAGTTTTATTGCTCTTACTACGGTATTCAATTTGTCAACAAAACCGGAAGTTTCAGATACAATAATATTCATTTCTTTTTCTCTGCCTGCCTGTTCCAGTTTTAAAGCGGCTGCGGAAAGTTCTTTTTCGCCGATATTTGCCAGCGCGCTTTTCATCGCGTGAACATTAATGATATACATTTGAAGATCGTTTTCGCTGTCAAAGTTTTCCTGAAGACAAGCGCTGATTGTTTTTATCGCTTTTTCGGCATCACGCGCAAATATTTCCGCAAGCTGCGTGTCTACCGTCTGGAATCCTTTACTATGTACAAGTTTTTTCTCCATTGCTTCTTTTTCTTTTTGCGCGGCTTCTAAAACATCCTGAGGTTGTTTATCCCGAATTAATCTGTTAAGCGAAATATTTAATTGCCGAATATCAATCGGCTTTGAAATAAAATCGTCAAAACCGTTTTTCATGAACATTTCCGCTTGTCCGGAAATAGCGTTTGCTGTCAACGCAACTATCGGGTTTACATATCCTGAATTACGAAGCAATTTTGTCGTTTCAATGCCGTCCATTTTCGGCATCATATGATCCATAAAAATAATATCATAAATATTACCGGCTTTTACTTTTTCAATCGCTTCAAATCCGCTCATTGCAAGATCAATTTTTAGTCCGTAAGGAGTCATCAAACCTTTTGCGACATATAAATTTGTTTCAACATCATCAACAATTAAAACGCGTCCGTACGGCATATAATCATGCGTCATTTGGGTTTTCTTCGACAGAGTAGAGCTGCTTTGTTTTAAGTTACGCAGATTTTCAACTACGTCTTTGCCAAGTATGCCCTTAATACCGATGCCGTCAGTCTTTTGCGGCAGGCGAACATTCACGGTAGTACCTTCGCCGATAGCGCTTTTTACGGATATTTTTCCGTACATCAAATCGACAAGATTTCGCGTAATGGTCATGCCGAGACCTGCGCCTTCGGTTGTGCGATTCGCTTCCATGTTAAAACGCGTATATTCGTTGAAAAGTTTACTGACCTGTTCGGGAGTCATACCCTGTCCCGTATCTTTTACCCGGAAAATCAGCGTTACAACAACAGCTCCGCCTCCCCTTCCGATACATTCCGCGCTTGCTGATAAAGTAACCGAGCCATGCGCAGTATATTTAAACGCGTTGGAAAGAAGATTATTTAAAATTTGTTTAATACGAAGTTCGTCGCCGACTAACACCGATGGAATATTCGCGTCAATCTCAATATTGAAATTAATCGGTTTGCTTTCATAACGAATTTGATTTAATTGAATTATATCGTTAATCAAACTTGAAACTTCGTATTTTACGGGAACGAGTTCCAGTTTACCCGCTTCAATTTTTGAAAGATCAAGAATGTCATTGATAATACTAAGAAGTAAATTTCCTGAATTATTTATTTTTATAAACGCTTCGCTTGTCGCGGGAGGATGCGAGGTGTTCTGCATTTGAATTTCCGTCATGCCGAGAATTGTGTTTAAAGGCGTGCGGATTTCATGACTCATCGTCGCGAGGAAGTTGCTCTTTTGCTGTGTTTTTTTATCAGATTTAAATTTTGCCTGCGCGATATAATACAGCATGATGCATAACGCAGACGCCAGCAATGATCCAATCACAATAAGAAATGCCGCCATATTATTTACGTTTCTGTAATATTCATGAACGGGAATTATTATGCCGAGAGACCAGCCATGTATTATTTTTTTAAAGTAGACAATAGTATTTTCGTACATATAATTTTTTAATCTGCGCTTATAAATATTATTGCCTTTTTTAAGTTCATCAGTAATTGTCGATATACCGCTGTCGATATTTTGAAGTTTTTCTCCGACAAAATACGAAAACGGATGAGCTACTACTGTTAAATTATTATTTATTAATGTTCCGTAACTTCCGTATGTAAGGTTAAGATTAATAGCCTGCTCGCTAATAATACTGTGATTTGTATCAATACAAATAACCGCTAAAATATTTCCGTTATTGTCTTCAATGCAGCGGGAAAAGGTGAATACAGTATTTTTTGTTATCGGATCTTTGTAAGGCTCGGATATAACGGTTCTGCCGTGAGCTTTTACGGCATCAAGATACCATACGCTTTCCTGTGGATTATAATTTGCGGGCAGTTCATAATCTTTTCCCATCAGATATGTTCCGCCCCAGCTTAAAAAATATCCGTGTATATTATTCAGCCATGACATGCTTTCTTTGTTTTTATTAAGAAACGTAATTATGCTTTTCAAGTAAGAAGACACTTCTTGTTTGCTGTTATCTTCAAGAATCATTCTGTTGATCGTTTCAGAATAACTGTTAAGGAACATTTCAGAATTTTGAAGGCTTGCTGTTATTTTTGATTCTGCGTAAGCAAGGGCGTTTTCCGCGTCTTTTTCAAGATGATAATGTTCATTGTTGGTGGCTAAGAAGAAACTTGATATTCCCATTATCACAAAAGCGATAACGATGACGAACATTTGTGCGTATATCGAATTCAATACACTTTTTTTTTCAGTAATTGACTGCACAAACATCCTCCATCATACGCAAATTCCCGGTCAACAGACGAAATATCCCGTTTTTACCGGATATTTCAATTATAAGCCATTGACGTATAAAATTTCCTATATATATGAATTAATACGTTCTATTAGCGTAGATGGAGTAAAAGGCTTGCTGATTATACCGACAGCCCCCAATTTTTCACTTTTATCCTGTATAGATGCGTTGATTGTGCCTGTTAAAAAGATGACAGGGATTTTGGCGTAGGAAGCGTCGGATTTTAGCCTTTCCAAAGCCTCAAACCCGTTCATTTCCGGCATTTCGATGTCTAATAAGATGATGTCCGGCGTCATTTTGCCCAAAAGCGTGAACATTCTTTCCGCCGAAGGAAGAGTCATCACGTTGAAATGATCCTCCAGCGCCTCTTCTGCCATAGCAAGATTTGTGTCGCTGTCGTCTACGATAAAAACCGTTTTCAAATGCTTTTCCTCATTCCTGGATCGAATGTATTAATTTTTACCGGTTTTGTCAAGGCAGGATTCACTCATACGATCATTATTTCACAGGTATTATTGTTATTTGTTTCAATAGATTGAGCAATAACAAAATATGACGAAATACAAAACAAAAAAGAGATTAATAGTTTTTTCATAAAATCCTCCGATAATATAATTGATATTTATTTGAGATATACCTTAAAATAAATTACTTTCAATTGGAAGGTGAACTTTCTTCGAGATGACAAATATCACCTCGAAGAAAAATTGATTTCAAATGAAAGCGCACAAGGGGAGTTGTGCGCTTGTGATGAGGTATTTAATTTCGTCTGATTGCTAAAGGAGCAACCAATTTCACCTCGTTTCTCGTTGAAGAAAAAAGAGGTGTTAATAAAATAATATTTTCTCTAAGTACTTCAAGTTTTAAACGTCCTTCAGGATACGATGAAATAGTTTCAAATGTTTTTTCTCCTGTTTGTTTTATTAAATATGTTCCTTTACGAACTGCCCATACCGGAATTTCATCTATTATTTCCATATAGAGAACGCAGGCTGCAGGATCAACAAGCTGGTATTCATTCAAGAACGGCAAACGTCCCCAAATACCAACAAGGGGGTAGTTATGATTTTGTTGTTTGCCAACCCTGTCAGCGCTTCCGTAATAATAACCATCTACCTTTCTTGTCATTGAAGAATTATTATTACTAAATTCGATTTCTAACGGATCTGTTCCGTAAGCAGAACCAATTGGAACAAATTTTTGTTGTTCATCTTCTTTCTGATATAGAAAATAAAACAATTCATTTCTAAGCTGGACTTGGTATAAAACACTTCTTGGAGGCTTTTCGAAAACTCTAAATATCACCCTGGGATTTGAGTGAAAATCGATAGTGCCCATAGAGAGTCCGGCAAGACTTCTTCCATCTTCAATGCACCAGTTATTTTCAGTAAGCCATTTGTGATTTTCTTCTGCCAAGAGTGACAGTGAAACCGAAAAAAGCATAATAATAAAAATTATCTTTTTCATAAAATCTCCTTACTTTTCAGTTTTATATTGTAGGTCGAGTAATTTTAAATACATCTGCGCGAAGTACCGCATCCAATGAATAGCTTGACCTTCCGTTATAATGATTCGGTGAAATTAACGGATTTGCGACATTAAATATAACATCGATTATTTGTCCTTCATCGTCCTTAACATAATTAATTCCTGATACCATTACCGAATGAACTATAGCGTTTTCATTATCAGGGTTTTTTATTCTAAGATGAATAAAATATTCGTTTTGTGAATTACTGTAAGTTTCTAGTTGTTCAATGCTTATTGGATTTTGCGATTTTTGATATTCTTTGTCAAGTATTACTGTGTATTGACCTCCGGAAAAACTAGTCATGATTTGCGCCATTAATTCATTGGAAAGTAAGTTGTCCGATCCGTTATAAATGAGATTTCTGTATTTAATAAAATTATTAAAACCGACGGTGTTTATACTTTCATTTTGAATCGCTTCGATTCCGTATTTTGTAACCATAAACATACAACCAACTGCTGCTATAGTATCAGTACTTACAGGTCTGTATCCAAAATCATTAAGAAGTTTATTATCTTTTGAAAATTTTTCTTGGGATAGCAGAGGTTCTTCTTTCTGTTTTTGTCTATGATCGACCATATATTTTACATATGCTGTTTTTAATCTTACACTATTAATAAATTCCGCTCTTTCCGGAATTGATCCGTTTAAGAGAGGTATTTCAGCATAATTATTTTGAAAATCATTTCCAGTGCTGCCATACAACCAATGATAGTCCTTCTCATTATAGTAAGCAAGTTCCAGATAATCATAAAACAGCGAATAATCACCGGATATTTTTGCAAAATTTAATAAAGAATTCTCAAATTCAAGCCCCATATATTTATCATAGAACCAGCTATTTTCATCATTGATTCTATTACTCATCATTAATTTTGCAATAATTGCTTTTTGAAGTTCATTTAAGCTGTCTTCTTCGGTTATAATTTTTCCGGAAGCATTTGTTTCTCCTGTTTTGTATCCATCCCTATAAGCTTCATGACCAAGAATTACCGCAAGGAGCATTTGATCTTCAAAGCTCATTCCATTACGGTATCCTGTTAGATATACAACTTTCTTCCCATCTTTATTGATTGTTTCTGCTGAAAAATTTCCGTCTNCATCGATATTTAATATAGTATCACCTTTGAGTATATTACGTAATAGGTTATTTTGTACTTTGTCTCCATAACCATATAGAGCGCGTAATGCTGACAACGAATCAAAATCATTTTTTTTGCCGAAAATACTGATTCGGTTATTTACATTCCATACCATGGCTCCTTTAACCGCGTCAATTATGTTGTCGATACTGACATTTGCGCCGCCCATGCCTATATTTCCTGTTACGCCGTCATGTCCGAAATGCATTTCGAATAAGCCGCCGTTAACTTTTCCGTTGGAAAACAGGCTTGCATTAAGTAAATTTAATGTGAAGTCATTTCCCATAGCATAGTTTACTGCCTGTCCTGCAAGAGAGCCGATAAGGTCATTTAGTTTTGCCAGATTTTCTTTGTTTAAGTTTTCAAACCCTTTCAATTTAGAGAAATCAAGACTGCTATTGATAGCTGTGAGTCCTGTGGTGACAAATGTGCTTGTCATTGATGTTAACATATTTATACCTAGGTTTTTTCCGAAGTTAACGNTGAAAACATTTTTATTATAACCAAATCCATCCTCTCTGCTATAAGTTATACCATTTATTGCGTTATTCATTATTGATGTNGTTGCTGTTTGTATTCCTGCCATTGCGGTTTTAATTGCTATTTTTCCCAGAGTAGATGAAGTTAATTCCACAGCCGTTTTNGTTAATCCTTGAAAGGCAGTTCCTTGAACGCCGTTAAATGCCGCTCCTATAAAAGCGGTTACTGTGTTTGTTAAAACTTTTTTTCCAAAATCAGTAAATGCTTCATCGGCCTTTTTATATTCGCCTGCCATGTCAAGACACGCAAAAAATAAATCATTTGTTGAATTCATAGCAATAGACATACCAACTCCTATAATTCCCAAATTTCCGGTGACAAAGCTTGACATTATTGAGGTGCTAATTGAACTGATTGTTCTGAGATTGGGCGCTTTAAACCAGCTTCCTTCATCGTTCCACAATCTTTTGTCCCAGGGAGCCATGTTAAGTTCATAATTTCCTTTTTCATCAATAACATTCCAATAGATATATTCCGATAATAAGCGCCCAACTTCACCGCTGCCTTGATCATAAAACATATCTTTTTTTTCTTCTCCCATTTCGTTCGAAGGTTTATGATCGGGACCGTATCCGATATGTTTACCGAATTTTCCCGGGGCTTCTNCGCGTCCTTTTTTTTGCTTCTCTACTGTAGGTTTTGGAATTGATTTTTCATCTGTGCCGAATATTTCTTTTGCTATCAATTCTATTTCATTGTAAGCGCTATCGAGTAAACCTCTTATTGCGAGAGTATCTAATGAAGCAAGATAATCAGCGTCTAAATTTGTTTCTAACATTATTGGCTGTAAAATATAGTTCTCGTAGCCTTTAATTGTTACTTTTTGCGTAATAATTGATGTTAGCAGCGTTGCTCCTTTTAATATCTCTTTTTCATAGTTATTTCCTTTTTTTGTCCACAGTCCATCAACAAATAAATCATCCATGTTTGACTTAAAATTAATATTTGCGGTATCGACATTTGCCGCTAAACTTTTTTTCGCTTCTTCTACTTTCATTTTAGCGTTATATGCAAGTTTTCTGGTTTCGGAGTCTGCTATTTCAGCGTTTGTATTGCGTATAAAATCGGCAACTGTTACTTTTACATGCGCCGCGTTCCATGTGTTTCCTTTTAGTCCTTGTCTTACAGATGTCGATATTGAACTTGTTATGTTGTTTATCGAATTAAACGCTTTTGACATGTTGATTATGCCCGATGATTGTAAAAGTTCTGCCATCAGAGTATTTGCTTCGTTAGCGTCAATTCGAATTCCTAACGGTTCTCTTGTATCCATTATGCGTGATAAACGTTCACCTTCTGTGCCAATAAGCGAAAGAAATGATTCAGAAGAAGCATTGTATGCCGCGTCTGCCGCTTTTTGCAGCCATTCTTCTTTATCATTAAGGCTTGCAAGATACGCCTCATTCCACTCCTTGCTTACGCGATCGTATTCATTTTGGAAATTTATTTGCCATTGTTTTAAAGCGCTTACCATTTTTTGCCGGCTTGCTGCCCAATCTGTTCTTCCGGTTTCTATTATCATATCCGCATATAAGTTCCATTCAGCTTCTTTATCGCTAATATCTTTTCGAATTAGATCCCATTCGATTTCTCTGGCAGTCAATTCCGCGCTGTATTTACTATCCAGCATTTCTCCTGTTAATAATGATAAATCGTTTCCGAAATTTCCGAATAATGAATAAAGGTTAGTATCGATATCTAAATATTTTGATAAATTATTTATTATTACATCATGTGAATCATTGTAATAATTTTTTATCGAAATAAAATTTTTTCCATACGCTTTTTCCGC
>JGI24694J35173_10004150_pt1 | contig 10519 bp, 14 predicted proteins | sample TergutCo191P1_FD_35173 | JGI IMG/M metagenome (IMG submission 35173) | reverse complement strand
AATCACCAAATGTAAGTATCTTTTCCATATTCCAAATATAATCTATTTTCGATAAAAACGGTGAAAAATATTTGAGTTAATCAGCGTTTACTATAGAAAAATAGGGGATAAAAGCCAAAAACTTTTAGCGTAGGCTGCAATGGTGAGGAGGAGTAAAACATATTTAAAAAGCAACTAAACAGGTGAGCGTGAGCGGCCTGCCACCTCATCCATCAGTTTAGCCTCTGCACGCTTTTCTGCCAGTTTGAATGCGGCTTTTTGCGAGTCACGAATAACTTCCAGTGCTTTTCTGTCTTGCGTTTTTTTTATCAGAATAGCTCTCGCCTTTTCAACCTCTTCACCTTGTTTTTTTATTTCAATATTTTTCATAGCTACATTGTCTTTTAACCTTTGCGCATAATTTACAAAGTCCATAAAACGTTCTGCTGCCCTTGTGTCTACACCGCCTCTGTTTGCCACCAGCTTTGCGTATTCATCAAGCAATTCCGTGCGCTCGTTTTCCATCTGCACATGTTTTTGAATCTCTTTGCCAAGCGCTATCTCTGCGTCTCGCTCCAATCTCTCCCTGTGATTTAAAACCGAGGCCAGCGTGAATCTGAATTTCATTTATCGTCCAGCATTTTATTCAACATATCGAATGTTTCCGTATCCATTTGCTTTAATTTTTTTATTTCCTGCTTTGCGGAGTTTAATTCAGCTGCAACATCCAATAGAGTTATTATAAGAGTATCTACTTTTCTATCGTCTTCCTGTTTATAGCCAATAGTTTTTTCATGCAAATCTATTTTTTCCTGCACATAAGCAACAATTGAATCCAGCACTTCTTCGGGCAAAGGAGTGCTGATGTGTACAAGCGTACGTGCAATTTTTATTTGCCTGCGTATTTTATTGTTCAAGCATTGCCCTCGTTCATGTTAAACAGCCCTTTAAGGCCTTCGCTGCTCTCTATGCCAAGTTCTTTGTTCAAGGTTTCTATAGTTCCCAAAAGCGCTTCTTCCGATTCCTGCAACTTAGCGTCTCTTTCGTTCAGAGCTTCCTGCAAAGAGCGAACTTCCGCCATCAGTCGGTCTTCAACACCTTTCAAATTCTCTATAGCCTTGTCCTTTTCGGTCAAATTTTCACGTAAACCTATGACTATGGCCTCCAAATCCGCCTTCTCGGACTTTAAAACGCGAGTTTGCTCCAAAGTTTTCTCTATCTTGGCAGTCACCAGCTTCAATGTATCTTGATTCATTTCTACCTCTTCAAGGGTGTTTAAGTAAAATATAGTAAACAAATATTTACTAGCGTTTCTTTTTCTTCTTCTTGTCCTTTGGTGGTGTGTAGTTTGAACCTGTTGGGGCACTTATTCCCATGCGTTTGGTCATAGAGCCCATGTTTTTGAACATGCCTTTCATTTCGTCGTAGTGCTTTAAAACCTGATTTACCTTTTGAACTGTTGTGCCGGAACCCTTTGCTATGCGTATTCTGCGGCTGCCGTTTAAGATGTCCGGCTTTTTGCGCTCCTTTGCCGTCATTGAACTCAACACCGCTTCTACATATACCAGTTCCTTTTCATTCACCTGATCCAGCGGCAACTTGTTCAGGCCGGGTATCAGCGAGATTATGTCTTTGAACTTGCCTATTTTTTTTATGGTTCTCAATTGATTTAAAAAATCGTTTAGGTCAAAGGTGTTGTTTAATATTTTTTTGCGGAAATCGTTTGCTTCCTTTTCATCTATGGCAGCCTGAGCCTTTTCAACCAAAGAAACAACATCACCCATTCCCAAAATGCGCCCGGCCATTCTGTCTGGATGAAAAATGTCTATATCGGAAACTTTTTCTCCAACACCTACAAAGCAAACCGGAACGCCTGTTATCTTGCGAATAGAAAGAGCTGCGCCGCCACGGGTATCGCCATCCATTTTTGAAAGGCACACGCCTGTAAAATTTAGCCGCTTGAAAAATTCTTCCGCTACATTCACCGCTTCCTGGCCTATCATAGCATCTGCTACAAAAAACACCTCTTCCGGATTAACCGCTGCTTTTGCTTTTTCAAGTTCCTGCATCAAGGTATCATCTATTTGCAAGCGGCCTGCGGTATCGTAGATTACAAGGTCAAAACCATTTTGCTCTGCGTATTTATAACCGTTTTTTATTATCTCAACCGGGTTTCCCTGGCCTTCTTCGTAAACCGGAATTCCAATGGATTTTCCAAGCACCTGAAGCTGTTTAATAGCGGCAGGCCTGTACACATCAGCAGCCACCAGCAGAGGCTTTCTTTTTTTCTTTGAGCGAAAATAAAGGGCGAGCTTGCCTGCGAAGGTCGTTTTACCGGATCCTTGCAACCCGGCCATCATTATGCCAACAGGAGGCTTGCCACTCAGAGCAACTTCTTTGGCTGTGCCGCCCATTATCTCAACAAGCTCATCGTGAATTATCTTAACAATCATTTGCCCGGGGCTAACAGCGGTGAGCACATTCTGCCCCAACGCTTTTTCCTTTACCGCCTGAACAAAATCTCTTGTGACATTGAAATTAACATCTGCAGCGAGAAACGCACGGCGCACTTCTCTAAGCGAAGCGGCTACATTTTCCTCGGTTAAGCGGCCTTGGCCTCGCAGGTTTTTTAAGGTTGCTTCTAAAGAATCTGTTAGGGTTTCAAACATACATTTTGACTGGTGTTACCGTTCCAAAACAAACTATTCCTGAGCCAAAAGCAACTGCTGAGGCGCAGCGCCCCACGCCATGTTCTATTGAATAGTTGCGATAATCGTTGTTGTCGTAAATATGCTCCCCCGTTTCTCTTTCAAGGCGCAAAACAAATTCGTCCGGAAATTCATCGGCGTTATTCAATAACAGGCCATACAAGCTCAAATTATTCACTGTGCTAATCAGTTTCATTTCATATCCCAGATTCCAGTTGCTATATCTTGCTCCATGCAGAAAAACCCTGTCATTGTTTTGATGAAAGCTAACCGCAGCCCAAAGATGGAAATAGCTGTTTGCGGCATTTTCCACCCAATTGCAATCAAGCGCAGTCAAAGACACAACCCCACCTGTGCGCTGTTGTGCGAGTTTCAAAGCTGCTCCATCGTCAAAGAGCCGAACTGAAACATCATTTTTTGAATTTGTTTTCATGCAAGTAATATAGCAATTTCTAAATTTATCTTCCATGAATGAAATCATTGCTCAAATACCGCCTTGGATTATGGACTGGATTCTGTTTCCGATTTTGATTGTGCTGGCAAGAATTTGCGATGTTTCTTTGGGAACAGTAAGGATTATCCTTGTTGGGAAAGGCTATAAAAACATTGCTCCGGTCATAGCTTTTTTTGAAGTGCTGATATGGATTATAGTAGTTAGCAGAATTTTGCAGAATCTCGATAAAATACAGTTTTATTTCGCTTTTGCTTTGGGTTTTGCTTTGGGAACGTTCATAGGCATGAAGATAGAGAACAGGCTTTCACTAGGCCAGCTTATAATTCGCATAATTTCCAATCAGGATTACACGCATCTTATAGAGACATTGACCCAAAACAATTTCAATTTCACAACCATAGATGCTAATGGAAAATTCGGTCCGGTAAAAATAATTTTCACGGTTATCAAAAGGCATTCTCTGAACAAAGCGGTTAAAATAATTGAGTCCAGCGAAAACGCCGCATTTTATACAATAGAAGATGTGAGGCATGTGAAAGGCTCTTTGCCCGGAGGCAATAATCCGATATTGAATTCATTGAATCCGTTTCATAGGAGGTGAAATAACTATATTCCTTCCATGGAATACGATATCAGCGACAAGTTAAAGAATGTCCATGGCAGTGCTATAAGGGAAATTTTTGACCTTTTAAAGAGGGGTAATATTATCTCTTTTGCCGGCGGAATGCCGGCTTCGGTCACTTTGCCGGAAAAACAGGTTAATGCTATTTTGCAGAGCCTAATTTCAAAATACGGTGTTATTGAATGCCTTCAATATGAATCCACGCAAGGCAAGGCGTTGCTGCTGGAACAGATAAAAACATTTTTAATTGAATATAAAAACATAAGCGCAGAACTGCAAAATATGATTGTCCTCGCTGGCGGCCAGCAAGGAATTGAATTCATGTGCAAGGCGTTTTTGAACAAAGGCGACACTGTGCTTGTGGAAAATCCCACTTATTTATCCATTTTGCAGATTATCCAAACTTATGAAGGCAAGGCGGTTGGAGTGCATTCCGGCAGTGAGGGCCTGGACATAGCAGATTTGGAGAGAAAAATCAAAGAGCACAAACCAAAATTTTTATATGTTGTGCCAACTTTCAGCAACCCAACTGGCGGCACTTACAGCCAGAAAAACCGTCAAAAAATAGCAGAAATCACCGCACAATATGGCGTAATGATCCTGGAAGACGACCCATATTCGCAAATACGCTTTGAAGGCGAAGTTGTACCGCCGCTCAAGACTTTTGACAAGGCCGGAAATGTGGTTTATGTGGCGAGCTTCTCAAAAATTATCGCACCGTCTCTGCGCATTGCGGTGGCAGTTGCAGACCCAGCGGTTATCGGGAGGTTTGTTATAGCCAAGCAGTCAACAGATGTTTGCGCTCCGTCTATCAGCCAGCTTGTTGTTGCGGAGTTCCTAAAAAATAATTTGGCAGAACATTTGAAAAATATCATTCCCATATACAAGGAAAAACGTGACCAGATGGTTAAATGCATTGAAGAGTATTTTCCGAAATCGTTTATATATGATGTTCCGCACGGAGGCATGTTTGTGTGGGGTCATTTTGAGGGCGAGCGTGATTTGCTGGCGATTTTTAAGGAAGTTGTTGAATTGGGCGTTGCATATTTGCCCGGTTCCCACTTTTTCCCGGACGGCAGCGGCAAAAATACCATGAGATTGAATTTTTCAAACGCAACGCTTGAGCAGATTGAGAAGGGCGTTAAGATATTGGGAGAGTATTTTAAAGGAGAATGCAAATGAAAAAACTTATGCTTGGCGACCATGCGGTTGCCCAAGGCGCTTATGAAGCTGGCGTGAAAGTGGCGGCGGCATATCCGGGAACTCCCAGCACGGAGATAACCGAGTTTATCGCAACCTTCAAAGAGGTGAACGCCGAATGGGCGGTTAATGAAAAAACATCAATGGAAGTTGGCATCGGCGCCGCTATGGTTGGGCGAAGAGCTCTTGTTTCAATGAAACACGTTGGCCTAAATGTAGCCGCTGACCCTTTGTTTACATTTGCATACACCGGAGTAAATGCCGGGCTTGTTGTTGCAGTTGCAGATGACCCGGGCATGCATTCCAGCCAGAATGAGCAGGATTCGCGTTATTACGCTCTGAGTGCGCATGTTCCAATGCTTGAACCTGCAGACAGCCAGGAAGCAAAAGATTACACAATGCTCGCTTACGAGATTAGCGAAAAATACGATACTCCTGTGCTTGTGCGGCTCACAATGCGAATTGCGCACGGACGTTCCTTTGTTGAAATAGGCGAGCGAAAAGAAGTTGAACTTCCTTACAAACAAGACATTTCAAAATATGTGATGGTGCCGGCAAATGCCAGAAGGCGGCACCCCGTTGTTGAAGAACGAGAAAAGAAGCTCGTAAATGATATAAACGGCACTGCGTTTGATGGCTTAAACACAGTTGAATTCGGCTCAAATAAAATCGGCATTGTATGCTCAGGCATGGTTTATCAATATGTAAAAGAGGCCCTGCCGGATTTTTCAATTTTCAAGCTCGGAATGGTTTATCCTATTGCGGTTGAGAAGATCAGGGAATTTGCCGGGAAGTGCGAAAAGCTTATTATTATTGAGGAGCTTGAGCCTTTTATTGAAAATACTCTGAAAGCAAACGGCATTCAGTGCAGCGGAAAAGATTTGACAGGCTTGCAGGGCGAGCTGAGTGCAGAGAAAATTCGTGAGATTATTTTAGGGCAAAAAGCAGCACAGGTTAGCGCAGAGAACATTCCCATGCGGCCGCCGGTTATGTGCGCAGGCTGCACGCATCGTGGAGTGTTTTATATTATTCACAAGCTTAAGCTCAACGTTGTTGGAGATATAGGTTGCTATTCGCTCGGATGCTCACCTCCGCTCAATGCCATGCATTCGCTTATCTGCATGGGAGCTTCCATTTCCAATGCGCATGGCACATACTTGGCAAAGGGAAAAGATTTTTCGAGAACCAGTGTAGCCGTTATAGGCGACTCTACATTTATTCATAGCGGTATCACAAGTTTAATAGATGCAGTTTACAATAAGTCAAGCATCACCGTTATTATTATGGATAATCGCACAACCGGCATGACAGGCCATCAAAACCATCCGGGCACAGGCAAAACGATTACTAATGAGCAAACTCATCAGCTTGACTTGGAGGCTATATGCAAAGCCTGCGGAGTTAAAAACCTTGCGGTGGTGGATCCTTATGATTTGGCAGAAATTGAAAACACAATCAAAGGCTATCTGGGAGCAGATGGTGTTTCTGTGATTATCGCAAAACGCCCCTGCATTCTTCTTGACAAGTCTCTGTGGACCGGCGCAGTATCCATTTCCAATTGCAAAAAATGCGGTTTATGCTTGAAAATCGGCTGCCCTGCGCTTAGCAAATGCAAGGATAATTCGGTAGAAGTGGACTCTGCCCTTTGCACAGGTTGCATGGTTTGCGCACAAACTTGTAAATCAGGATGCATAAAGAAGTAGGTTTTACTGCAATTTCTATATTACCCAAATATGTCACTTACCATATTATTAATAGTTATTGGTTTTATTCTTGGTTGTACAGACAAGAATGCGCATCTCACAAAAGTAGATGCTAATGATTTTTTTGCGGAAAGTACCTTTACCGACTCTCGCGACGACCGTGAGTACAAGATTGTAAAAATAGGCTTTCAGCTTTGGATGACCGAAAATTTAAACTATGATACGAGTGGCAGCGTTTGTTACAAGAACGATTCCGGCAATTGCGCAAAGTACGGGCGCTTGTATAATTGGAGTGTTGCCAACTCAGCTTGCCCCCCTGGCTGGCGTTTGCCAAGCAGCACGGACTGGGACAGGCTGTTCCGTTATATCGATAGTTCGGATGACCCTTCTGAGCCTTATGATAGCCCTGCCGCTGGCAAACATTTGAAAGCGACAAAAGGCTGGGGCGATTGCCGTGCGTGCGCAAATACCTACGGTTTTTCGGCTATGCCGGGTGGTTACTGCTATGGTAATTCGTGTGACGGCATTGGCAACACAGGGCGCTGGTGGAGCAGCACTCCGGTTGGCAATGATAACTTAGCCTACAGCCGAGGCATAACCCACGATAGAGAGGCAGCCAACTGGTTTTACAATGACAAATTAAGCATGTATTCAGTGCGCTGCATTCAAGATTAGATCGCTTTTTTGCGATATTTAGGCTAATACATTGTATATACTGGAGAAGTTTGTTCCTCCGAGCGAATACGGATTTGCGGCAGATTTTGTTTCGCTTTCCTTAACTGCATTTGCATAAAGCGCTAGGAATTGCGAAGCTCTTGCCACTTCTTCTTTAGTAAGGGTTTCTACTTTCCAAACTCCGTTGCTGCCACGTACCATAAGTTTTTCATTGGATTTTCCGGAAATAGAATCCCCTATTCCGTTAAATTTTTCATAAGCCGCTTTGCGGTCCGGCGATGCAACGGATATGTATTCCGTCAGCAATTTAGCATATTCCTTTGATCCAAAGGCACCTTTTTCAGTATTTGCAGAGGCTAGGGCTCGGATAGCTTCCTCAAACTCCTCTTCGGTCATGGCTTCGCCTTTGCTAGGAATGTTATCCCAATTGGGTTGCAATTGCGCGTTTTTGGGCAGCATGGGCGTATTTGCTTTAAAAGGCAAAGCATTACTTAGATCTTGCTTTAACGTTCCATTCTTTTTTTGCCAAAGATCATCCATTGAAGCTAAAGGCCTATGGCCTATTGAGGCCAAGGTAACATAATCCATTGAATTTGAAGAGACTCTCATACAGAAGTATATGCAAAATCCGTGCCAAGTTTAATCACCCTGCAAACATTAACTGACTTATTGAAAGTTAAATTTCTCATTCACTGAAAATATTTTCTATTTCAAAAAGAGCTATTAAAGGTCCTGCGTCAACGAGAACTGTGTTTTGCATTTAATTTCCGTTTTAATATTTTCTTATAATCTTGTGAAAGACGACCATTTCCGCTACCGTACTTCCCAAAATATTTTTCTCCAATTTCATAAGAAGACATATCAGATTCACTTTCTATGAATGGAATTATAATAGCCACAGGTTTTTTGCCTCGACCATTTAACACGCCAACCCGTCTGCCAGTTTTTACGGTTTTCAGAACTTTAGAAAATCCAGTTTTCAGTTCTGCTATAGAGATAGTTTCCATATTAAAAATATAGTAATTTTTTTAAGAAGAGTTTGCAGTGGCAGGTTACTTCATCATCACCCTGCAAACATTAACTTTGCTTATTCCGATTTGCATTGCTATTTCTGTTCTGCTTTTGCCAACGCTTCTTTTGTCCTTTATGAAATTAAGGTTCTTTCAACTTCAGAGACTAAGCCTAGCCCGCTAATACCTTGCTTTGCAAATCTTTTTCTATATTCCCCCTATGGAAAAATCGCAACAAACGGACTTTAACATTTTGATAGCAGGAGTTGGTGGCCAAGGGACGCTGCTTGCCAGCAAAATTTTGGGCAATTATGCGCAACTCATAGGCAAAGACTGCAAGGTATCCGAAGTGCACGGAATGTCTCAACGTGGCGGAAGCGTGATTACACATGTGCGAATAGCAGACAAAGTGTATAGCCCCCTGTTTGACAAAAAACAGGCCGATGCAGTGCTGGCGTTTGAAGAGCTTGAAGCCTTGCGCTGGGCTGGGCACGTAAAAGATGGCGGAGTTGTTATTGTAAACCAACAGAATATTTACCCAATGCCCTGCACAGTAGGCCTCGCCGAATACCCAAGCAACATCTATGAGCAACTCGCTAAATATAATGCAAAAATTCACAAAATTGATGCAATAGGCATTGCAAACAAACTCCATGAAATTCGCACAGTCAATATTGCCGTACTCGGTTTTTGCGCCGCCATATTGAACCTCAACAAAGATACTTTTACAGACGCTATAAAGAAAAGCGTAGCAGCAGCAACCATAGAAATTAATCTCAAAGCCTTTGAACAAGGCTATGCCACAAAAGGAAACCAGCCATGACCCATTATTATGAAAAGGGATTGGAAACAATGCCCCGCCCAAACCTTGAAAAACTACAGCTCAAGCACTTGCAAACGCTTGTAGAGTATGTTTATGAAAAATGCCATTTTTATCATAAAAAAATGGATGAAATGGGCATTAAACCCTCAGATATAAAGTGCCTGGGAGACCTGAAAAGACTTCCATTCACCACAAAACAAGACCTGCGTGATAATTATCCTTACAGCATGTTCAGCGCTCCGGTAAACGAAATAGTTCGTGTTCACGCATCAAGCGGCACAACAGGCAAGCTCACAGTAGCCGGCTATACGCAAAACGACATAGATGTTTGGTCAACCGTTATGGCTCGCTCGCTCGCCGCTTGCGGTTGCTCAAGCAGCAGCATTGTTAACGTAGCTTACGGATACGGGCTCTTCACCGGTGGTCTCGGAGCGCATTACGGCAGCGAACGCCTCGGCGCACTGACCATACCGGCATCAAGCGGAAATTCAAAACGACAGTTGCAAATGTTCAAAGACTTCAAAGTCACAACGCTNTGCTGCACACCATCGTATGCTCTTTACNTNGCAGACGAAATGAAAAACGAAGGCTACAACCTCTCCGACTTGAATTTAAAGCAAGGTATCTTTGGCGCAGAACCCTGGTCAGAAGAAATGCGAGTGCAAATTGAAAATAAACTTAGGGCTCAAAGCCTACAACATCTACGGACTTAGCGAAATAATAGGCCCCGGCGTTTCTGTAGAATGTGAATACCAAAACGGATCGCATATTTGGGAAGACCACTTTTTGCCGGAAATAATTGACCCCGAAACTCTTGAGCCTCTTGGTTACGGAGAACAGGGCGAGCTTGTATTCACAACCATAAGCAAAACCGGAATGCCGCTGCTACGCTATCGCACACGCGACCTCTGCTCTCTAAACAGACGAGCCGTGCAAATGCGGGCGCACACACGTTCGCATGGCAAAAGTGATCGGGCGAAGCGACGATATGCTTATCATAGGCGGCGTAAATGTGTTCCCGTCACAAATTGAAAGCGCATTGTTCACGGTAAAGGGCATAGAGCCGCATTATCAGATTATTGTTGATCGCATAAATAACCTTGACAAGATTGAGATACAGGTTGAACTGGAAGATGAATTGTTCAGCGATGAAGTGAAGACTCTTCAAAACCTTAAAAACCAGCTTGAGAAAAATGTGGCAAGCGCAATCAGCATAAGCGTGAAAATCCATTTTGTAAGCCGTGGCACAATAGAGCGCAGCATTGGCAAAGCAGTTAGAGTAATTGACAAGAGGAGGATTTAACATGGTAAAGCAAATTTCTGTGTTGATAGAAGCAAAAAAGGG
>JGI24694J35173_10004136_pt1 | contig 10538 bp, 6 predicted proteins | sample TergutCo191P1_FD_35173 | JGI IMG/M metagenome (IMG submission 35173) | reverse complement strand
CTCTTCCCCTTGTCGAACGGCTTGCCAATCGCGCGCGGCGCGTAGTCCTTCCCGCTGAAGATTATCAGCGTGACGAGCGTTATGACGAACGGCATGGCGCTGAAAAACTCGGACGGCAAGATCGCGCTCAGGGCGCGGACGTTGGAGATATAAACCGCCAGCGCCCTCGCGAGCCCGAAAAGAAGGCTGGAGCCGAGGATGCCGAAGGGAAGCCAGCGTCCGAAGGACACCGCGGCGAGCGCGATAAAGCCCATGCCGTTGATCGTCGTCGTGGTGAACTGGATGTCAAGCGTGAGTACCGCGCTGCCGCCGGCTAGTCCGGCGAGAAGGCCGGAAATGACCACGGCCATGTAGCGGATCTTCACTACGCTCACGCCGGCGGAGGCCAGCGCCTGCGGGTGCTCCCCGGCGGCGCGCAGGCGCAGGCCCCAAGGGCGCTTGTACATGACGAACCACGCCAGCGCGAGAATCGCCAGCGCCATCCAGACCGTGGGGAAAAAGCCGAAAAGCCCCGCGCGCATCCCGCCGCCGTGGGGCTGGCTGCGATCCATGTTGAACAAAAGCTGGCAGACGAAGACCGTAAGCCCGAGCGAAAGCAGGTTTATCCCCGTGCCGGAAATCACCTGGTCGGCGCGCAAGGTTACGGAAGCGAAGGCGTGGACGAGCGAGAAAAGCCCGCCTACCATCGCCGCGAACAGAAGCGCGAGAGGCGCGGAAAGGCCGACGCCGGCCTGAAAGAGGAAAAAATGCGTCACGGCGGCGGTCATCGCGCCAAGCACCATCAGCCCCTCAAGCGCGATGTTGACGACGCCCGCGCGCTCGCAGATCATGCCGCCGGTCGCGGCGAGCAGGATGGGGGTGGTTATCAAAAACGCGGAGGGCACAAGGTTCCAGGCGACCTGAAAAAATTCCATCACGCATCCTCCTTCGAGCCGCTTTCGGCGGCGGCGACGGGCGAGCCTTCCCGCTCGGCCCGCTCTCTCTCAAGCCTTGCCTTTTCCTTCATTCGCCAGTCGATGACAAGACGCAGCCCCGCGCGCAGGGAGATGAAAACAACCACGAGGCCGACGATGATCGTGGTAATTTCCATCGGTATCTGGCGCATTTGCATTATCGGCTGCGCGGACCTCAGCATGCCGAAAAGCAGCCCGGCAAGCGCCACGCCCCATGCCGTGCTGTTGCCCACGAGCGCGACGGCTATGCCCTCGAACCCGTAGCCGGGAAACGCCGGCAGCACCCACCCGTGCGAGAACAGGCCCAGCGAAACCACCGCGCCCGCGAGCCCGGCGAAGCCGCCCGCGATGCCCATGGACGCGGTTATGTTCGCCTTGACGTTAATCCCCCCGTAATGCGCAGCGTCCCTGTTGAACCCCGTCGCGCGCAGCGAGTAGCCGAGCTTGGTCTTCCCCATTATGATCCAGTAGGCGAAGACCGCCAGCAGGGTGATCCANATGCCGTGGTTCACAAGCGAGCGGTCGATCAGGTCGATCATGAAGCGAGGCGCGTCGCCGTCGAGCGTAACCGCAAGCCGCGCCGTTTCCGGAAAGTCCGGCGTCCTGTGCGGAAGCGCGCCGGGAAGCCGAAGCGTTATGATCCTGTGCGTGAACAGCGCGATGTGGTTCATCATGATGGTCGCGACGACCTCCGAAACCCTGTAGCGCGCCTTGAAGAAGCCCACCAGCCCGCCCCAGCAGGCGCCGGCCGCCGCGCCGCCAAGCACCGCCGCCAGCGGGTGGAGAACCGGAATCGGGGGGAAGGAAAGGGCGATGACCTGCGCGGCGGTCAGGCCGGCGATGTACTGTCCCTCGGCGCCTATGTTGAAAAGGCCGGCGCGGAAGGCGAAGGCCATTGAGAGCCCGCAGAGGATCAAGGGGCTTGAGAGCGCGATCCAGTCGCCGATGTGGCGCGGGTTCCAAAATCCCCTTCCGGGCCGTATGTCGAAGCCGGTTACGACCTGCACGATGGCCTGGTACATCCCGACAGGGTTCCTGCCGATGATCAAAAGGATAACGGTCGCCACAAGAAACCCGAGCGCGACGACCGCGACCGAGACCAGCGCGTTTGAGTCCGCGAACGCCTCAAGGACNCGGGCGCTGAGCGTGTCCGCGCGCCGCAAGCCGGCGCCCGGCGCGCCGCCGGAGGCCCCTTTCCTTCCAAATATGCTAGGCATGGATGCCTCCCATCATTGCGCCTATGCGCCGCTCGTCCGCTTCCCGCGCGTCAAGCACGCCGAGAATCTTGCCCGCGGAGATGACCGCGATTCTGTCGCACAGGTTGAGAACCTCTTCCANCTCGAACGAAACCAGAAGAACGGCGCAGCCTTTGTCACGCTCCTCTATTATGCGGCGATGGATGTACTCGATCGCGCCAACGTCAAGCCCGCGGGTTGGCTGCGACACCACCAGCAGCTTGGGGGACTGGTCGATCTCTCTAGCCACGATCACCTTCTGCTGGTTGCCGCCGGACATAGACTTGACCGGAGTCTCCGGCCCCTTTCCCGCGCGGATGTCGAAGTCGCGGATAAGGCCGCGCGCGTGCTCGACTATCGCGGGGAAGCGCAGGAACCCGAAGGAGCCGCAGAACGGNGGATCGCGGAANGCGCGCAGCACGAGGTTCTCGTCCAGGCGGAAGTCCAAAACCAGGCCGTGCTTCTGCCTGTCCTCCGGAACCAGCGCCATGCCCGCCTCGTTGCGCCTGCGGATCGCGTCCCTCGAAATGTCCCGGCCCTCCAGCAGAATCCTGCCGGAACGGACGGGAAGAAGCCCGGCTATTGCCTGCACAAGCTCGGACTGACCGTTGCCGTCCACGCCCGCGATTCCCAGCACCTCGCCGGCGCGAATCTCCAGCGAAAGGTCCGAGACCGCCGCGGTTCCCTTCGCTCCGATTACGGTAAGCCCGTCAACCTCGAGAACCGTCGCTCCGGTTTTCGCGGGCTTTTTTTCCATTCTGAACGAAACCGACCTGCCCACCATTTTCTCCGCCAGGTCCTGCTCGCTAACCTGGGCGACGTCAACCGTGGCGACGTGCTTCCCGTGCCGAAGCACCGTGCAGCGATCCGCGGCGGCCTTGATTTCCTTCAGCTTGTGGGTGATGAAAAGTATCGTNTTGCCCTCGCCCTTCAGCCGGCGGAAAATATCCAGAAGCTCGTCAACTTCCTGCGGGATAAGCACCGCGGTTGGCTCGTCGAATATAAGAATGTCCGCGTCGCGGTACAGTATCTTGAGGATCTCAACCCGCTGCTGCATCCCGACCGTAATATCTTCGATTTTAGAGCGAGGCTCGACGTCAAGCCCGTAGGTTTCGGAAAGCTTCGCCACGCGAGCTTCCGCGTCGCGCAGGCCCAAGTTTCCCATGAAACCACGCGTCTCCAGGCCGAGAATGATGTTCTCCGTTACGGTGAAGTTATGAACCAGCTTGAAGTGCTGGTGAACCATGCCGATCTTCAGGGCCGTCGCGTGGTTGGGGCTGCGGATTTTCTCCTCTTTGCCCCGAATCCGTATGACCCCCGAATCCGGCTCGTACAGCCCGAAAAGAATCGACATAAGCGTGGACTTGCCCGCCCCGTTTTCCCCGAGCAGAGCGTGAGTCTCGCCCTGCTCCACGCGCAGGCTCACGCAGTCGTTCGCAAGAACCCCCGGAAAGGCCTTGCTTATTTCCAGCATTTCGATTGCCGGCACCGCAACTCCCTTATTTTGAACCAGACTCGCGCCCCGCCCGCGCAATGCGGGAAGGGGCGTCGCTTCCGAGCGCGCGACTGGAGCCGCGCGCCTGCCTAAGCTAAAACGATCCGCGCCGCGCAAAACGCGGGCGGGAAGCGCCGGCATGCGCGCTTGGGGCGCGCAGCCTTCCTATGGAAAAACGCCGGCTAACCGGCTAGCTTCCGCGAAGCCGATGGCCCCGCGGAAGCCCCGAAAGAAGGGAACTAGCCGTCAATCGCCAGGTTCACGGGGAAGCCCGGGAACCGCGCCCTGGCGCCCGAAAGGGTCGGCTCCACTATAATCTGACCATTGATGATCTGCTGCCTGGCCTGGTTCACCTGGTTCACGACGTCGCGGCTAAGCGCGGGGTTCACGTCGGAAAAGCCCACCGCGCCGTCCGCGAGGGTGAACATATACGTGCCGCCGGCGAAAGTCCCTGCGCGGACCGCGTTAAGGGCGCGGTACACGGGGGCCTCGACCTGCTTTAGCATGGAAGTAAGCACCGAAGAGTTGCGGCCTGCATAAATGCCAACCTCGAACTGGCAAGAATCCACGCCAATGGCCCATACGTTCCTGCCGGTCAAGCGCATTTCGTTCGCGGCCGCGATCGTGCCGTTGCCGCTGCCGCCGGCCGCCGAGAAAATCGCGAACACGCCGTCGTTGAACCAGTTTCTCGCCTGAATAAGCGCGGTGCCGGGGTCGCCCCAACTGCCAACGTAGAATTCGAGCACCTCGGCGTTGGGAATGACCGAGCGCACTCCCTGCACGAAGCCGACGTGGAACCTGGTGATAACCGCGCCCGCGATGCCGCCGATGAAGCCGAAGCGGGGATTGACAATCCCGTCCGCAAGGGCCTGGCGCGCGGCCGCGGCGCCCACGAGGAACGATCCCTCATGCTCGGCGAAAAGAGCTTGCATAATGTTGGGCTCGGGCATGCCGCCTACGTCAATGATCAGAAAGTTTTGGTTCGGATTGCGCCGGGCGGCTTCCTGGGTTGCGGTTGCCCACGTGAATCCGGTCGTTATGATGAGGTCGTAGCGCTCGTCCATGGCATTGTTGATGAGCGGGGTGTACATAGCCATGGTCGATGCCGCGACCGTGTTGTACAGCACGCCGCGGCCCGGCGTATTCGCCCAGGTTTCGCCGTAGAACTGAAGCATTCCGCGCCAAGCGGCGGCGTTGAACGACGCGTCGTCGATTCCGGTCGCGTCGGTCAGAAGTATGGACCTAACCCCCGTAGGCGCCCTGTCCCCGGCGCCGCCGCCCGCAAACGCGGCTCCCGCCACAATAAACATACCCAAAATGAGAACTGCCAGTTTTTTCATGTTTCCTCCATAAGTTATTAGCGCCAGGTTCAGCTAGCGCTGCCACGATTATACATTCCGCAAAGCGTTTTGCGCAAGCGGGGTACGCGCGCATCGGCGAAAAAAAGGCTTCAAGTCCAGCCGTCAAGCCGCGTTTCGCGCCCTGCGCAAATCCCCGTTTAAGGCGCCTGGCAATGCCCCAAGCGAGTAACCCAAAAAACATGGGGCGAGGGACGGCGCGCGGGATCCTTCCTCGGGCTCCCAAGATGAAACTGGGGGCATTCCAAAAAGCCGAGGCGCCCTTATCCGCGCGCGAAACCTCATCCCCAGGACCAATTCCCCAGCCCGCAGCTTCCCCAAAGATGTTTCCTTTGCCGAAAAACGGTGTTATAATACCAGGGTTGCGCGACTTTGAAAGGAAGGGGTTTATGCGGTGTCTATTGGTCTTTTGCGCCATTTTTCTCTTCGCGCTTTCGCCGGCTTTTTCGCAGAGCGGGAGCGCGCGTTTCGTGGCGGTGGAAAGCTTGGAGGTAAAATCCTCGACCTGGTTTTTCGCAAGCGCTGTCGGGAGCCTCCGGCTGGGGGACGAGGTAACGCTCGTCCGCGAGAGCGGCAGGTGGAGCGAGATTCGCGCGGGGGGCATCGCCGGCTGGGTCGTTTCCGCGAGCCTCAGCCCGCGCAGGCCGGTTCGGGCGCTCGCGCCGGTAACGCCGGGGGAAGTCGCGCTTGCGGGAAAGGGCTTCGGGCAAGAGGTTGAAGCGCAGTACCGNCTGACCGGCCCTGACTATTCCCTCGTGGACGAGATGGAAGCGTTTGCNATATCGATGGAAGAACTGCTGCGCTTTATTCTTGAAGGGCGCTTGTCGGGGGCGGAACAATGAAAAAAAACGCGGCTTTGCTTTGCGCGTTCGCAATGCTTTTTTCGACATTTGCGCATCTGNACGGGCAGCCTGCTCCTGACAGATCCGACGGGCGGGATTTTATCGGCGAGGCGCTGGCGGAAATGGAACGCGCGTTTGCCGCCGCGGACGCCGAGCCGACGCTGGAAGACGCTCACTTTCTCGGGNGGGCGGTGGCCGCGCATATCTTCGCGATGCACGAGCCNTACCGAAACCCCGAGCTGACGCGCTACGTAAACCTGATTTGCCAAGTTTTAGTGATAAACTCCCCCAGGCCCGTGGCGTTCCGCGGATTTTTTGTCACCGTTCTTGACACTCCCGAGTTTAACGCCTTCGCCACTCCCGGCGGGCACATCTTCCTGACGCGGGGGCTTGTCGAGGCCGCCGAGTCGGAGGACATGCTGGCGGCCGTAATCGCGCACGAGCTTGCGCACGTCATGCTGGATCACGGGCTAAGCATGATCCGCGAGATGGCGTTTGTTGACGACGCGGCGCGGATGGCGCGCAGGGCGGCGGACTTCGCGGGCGGCGGCGCCGAGGCGGAAAGGCTGATGGACTTCCGCGATTCCGTTTCCGCCATATTCGACGCGCTTGTCAGAAACGGCTACTCGCGGGAGCAGGAATTCGCCGCCGACCGGAAGGCGCTGGAGCTTCTCGCCGCCGCCGGCTACAACCCAGAGGCGCTGCTGTACATGTTAAGAATCCTGGAGCAAAGGCAAGGCGAAAATCCCGGAGGCTTGCTCGACACCCATCCCTCCCCTGCCGAGCGCATCGCGAACGTCGAGACCGCGCTGCGGCAGATGGGCGCATGGACGTGGCAGACGCGGGACACCGGCGCATACAGAAGGGCGCGCTTTATCGGCAGGTAGCGCGCCGTCGCTTGCCGTTTTGGATTCAACGCGCGTCGGCGATTCCGCAAATTTAATTCCACTCCGACAGCGCAAATCGCGTTCGCAGGCGCCGCCCGTAACTTGCCCCAGATTAAACTTAAATTGCGCATTTTTCCGAAAATATCAGTTTCATCACATATTCGTCGCGCGGCAGGCGAAAAAGTAAAAAATACCTTNGGATTTCGAAAGTCGCTTGACAGCACAACGAAGTCGTGCTAGCCTGTCGGTTTGTGAAGGAGTACCCACATGAAATTGAAACTGAGAACAAGGATTGTAGGCGGTTTGCTGTGCGTCTTTATGCTAGCGGTGGTGCTTGGAGTTTACAGCGTCTATACCACTACGCGCATAAGCGTCATGCAGGAAGAAATCTACATGCTGACGGATCTGAACGACATGGCTTATCGCATGGTGGAAGCGCACCACATATGGCGGTACAACCTGGCCTGGTCGTTTCTGTATGACAGGCCGTTTGTCGGAGGTCTCGATCCGCACACGTGCATATTCGGCAACTGGCTTGCCGGCCCCATGCCTCACATGGTTGACGACGCGCAGCTTCGCGCTCTCATAGACGCGATCTACCAGCCGCACTACGACCTGCACGTCCAGGGCGGCGTCGCGCTTGCGCTTAGGGCGGAAGGGCGCATGGACGAGGCGCTGGGGCTGCTTTACAGCGTCGTTTTCCCCGCGGGCGTCGAGTCCACGCAACGGATAACCGCTCTTATGAACCGCTACATGGAGCTGAGGGACTCGAACATCGACGCGCTATACGCTTTTGTCAGTCGCGCAAACATGATAACTATTTTTATCGGCGCGATAGCGTTGCTGATCTTCCTTGTGATGGCATACCTGATTACCATGAGCATACTGAAGCCCGTCCGCCGCATAGAGCACGTGGCGGACGCTCTGGCCGACATGAACTTTGAGATTGAAATCGAGAAAACCGAAAACGACGAGATCGGTGACATCCAGGACGAGATGATACGCATCCGCGACAATCTCAAGAAGGGCATCGAGGACATGCGCGTCACTCACGACAGCGACATGCGTCTCGTGCAAAAGCAGCAAGAAGCGTTCAAGGAAAGGACGCATGCCATACTGGACGCCTCGCCCATGGTCTGCGCCATTTTCGACGAGCGCGGCGACATCGTTGACGTGAACAAGGAAGTCGAGAACATGCTCGGGGTTCCGAGCGCGAAGACGTACATCAAAGAGTTCAACAGGTATTTGCCGAAGCACCAGCCCGACGGCTCCGACTCGAACCAGAGAAGCCACGAGATGCTGCAGAAGTGCATAAGGGAAGGCAGCATCCGTTACGAGTTTACCTATCTGCACAACGACGGGTCGCTTGTTCCCACCGAGGAGATCGTGCACCGAATAACCATCGACGACAGGCCCCATACCATCGCCTTCGCCCGCGACCTGCGCGACTATTACAGGGAAAGGGAAAAGGAAAGGATCCTGCANGGGAAGATACAGGCCATGATGGAGCAGCTCAACGAGCACGTCGAGGAGCAGTCGGCCTCCGTCGCCGCGTCGTCTTCCGCGACCGAGGAGATGATCGCCAACATCCAGTCCGTTACCGACACGCTGGTTACCAACTCGAAAAACGTGAAGGAACTGCAGGAGGCTTCCGAGGCCGGGCACATGAGCCTTAACGANGTTGTTACGGACATTCAGGGAATCGCGCGCGAGTCCGAGTCGCTGCTGGAGATCAACGCGGTGATGCAGAACATCGCCAGCCAGACCAACCTGCTTTCGATGAACGCGTCGATCGAGGCGGCTCACGCCGGAGACTCCGGGCGCGGATTCGCGGTGGTCGCGGACGAGATTCGCAAGCTCGCGGAGTCGTCAAGCAAGCAGTCCAAGACCATCGGCGGCGTGCTGAAGAGCATCAAGGGATCCATCGACAAGATAACCAAGTCAACGGACGCGGTTCTGAGCAAGTTCGACGCGATCGGGGACGGGGTGAAGACGGTCGCGATGCAGGAAGACAGCATTCTGGGCGCCATGGAAGAGCAGGGGCAGGGAAGCAAGCAGATCCTGCAAGCGGTAAGCAACGTGAACGAAGTGACGCACCAGGTAAGGGAAGCCGCGCGCCGGCTGGTCGAGACCAGCAAGGAGAACATGCACAAGACCGACAGCGCGGAAACCCAGGCGTTTACCGACGAGCTTACGGGAGTTCGGAACCGGAAATACTTTAGCGATTCCGCGGAGCAGGAACTGCGCTACTGCGTTGACGAGAACAGGGACTTCAACCTTTTCATTTTCAGCATCGACAACCTGGCGCAGATCGCCANCGAGCATGGCGAAAAGATACGCGACGAGGTGCTGAAGATCCTGACCCAGCGCGTCCGCAACGGCTTGAAGCANGGCACCATTGTGGCGAGGTACAGCGACGAGGAATTCGTCGTCACCCTGCCCAACGTCAGGCACGGAACCGCGGTGAAGCTTGCCGAGCAAGCGCAGAAGAAGGTTAAGGACGCGCCCTTCGCGACGAGGGGCCTGCGGCTTGACGTCAGCATTTCCGTCGGCGTCGCGTCCAAGACAAATAGCAGCAAAACGCTTCCGGACGTTGTCAGCAATGCGCAGAACGCTCTTTCCAGGGCCAAAGCGGCCGGAAGAAACAAGCTTGTTTCCCACGGGGCGGGCGCGTAATTAGAGAGCTTGCGAAACTCCATAAGTTTCGCAAGCTCTCTATTATTATATTGCGGACCCTTGTAAAGAACAGCTTAATCGCATATCATGCAGGCAAAGAGCGGGGCTAACGTCAATTTATGGAAACAACGGGCAGGAAATTGCGGTTCATGGATTTTTGCGCAGGCATTGGCGCGGGGCGCCTAGGCTTGGAGCGCGGAGCCAACGCCGTGTGCGTTGGCTATTCCGAAATCATGAAGGCATCCGTCAGAACCTACAATATCTTGCATAATGCCAAGAACGAGAAAAATTTTGGCGACCTTACGGAAATTGCCACGCGGGACTTGCCAGATTTTGACATCATGGTCGCGGGGTTTCCATGCCAGACATTCTCGATTATCGGGCAAAGAAAGGGGCTTGCGGACGACAGGGGACAAATCATCTACCATCTGATCAGGATTTTGAAAAGCAAAAACGTGCCGTATTTCATTTTGGAGAATGTCAAAGGGCTGATAAACCATGACAAAGGCAACACGATAAAAGTTGTCGCCGAGGCGTTGGAAGACGCGGGGTATTACACGGACTACAAAATTCTGAACTCCGTAAACTACGGCGTTCCGCATATGCGCGAGCGGGTTTATTTTGTTGGGATGCAAAAAGACAAAGCCAAACGCGGCCAGTTTGCCTGGCCCGCCGAAGTTGAAACGCCAAACGTGGAAGACTATTTGTGCGATGAGTGCTCTGCGATTTTGGATCTGACCAATGCGACTTTTCAAAGATATNTGAACAACAAATACAATCAGCGCAGGGTTGACATGCAAGGCATCCTCAAGAAAGAGTATCTTGTCGTCGATACAAGGCAGTCGGACTTGCGAGTNTATGAAGGCAAAGTGCCAACTTTACGAACCGGGCGGCACGGAATTTTATACGTCAAGAATGGAGCGCTCCGCAAGTTGTCAGGCTTCGAAAGCTTGCTGCTGCAAGGCTTTGGCAAAGAAAGCGCAAAAAAATTGTCCGGCGAGATGACAGAGCAGAATTTGCTGTCGCAAGCTGGCAACGCGATGACCGCTTCCGTCATAGAAATGCTGGCAAGGCAACTAGTGCAATGCATCG
>JGI24694J35173_10004134_pt1 | contig 10543 bp, 10 predicted proteins | sample TergutCo191P1_FD_35173 | JGI IMG/M metagenome (IMG submission 35173) | reverse complement strand
TATGGCTTGTTCATCTGATGTATAAACTTTGCCGGAGTTGCATACAAAATCCGCTGTGTAAATTGGCTTTTGTATGACGCTCCAATCTAGCCCCGCCGATTCAAGGGCTTTCTTAGAATCTAGGGCTTCTTGAACATTTACCCCCAGACCATGCCACGGTACTTCTCGAACGTAAAACATAGTTTCCACGTTTGCTGCCATTGCTTTCATCTCCTTTGAAATTTATTTTTTTATTTTTGCTTGTTGCTTAAATCAAAATGTCTACGCTATATGTGCATGACATCTGGGGCATTGGTGCGGGTCTGTTAATTTTCCGTAAATATCATCTACATAGTACAGACATACAAACCCATTGAATATTGCTGTACAGCGTTGACCGTTATAGTCTGCGATAACATCGTTACAGCCGTTTTCATGCAAAATGGAAACCTCGGCTGTATCTTTCAGGCTGTGAATCATTGCAACTGCTTTGAACATCACATCATCCCTTTCCATAAATAAAATAAGGTATAGGATTTATGCGCCTACACCTTTATAACAGGTTAGTGAATCAATTGATTCATATATATGATATGTAGTTGAAATTTCGGTTATTGCGAAAATCGAAAGGTCTATTCTGCATTTGCATGGAATACATTGGTTATCAGAAACAAATATGGACAAGGCATTTTAACGCCTAATTTTGTCAGGAGGGATTTTAAGTGGTAAATATTTTATGTGTTGATTGGGAATATTTTATCGGTGCGACTGCCGACCAACGTGCTATTTTATTTCCAGACGGTGGCAATGCACTTGATATAGAAGGGCAGTTACTCATTTGGCGAGGGTGCTACGAGCAATCATTTATCAACAAGGAGCTACTTGGAAAAGTTAGCATAACGGATATTGGCTCTGTGGAAAGTGAAATCACAGCATTATTCAACCTTGTAGAAAAATACAAGAAGCCCACTACGAGCATTACCGTACATGAATATGCTGTAGAAATTGATAATGTTTTTACACACGGCGGTTTCCCAAATGATGATGAAATTAACTTGTTTAAGATTGGTTTTCACCATGATTGCTCTACCCATGTAAGCGTAACAGAAATCAATGCAGGAAATTGGGTGCGAATTTTACTCAATGAAAATAAAATACAGCAGTTTTCTTGGGTGAAGCGTGAGGATAGCACTAATTCAGATTGTGATGTCATAAATTGCGTACACAACAAAATAGGTGAACTTCACGAAGCCCCAAATAAACTTGCTGACGGTATAGACTATATTTTTATTTGCCGCTCTGGTATGTGGGCACCACCGCACCTAGATAATGACTTTATAAATACCATTGGTCGGCTAACAGATATTAGTCGGCAACAACAAGACAAATGAACTCAAAGAAACTACTTCACGTTGGACAGAAAAATTCCAAGAATATATCAAACAATCTCTTGCTACAAAAATATCTATGATGGAGAAGTCAGAAGCCAATCATGGGGATACACTCGCCAAGCTGAAAAAGATGTACCAAGAAATATTTGGTTAGCCATTTAATACACAGGTGAATCCCTCATAACGTAATGTAAAGCCGCCCATAAAAAAGGCGGCTTAATTTTTAATCTTCCGATTCGTCATCATCTATCACTACATTACCAAACAGAATTTTTACAAAATCTCTGCGGTGGTACAGTACACGAATAATGTATACAAACTTATCATCATATCTATAAAATGCCGTATAGTTCCCGCATACAAGAAATCTGTAGTCAGTTTGTATGTTCACAATGGAGGATAACGGCGCACCCATAGCGGGAAACTTGGCAAGCCCACGTATTCTGGTGGTGATACGCTTTACCACGCTTACCGCCGAAGTGGGGTTAAGTAGTTCATTTGTGATATATGTGCGGATTTCTTTCAGGTCATTTTGCGCTAGGGGCGTAAGTTGTACCTTCATTATAAGATACCTAGCGAGGCTTCGACCTCATCTATAGAGAGCCATCCGCTTTCCTGTGCGGATTGTTCCCCTCTTGATAATTCGGATAGCAATCGGATAGTCGCTTGTTGGAGTTCGTAATCTTGCATATCCATAAGGGCATAACGACCACGCCCATTCTTTGTTAAAAATACAGGTTCTTGTATTGCTACATCACGCAAGACTTCATTATAATTCCGCAAATCTGAAACTGGCTTTATATTAGGCACATGACCATCTCCTTTGGTTTTTCTTATTGTAGCCTAATCTTGCGTAAAATACAACGAATTATTTTACCGCATATGTATGTACAAGCCGTACAGTATTTGTTATGCTTATATCATGCAACAGCAATAAATTTTAAGCAAGACAGCAAATTTGAAAAGGTGGCGGTTTGTATGGCAAGAATCAGAAAAAGGAAAAATGATGTAGATAATAGGCAAGTCGCTATCTACGTAAGAAAATCGAAGGTTACAGAAACCGGAAAGAGCATTGAGATACAAAAAGAAAAATGTATCGCACTTGCTTCTATTAAATATGATGTTGCTCCAACAGATATTTTGATATACGAAGATGAAGGCAAGAGCGGATTTTATGCCGACAGGCAACATTACAAGAGAATGTTAGGGGATATTGAAGCGAATAAAATCAAGGCTGTAATTTGCTTCAAGATTGACCGTATTTCCCGCAGAACCATTGACCTGTTAAACCTCGTTCAGCAGATGGAGCAGAAGAATATTGATTTTATTTCTGTAAGTGACAGGGAGCTTGATACAAGCACCCGCACGGGAAAAATAATGCTTACTATGCTTAGTGCTATTGCTGAATTTGAGCGGGATATTATTGCCGAGCGTATCACCGATAATATGTATGAACTTGCAAAAGAAGGGCGTTGGCTTGGGGGTAAGTGTCCTCTTGGCTACTACTCCCAAAAGGAGAAACTTTTACTTAATGGCAGAAAAACAACGATTAACCATTTAGAGCCGATTGACGAAGAACAGCGAGCCGTAAGGCGAATTTTTGAATTATTCTTGACAAATGGTTCTTTGACGGGCACGGCTGATGTAATGAATAAAGAAGGGTTCAAAACAAAGGAAGAAAACGATTTTACTAACCTATCCGTTAAAAATATATTGCTGAATCCTGTATACGCTATCGCTGATGATGATATGCGGGGTTATTTCGCTTCATTTGATGTGCCTGTATGGGCTGATGATGCCGACTTTGACGGTGTGCGGGGGATTATGGCATACAATAAGACGGAGCAAACTAAAGAAATAGATGATGAATCCAGAGCGTTAGACCCCAAATATATTCAGAGGACATTGCGCCGTGACATAAAAGAATGGATTGTATCTGTAGGTAAACACAAAGGGTTATTTACAGGGGCAGAATGGATTAAGGCACAGGCGATACTTTCTGATATTGCAGTTGAAAGCTCCGCACGACCCAAAGAAAAAACCCGCGCACTTTTATCTGGTCTTGTGCGTTGTGTGGATTGTGGAAATAAAATGTATGTTAAATCGGAAACAGGGCGGCGTAATCCTGATGGCACGGTACGCTTCCGCTATGTATGCGATATGAAAATCAATAAAAAAATGGACTGTGCGACTTCTCCCAATGTAAAGGGTTACGACTTGGATAATTTTGTTATAGAGCAAATATGCAAGTTAAGCGAAGGCAAGCATGAACTGTACGAGGAATTTTCAAATACAAAAAATACCCTGCTCATGCAAATGAAGGACACGGACAAGGAACTAAACGACTTGAGAAAACGAGTAGGGCAAATCGAAGTTGATATTCAGCACCAAACCGCTAATTTGCGGATAGCACCTGAAACCGCTAAAAAAGCGATTTTTGCAGATATTGAAGCGTTGAGCAATGAACAAGCCGAAAAACAAGAGCGATTAAACACAATACTTGAAGAATGTAAGTCACAAGATGAACAGATAGCCGACATTGACAAAGCCAAGCAGACAATTATGGATTTCCCAAGGCTTATAAAGTTAGTTGACTATGACGGTAAACTGCGCTTGCTTCGGAGGGTGTTGGAATGTGTTATCGTGAAAGATGATAAGGTGCATATTTTTCTAAAGGGTACGAATGGTAATGATTTTTTCGTCAATAGGGGCGGGAAGGACGGTGATAAGCAACAAATGTGTCATGTAGTACCAGATAGCATTTGCTATCGTGCATAAAAGGTAACGTGATGTTGTTATCGGGTGAATCGCCGGGAAGCCTGTTAAACAGTGCGTTTGTGGCTTCCTCTCCGTTCAGCCTATTCACCCAATAGAAAAATATACGCTTGCTCTCCATCCCATACTATACGCTCTATCGTTGACCTTAGCAACTCCCGCTTTTCTACAATGGTAGCTGTGTTGATTGTTTCTTTTAGTTTTTTTAGGGTATCGGATACAGCCTTGGTCTGGCTTTCGTAGTCGGTGTAGATGGTGTTATTGAGGGCGGTCTTTTCAATTTCGTTTTCTAGTTGCCTGCAATGGTCGGCTAAGGTATTTATTCTTTGTCGGGTTAGTTCGACAAATGTATCTTGCTCCCCATCCCCTGCTCCAAGTGCATCAAGTAGCTTGTCTATTTGTTTTCGTTTTTCCTCAAGCTCAGATTCCAAGAAGCCCAATTTATCGTTCTCGGATTCTTTTTTATTTGACAACCGTTCTTTAAGTTCCAGTAAGCTATGATGAATAGCCGAATCCTCACGGTCATAGTTCATAAGCTCGTCCAGTATGACTTTATCAATAATCGCACCATTGGCATTACACATATCACACCTCGCCTTGGATGACCGCTCCTTCAACTCGCAGATGTAATAATAAGGGATAATCCCTTCAGCATTTTTGCGCTTGGCGTGTACATGGGGGCGCATGGCATTTTTGCATTTTCCACAAACCAACAACCCTGATAATAGGGCCTCCGATTTATATGGTGTCCTAACGATTGACTTGTTCTTTTCTCGTTTGGCATCCAGTATCCGTTGAATTTTTACCCAAGTGCCGGGCTGAATAACACCTTCATGTTTTCCGACTGCTATCAGCCAATCATCTATTTCATTTTTTGTTTGTCGGTCTTTACCACTGCTTGTACGGTTATATGGCATAAAACCATGTTTGTTGTCAAGTTCATTTTTTTCAAAGCATATGACCGCATCTTTTTCTCGAAAGTAGTCACCTGCTTCCTGTCCAGCAATACAGTAAACGGGATTTCGCAAAAGTTCTCTGACTGAAATATTTGTGAAATCGTTCCCGTTCTTTGTGCGGATATTATGCGCCACAAGATAGCGCATTGTACCCGAGACAGATTGAAGCTCTACAAATTTTTGATAGATAAATTCTACCAATTCCATCTCCTTTTTTACAGGGACAAGCTTAAATGCTGAACGTGTTTTGCCTTCAACGTCTATACGCTCTTCTTTGGAAGATTTGAACCCAGTAGGGGTATGTCCACCAAGCCAACGCCCCGACCTAGCCAGTAAGTGCATATTATCCCGGATACGTTCGGCTGTAACTTCACGCTCCATTTGGGCAAACACAGATACCATACCCATCATTGCGCGCCCTGCGGGTGTTGTCGTGTCATATGTTTCGCCAGCACACAAAAAGTCTACCCTATGCTTTTCAAAGGTTTCATAAGTTTGAGCAAAATCACCTACATTACGGCTTATACGGTCAAGTTTATAACATATAACACAGTTGATTTCTCCAACTTTAACCGCTGCCAACATCTTTTGAAATTCCGGGCGGGCAGTATTCTTGCCAGAAAAACCCTCATCTTCGTAGATAAGTATTTTTGCATCCGAATCAGAAATATTTTTCAAGTTCAAATATTGATGCGCTCGTTGCCTACACATTTCTATCTGGTTGGCGATACTGTCACCCTTGCCCGTAAACTTGGATTTACGGCTATAGATTGCTATGGTCATTCAATCAACTTCCTTGTCGCTTCAATTTTGCTCTTTTATAGCTTTGCAATAAAAACATTGTTATTTTACAACTGGATAATTTCGATATTATCCAGAATTTGCTAAGGCATAAACCACACCAATTGCCATTTATTCCATTACATATTTGCGCTTTCGCAATTCAAATGCTGGCATAGTGCCCTCTAAAATATCAACAACATTCTTCTTTATTTCTACACTCTCAATAGCACCCGAGTAATAGCTAATAGCATTGTTGGTCTTATCTATTTTGCAGCTAATTATTTGCTCCGCATCACAAGCAATGGCTATATTTGGGTTGTGAGTAACTATGATAACCTGTCGTTTTTTCTTGGCTTCACAAATGCAAGGCACCAGCTTGTCAAAAACAGACTGATTGTCAAGATTATCTTCGGGCTGGTCTATGATAATTGGCGAACTATCTTTGCTAAGAGCCAAGAAAAACACCAATAGTACAATTCCACGTTCTCCCGGAGACAGTTCTTCCAAGTTTCGCCCTCCGACCTTTAATCTAAACGCAATGTTAATATAGTCAAGTGAATAGAGCAAATTATAAAACACACGTTTGTTTACTATTTTCTTTTCCGACTTGTCAATATCCTCATTTGTAACTTCCATTACCTGTTTAGTAAAGTTCAATATGCTTCCGATGTCACCAAAATCTGTATTTCTTATATCTCTATCCATTTGGCTTTCAGCGTTTTGATTTCGACCATACTTCCCAGAGAAGCTCTTCTTTACCTGGCTAAGAAGTTCATCCGCTAAATTCATTTCCGTTTTCAACTGGATTTCGGCAGCAAAAGATATATCTTCACCGCTTGAACCTAGTAGTTTTTCAATTTCACTTTCTATTGGATTATATATCTGCTCGTAAACACCAACGATTTTCATTTTTGCATTAAATAACTCAACGAGTTTTTTATCTCGTAATGCTATATTATCTTGGTACTCAGCAGTTAGCTCATTGTTCAAAAAAGACAACTCAGCTTCAAAGTATTCCAAAGTTTTTTCTGTTTTTGAGTCGCCTACAATTTTAGTTTTTCCGACTTCCCATTCTTTGCAATCAGATAAGTATTTTTGATATGCTTTTTCTTCTTTATCGGCAGAAGACACTAAGGCATCTTTTTCCTTGTTGATATCCTCAAGCATTTCGATAATGCCTTTAGCAATTAACTCTCCAGCTATATTATCAGAGCCATTTAGCAAAGTTAGTAGTTGCTTTTTTTCGGTCTGTAGTCTTTTAATATGAGCACTTAGCATGATTTTCGGAGAGTCCTCCGAAAATCCAGTAACATCAGACAATGCATATTTAATTGCTAATTCACTAATTTCTGTATTCAACAAAACGACATCACTATGCAACGATTCGACTTTTACCAGAAGGCTTGCTATATCGTCTATGGTTGCGTTGAGTGTTGATAATGTGCTTTGGATGGTTGTTTTTTGCTCCTCTAAATTTTCAATCTTTTTTGTGATTTCAGAAATTTCAACGTCATATGCACTATCAGATTCCTTTGGCATGGGCTTCAAAACCTCTATGGGCCTAGCATCAATATGACGTTGCAATGTTTCACGCAAATGTTTAATGTTATCTGTCACATTGTTCCGGTAATCAGTAGTTTGTTGTTCTTCCAATTTAATAATTCTCGCATTTATAATATCTATTTCATCTTGTAGTTTCTTGATAATGAGTTTAGTAGATTTAGATTTGCTTTCCACCAACTCAATTAAATTACGTGCAGATCCTAATTCCGTTTCATCCACATACGAAAATATTACCCTATCAATTTCAGATTGAAATGCACTACCTATATCATTGCAAATATCTTCAATATACTTTTGGGGAAGATACTGCGCTGATTCAATGGTTGTAGTTGGAGTTTCATCAGCAAGTGAGAGTGTTTTGTTATGGTTATCTCCCCACGCTATTATCGCATCATAATCAACAGAGTAGTTACTTTGTGACCTGCGAAATCTGTTATTATTCAAAAAAGAAGCGTTTTTCATAGTTTTGCATTCACACAAATGCCCTATTATATCAGATAAAGCACTTTTTCCACTCCCTTTGTTCCCTATTATGGCTACTAAACCTGCATTAAGTTCCAAAGTAAAATTTAGCCATTCATACTGTGTGTACTTTGGATTTTCTACACGCTTCACAGATATTCGGGATACATTTGAACGCTTGTTTTTTTGTTCTCTATCTAAGGCCGCTGGAATTGTTCCGATATAAACCCTTTCGCTCGGTTGATAAACACACTGCCATAAGCCCTCAAATGTGGGATCTGATTTTACCCAACAATATCGTTGTCCATAAGGTTCAAAAATGGTATTGTTGCTGTGAGCGTCGCTACCATGCAAGCATGGCATAAGTGAGCCACACGCTTTAATAATAGATTCAGGAGGGGAATTCGCTTTTTGCCCTGAAAAATACAAAATATCATTAGGGGTTGCAGAAAAAATGCCGTCAACAAATCTATATATTGATTGTCTAAAAGCAGACATCTGAGAAGTACCATCGCTAGTATCAAAATAACTAGAATGGTTTATTGCACCAGAAACCCCTCCTTTAGAAGCATTTGAAACAATAATCATCGTATGATTTCTCAAATCTTTATCTTTCTCAAAAATCTCTTTAATTTTTTCAAACGATGGTATAAAAACTTCTACGCCTTTCTTATAAGCGACTTCATCGCTCAAGTTTTTGTCTGATTGATGTCCAAGCCTGATAAGTTCAGAGCGTGTTGCAGAAAAGTTAGTTCCACTACCATCACTAAATTATAGTTGTGAAAAAAAACGACTTTCTAATGAGTTTTCAATAACAGGGTCAAAAAGAAAATGAATATTAATTGGCGAATCATTAGCAATAGGTTGCATTCTCATTTCTACATTCGGAAGAACCCATAAAACACTCTCGGGTAGCCTGTTATCCGCTTTGACTTTTTTATAGTTATCTATTGATAGATAATCGGTTATGCCGACTACAGCAATGCTACTTGTAGCATTGGTTCCATCACCAATATACTCAGTAATGGAATTATAGAAATTATTCCATTTATCCTCAACAGTATATCCTGTGAAATTATCATTCTTACTTGTGCCAGGAGTATGGATGTGCAAATCCCATCTTCTCCATTCCGAACCTTTTGGATATTTTTTGTCTATGGTTTTCATCCATATCCTCCTCAACAAACGCATCTTTCTGGTTTTCTAATAACATGCGAATATTACCCTTTATTGGCTTTTTTAACTAATTTAAGTCCGAAGTTTCTGCTTTCCAACAATGAATTTTCAAATAGGAAGAGCAGTCTTTCAGATGCTGTAATCATATCAAGCGGAATGCCGCACATGTTTTGACAACCGCTACTAATCCGCAGGTTGCAACAATCATTAAACCAGCAGCTTGTGTTTGTATCGTCGCCCGACTCGTGCTTGGTGAATGAAAATTGCCCAAGACCATTATCTAGCAACAAACCCAGCAGCCGTGTGTAAAATTTCTCTTTGTTCACACGTTTGCCGCCAGTCAACTCTATCAATTCATCTTGAAGTTTCAAATCAACTCTTGAGCCAATGTTGCCTTGCATGATTAAGTTTCTTACCCGTTCACCAATTCGCACAACATCACCCTGCACCGTACTCCATTTTGCCAAGTTTGCAAAAGATACAAGGACTTCTTCGATACACCAATAGTTTGTAAAGCTTAAATTCATGCCGTGTTCTTTCTGCAATTTTCGTATGCTCTGGATTATGGACTGTGATTTTGGTATATCATCAATCGCCACCAAAATTAAATCATCATGCCCTAGAGGGAGAAAGCTCTCTATTTTCTTTTTCAATCCGCCACGACCGGCAGAGTGGTCAACAACATCAAAATAACCTCCAAGCAACAGCCTATTTACACTTTCCCAAAATACAAACCCGCCAGTTGAATCTTCACATAATAAATATCTCATTAGTACCACCCATCCACATTAAACTCATAACTCAAAATGAGTTTATTGTTACTTTCAACTATAGTGGCATAGTGGTTGGGAGACATGCCAAAATTATAAGGTCGGCGGCAGATGATTACATATTGGTTTTCATAGTCAAGTGATATATGCTCAACTACATCGGGAGTGTCGCACAACAAAATATCGGCATTGTCTATGACGAANAATTTGNCTGATTTCCCTAAAATGTCTTTGATTTCAGAAGAATGGTTCAACAATACCACNTTGGCNTATTTTTCNTTGTTCTCAGGCAACCTTCGCTGTGCATCAAGCCATTGGTAAAACAAAGATTTACCAATGCTACTATCCCCCTGAATAATGGTTATAGGAGGGCGCAGTTCAAAATCAATACTGTATGGCTTCATTTGGAACTCAATACGGTTCAATCGGCATCCCCCTTTGTCCAAATAATTTGCTGTAGACTACTTTCATCAGCAACAACGTCCACATCATCAACTTGTATTTGAAGATGTGTAAANTTAGGAATATAGGTATGACCCAAAATTACAGGGACATCTAATGCTGCTGCTTGTTCAAAAATATCCAACAAAACATTTTCTCCTGCTTCAGTTATATCAATCGCCTTGTACTGGGGCAATGTTTTCATATGTCGCAGGTTAAGCAAAGTCTTTAAGCCTGTTGACAAGTT
>JGI24694J35173_10004133_pt1 | contig 10553 bp, 9 predicted proteins | sample TergutCo191P1_FD_35173 | JGI IMG/M metagenome (IMG submission 35173) | reverse complement strand
CTGGAAAGCCGCGATACGGTAATGGTGGTGGAAATAAAATCAAAGCCAACTGAAAAAGATGTAGCAAAACACATTGACCGCATGGGCGTTCTGCGCCGCCGCGCCGATGACCGCAATGATAAACGCACCTATTTTGGTGCTATTGCCGGAGCGATAATGCCGCAAAATGTACGCGACTGCATTGTCCAAAACGGTTTTTACTCGATAGAACAGAGCGGCGACACTATGATGATAAACGTCCCCGATAACTTTGTGCCCCGCCACTGGTAAGTGGCGACCGACACTGGTAAGTGGCGACCGACACCATAATTGCCATCGACAAAAAACGCGATGTACCATATAATTCCTCTCATGAACAAATCTGTAAAATTGCGCCGAGGATCGGCTTTTAATTCAAAACGCCGCCTATTGCCGCTTTCCATTATAGTTCTGGTTGTTGTGTTGCTTGCTTCGTGTTTCAGACAGCAGGCGGAACCTTTCCGTGTTGTGTTCGCGCTGAACACAATCAACGTAATCACTTTGTTTGATCAGGCTCAAGATGATGTGTATGACGCGATTTTTACCCGCATAGGCGAAATCGAGCGCCGCATGAGCGCGTTTTTGCCTGATTCAGACGTTTCCCGCGTCAACGCCGCTGCGGGTATTGAACCTGTTCGCGTTCACGATGATGTGTTTGGTGTTATACAGCGCGCGGTGGAGATTGCCGAACTTTCAGGCGGCGCTTTTGACCCAACCGTTGGGCCGCTGACTTTTCTGTGGGGCATAACCGGCGACAACCCGCGCGTTCCCTCTCAGGAAGAAGTTGACGCTGTGTTGCCGCTGATCAACTGGCAAGACATTGTGCTTGACCCTCAAGCGCGCACGGTGTTTTTGCGCAGGCCGGGTATGGCTCTTGACCTTGGCGCAATCGCCAAAGGATACGCGGCGGACGAATCGGTTGCCATTGTGCGCGATGCGCGCCTTTTACGCGCGCTCATCGACCTTGGCGGAAACGTGGTCACCTTCGGGATAAAAGAGGACAGGACTCCGTGGCGGGTCGGTCTCCAAAACCCGCTTGGTGCCCGCGGTCAGTTTATAGGTGTTATTAGCGGCTGGGATATGACCGTTGTGACATCAGGCGTTAATGAGCGCTACTTCACTCACGAAGGCGAGCACTTTCACCACCTGTTTTCCCCTTTGACGGCTTTCCTGCCCGCACCGGTCTTCTTTCAGCGACCATTGTTACTGAAGTTTCCATGGATGCCGATGCCCTTTCCACCGCGATTTTTGTGATGGGCTATGAAAGGGGCAGAGCGCTTATCGAGCCGCTTGAGGGTGTCGAGGCGGTTTTCGTGTTTGAAGACAGGAGCGTGCGGGCAACTCCGGGGTTGGATTTTGTGCTCGTTGATCCGAACTTCCGCCTATTAACGGATTGAAGTATTCCCGATATTGAGCCATGGGCAGAGAAAATATTCGACTATGTCCGTGATGATAAAAAGCGTAAGCCCCATTATGCTCATGGCAAGAATGGCGGCGTACATTTCCGGATAGGCAATTCGCGTCCACGCATCAATTATCAGATGCCCAAGACCGCTGCCTGAGACAAAAGTCTCCGCGATGAAAAGGACAGCAACGGCAACGCCAAGGCTGATCCTGAAACCGGTGAAAAAGCCTGGAAGGATTGCGGGCATTATGACGTGGCGCAGTGCACCGAGCCTTCCTGACCCCAACGCGCGCGCAGCGTCCAGATATTCGCCGGGAACTTGCCGCGCCGCATCTCTCACCGCGACAAGCATCTGCCCAAAAATGATAAATATTATCGTCACAATTCTGGCGACTTCGCCGATGCCGAAAAACAGCATGATGATTGGCAGGAACGCCGCTTTGGGCAGCGGGTGGAACAGGTAGATCGCCGGAGAGACGATGTTGTCAATCCGCGGCGAGCGGCCGGCCACAATGCCGAGTGCAAGCGCCGCCGCACTGCTTATGCCAAGCGCGCAGGCAACACGGAACAGGCTTATCCCAATGTGCCGCCAAAGCTCGCCGCCGGAAGCAAGGTGCGCGAGCGCCAGAACGGCGGATACGGGATTGGGCAGGAAAGGGCGCGCGACCAGCATCGAAAGCACCTGCCATAAAACGGCAAACGCCGCGATTGTTGCGGCAACTCCGACATATTTCCTCAAGAGGTTTTCCCGCCCTTCGCGCTTAGTGAACTTTCCGCAAGCGCGCCGCGCAAGGCGCTGCAATATTCGTGGAAGCGCGGATTTCCCCGGAACTCATTCCGCGGCAGGCTTTCATCCCTGTGTATTTCTAAACGCTTAGTTATTGCGCCCGGGTTTGCGCCGCCCATGACGTAAACGGAGTCAGCCAAGTACACGGCTTCCTCAATCGAGTGTGTGACCATGACGACGGTCAGGCGGCGCTCGCGCTGAACCGAAAGAACAAAGTCCTGCGCGTCCTCGCGCGTAAGCGCATCGAGGCTGGAAAAAGGTTCATCCATGAGCAGCAGCTCAGGCTCTGCGACAAGCGCGCGGACTATCGCAACGCGCTGCTTCATGCCGCCTGAAAGCTGGCTTGGGTAGCGCTGCGCGAACTGCGCAAGCCCGAACTCGGCGAGCAGGGATTCAACTTTTTTCTTGCCGGCTTTTCTTGATTCGCGGCCGCCGGCACCAAAGCGCAATGGAAGCTCGGCGTTGGCAAAAACGGTTTTCCACGGCAAAAGGCAATAGTCCTGAAAGATCACCGCGGTTCGCCTGAGCACTCCTTGCAGGGCAATCCCGCCAACCAGGACTTCGCCTTCGCTCGGCGTGACAAGAGCCGCGATTGCCCTGACAAGGCTAGTCTTGCCGCAGCCAGAAGGACCAATAATCGCACCGAAGCTGCCCTCGGCGAAGACAGCGCTTGAGCCTTTTACAGCNTGCGCCGCTCCACCGCGGGGAAGCGGGTAGGTAACGCTTACATCCTTCAGTTCAACCATTGCTCGATTGCCCGGTCGTCGATAAGGTCTGCGGGGGAAAGGTTTGCATNAAGAAGGTTCCTGCGCGCAAGCCAGTCAAGGGCGCGCTCGATGTCGCTATCATCGATCATCGACGGTTTGCTGTAAACGACAAAATCGAAAGCGTCCTTCACTATTTCCGGGAAGTTGCCGATCTGCGAAAGATACGCGCGAAACGAATCCGGATCCGCGTTGATCGCCATCGCTGCCCTGTAGTACGCGCGGTAAAACGCCCTTACGTCATCAAGCCGCCTGTCGAGAAAGCCCTGCGAGAACAACTTGACACCTGCGCGCACGCCAACGGCATCGGTGGTGGAAAGCAACGTTGCACCCCGCATCACAGCGGTTGTCAGAAGCGGCTCCGGAAATGCGGCGGCGTCAACCAGATCATTGAGCAGCATCTCAAGGCGCAGAAGCTGATTGGGTATACCCACCACTTCGTATTCGTCCATAGGCACACCAACCCCGGCAAACTGCGCGTCCACGGTGTATTGGATAATGGTGTTGATGGAGATGCCCAGCCGTCTCCCGCGCAAATCCTCAAGCCGCCGGACACCAGATCCCGGACCTGCGACAATGCCGAAGCGCTCGTTGGTAAGGCTGGTAATCCTGAAATCCCCGCCCGCAGCGGTCATAAAAGACGCTGCCAAAAGGTCGGAAATCACACCGTCAACTTGCCCGGCTTGAATTGCCGCGTCGCGCTCCTGCGAATTGTGGAACTGGATGAGCTGGACCCGCGCGCCTTCCTCCTCGAAGTAGCCGCGCTCTCTTGCGATTATCAGCGGCAAGGCGTTTGCGTCNACCATCAAGCCGAAGCGCAACGGNCCGTCGGCAGAATCACGNCTTGCGCACGCGGAAAACAAAGACAGCGCCGCCACGCACAAAAGCAGANNCCAAATTTTTTTCATAACCGTCCTCCTTAATAGTGAAATTATCACTCGCTAAGAGGCGAGTGCTCGCGCTTCATACCCTTCCACTTCATATCGAGATCGTGGGGGATCGAAAGCCTGTCAAGGATTTTCGCGATGACAAAATCTATCATGTCATCCATACTTTGCGGAAGCTGGTAAAACGCAGGGCTTGCAGGGATCACGATCGCACCCGCCTCCGCAAGCGTGCACAGGCTGCGTAGCGATAAAAGCGAGAGCGGTGTCTCACGCGGAACCAGCGCCAACGGCCAGCCTTCCTTGAGTGCGACAAGGGCTGCGCGGTGTACAAGATTCGAGCCGCCGCCTGATGCTATAGCACCGGCGCTGCTCATAGAGCAGGGCGCGATGATCGCGGCATCCAGCCTGAACGTGCCGCTTGCCGGCGGGGCAGCAAGATTGCCGGGAGCGTGGACATTCTCGCGTGGGATGCCGATTTCCCTTATCCACGTATCGAACGACCGCCCCGTCTCATGCTCCGTCACACGCGCGCCCCATTCCGATGCGACAGCGTGAACCTCGTGTCCTGCCTCGGCCAGAAACTTCATTAAACGAACGCCGTAAATCGAGCCGCTCGCTCCGGTAATGCAAACCAAATATTTCGCCATAATCAAAGATACACTCCCAACACAACGCCTGCAAGCAAAACAAGCGGCACAACTTCGTTTATCGAATAACTTGCGATTTTCACGCGCCGCTCGCTGTTTACGATCGAGACAACGTGCTCCGCCACCAGAAGCGCGGCGGCGATTCCCGCGGCTATGTAATACCAGAACGAGAGTGTCCAGAACATGGGGATGAGAAACCAGCAAGCCGCCGTACCCACGTGCGAGACAGCCGCAAACGCGCGCGCGCCTTTATCCCCGAAGCGCGCCGGAATCGAGTGGATGCCTGTACGGCGGTCGAAGTCGATGTCCAGCCGCGCGTAGATAATGTCGAAGCCCGCGACCCAAAGCGCGTGCGCGGCGGCTAATACGAAGAACCTGAACTCGAACGCGCCGGTAAGCCCAAGAAAAGCCCCCATAGGAGCGATGGCGCAAGCAAGACCAAGCCAGTAATGGCAAAGCCATGTGAAGCGCTTGGCAAACGAGTAGCCGATTATCATGATTCCGGCGACAGGCAACAGAATAGCGCAAAGCGGGTTAAGTAAAAACGCGCAAACAGTCAGAACGGCGCCCATCACGAGGCTGAAAAGCACCAGCGATTTTTTCGACAATGTGCCGGCGGGTAAATGCCGTCCGGCAGTGCGCGGGTTTTGCCTGTCAATGTCGGCATCGATCACCCTGTTCATCGCGTTCGCCGCGTTGCGTCCGGCGGTCGCGGCAAGCAGTATCAGGACAACTTCGCGCACCGGCGGGTGGCCTGAAGTTTCCAGCAGGATGGCAGAGACGGCAATCGGAAAGGAGAAAACCGTGTGCCGGAAAATAATAGCCTCGCCGATCAGCCGCAGCTTGCGCGCCGCAGGGCGAAAGCTAAAAGCCATATTCCTTCCAGCGCCGACTTACCATTTCCTCGATGTCCTTGTCCATAACAAGCGGCGAAGGCCATTCGCGCAAATGCCCTTCGTCAGGCCCCTTGCGTGTCGCGTCAATAGCGATGCGGCAACCGTAGCGCGGCAGGGGCGAAGAGTGATCCAGCGCGTCAAGCGGGCCGTCACTGAATACAAGGTCGCGCCGCGCATCCACGTTGTTAAACGCGCGCCACGCGACTTCGGAACTGTTATGCGGATTCACGTCTTCGTCCACGGCGATGATGCACTTGGTGTACATCATCTGCCCCATGCCCCAAATAAAGTTAAACACTTTTCGCGCCTGCCCGGGAAAACGCTTGCGCACCGACACGATGACACAATTATGGAAGACACCCTCGAAAGGCATCGCGAGATCAACAATGTCCGGGCAGAGCTGCTTCAACAGCGGCAGGAAAAGACGCTCTGTCGCCTTGCCCATCCAGCAGTCTTCTTTGGGGGGAATGCCGACAATGGTCGCGGGGTACACAGGATTCTTGCGCCTGGTTATCCGCTCCAGATGAAAAACCGGGTATTCATCAGGCAAGGAGTAAAAACCGGTGTGGTCGCCGAATGGCCCTTCCATGCGAGTTTCATTGGGATCGACGTATCCTTCCAGAATGAACTCAGCGTCCGCCGGAACGAGTATGTCGCTGAGAGTTGCCTTGCAGACTTCCGCCCTTTTACCGCGCAGAAAGCCCGCGAACATCATTTCCCACACGCCCTCAGGCAGCGGCGCGGTGCTGGCGTAAATCACCGCCGGATCGCAGCCAAGCGCGACAGCAACGGGCATTCGCTCTCCGCGCTTTTTGTATTTTTCAAAAAAGTGCGCACCATCCTTATGAAGATGCCAGTGCATTCCCGCGGTCTTGTTGTCGTACACTTGCATACGGTACATGCCAACATTGCGCTTGCCGGTTTCAGGGTCTTCGGTGCAGACCAGCGGCAACGTGAGGAAGGGCCCGCCGTCTTCCGGCCAGCAGGTGATAACCGGCAAGCTGTCAAAGCCCGCCGCATCGTCTATCACTTCCTGACACGCCCCTCGCGCCTTTCTTCGCGGGATGAGGCTGTACGCCGCCGGTATTTTGGGAAGCGCACCCGGCACTGCCTTGAAAACATTGAAGTCCCGCATAAGCGACCAACCCCACGTAACAAGCCCCTCGATTTCCCGCGCCTTGCCGTCCAGCGTTTGCGCGCCAAGCGCCATCGCCATGCGCCGCTCGCTCCCCATAAGGTTTATCGCCAGCGGATAGCTCGAACCCTTGACGTTCTCGAAAAGCAGCGCGCTTCCGCCGCCCGGTTCGCGCATGATTTTGTCAGCAATCGCGCTTATCTCAAGTTTGGGATCAACCTGCGCACCGATGCGCTTTAGCTCACCCGCCCTGTCCAGCGCGGCGATGAAATCCTGCAAGCCCCGATAAGCCATTTTGCACCCTCTTAGAATCGTGGCATTGTTAGGGAATCACTGATTAATTTTGTTCTTTGTTCAGTGATTCCCCGGGCACGATAGCAATTTCCACGGGGAATGTCAATGTGGCGCAAAAATATTGTAACTGCAATTTTCATATTGCCACACACCCGCAAAACAATTATATTAAAGAGGCTTAAGAATGCTTTAAAACACAAAAACCGGATGCGCATGCCAACGGGAGGTGAAGTGGCAAGGTATTTTAACGGAAAAAAGGTAGAATTGCTGGCTCCCGCAGGTAATTTTGAGATTCTCAAAGAGTTGCTATCCCTGCCTTGCGATGCTTTTTACTTTGGCGGCAAGCTTCTTAATATGCGCCTGCACAGAAAAGACTACAATTTTTCCAACGCTGAACTTGTCGAGGCTGTTGGAATGGCCCGCGGCGCAGGTAAGCTCGCGTATATAACTGTAAATAACCTTCACGGGAAAGCGGACTTGGAGCTTTTGGACGAATACCTGCACTTTCTGGCGGAAGAGGCGAAGCCGGATGCGATAATTGTTCAGGATTTCAGCGTTCTTGGCGCGGTTGCCGGATTGGGGTTGAACATCCACGCTTCTGTGATGATGAATGTTCACAATATTGAAACCGTGCGAAGGCTGCGCGAGCTTGGCGTGAAAAGGGTGGTGGTGTCGCGGGAGGCAAGCCTTGCTTACGTGAAACTGCTGGCCGCANCCACAGATATGGAGTTTGAATATTTTGTCCACGGCGACATGTGCATCGCNCACGGAGGACAATGCCTGTACTCACAAATTTTGTTCGGCGGCAGCAGTAATATGGGTAAGTGCTACAAGCCATGCCGATGGGATTTTGACATCGAAGTAAACGGAAATTTGTGCAAAACGAGCTTTCCATTGGCCGCAAAAGATATGTGCCTGTACGAATATATCCCGGATCTGATTAGCAACNGCGTTACGTCCTTTAAGATTGAAGGACGNATGAGAGGTGCCGAATACATTAGCTTGCTTGTAAACGCATACGGGGATGCCATAAACAGATATATTGAAGACCCGCTGAATTTCGACAGAAAAAAAGACATCTGGAAAATTCAGGAAAACCGTAACAGGGATACCACTACGGCTTATGCCTTTGGTTGGCCGGATTTAAGTTTTATAAATCAGCGCTACGAAGGCACCGGAAAATTTTTCAGCAGCGGGAAGGTTTTCAGCAAAGCGACAGAGGAAATAAGCATAACCGCAAAGAGAACCGGTGAAATAAAGGAATATCTTGACAAGCACAAAGCGCCAATCGCGGGGAAATTGAGCTTAGGCGTAAAAGTGAACAGCATAAGCGCCGCAAAAACGGCGTTAGACAAAGGNGCGGATTTTGTTTATCTTTCCGGCGAAACGTTTTTGCNTGGCGCGCCTATGGTCAGGGAAGATATATGCCGGCTTGCACAAGGGCAGAGAATATATCTATGCCTTCCGCGTATGACCTTTGACATTGATTTGGACGAATACTCGCATTTTCTTGACAATAGCCGAATCGAAAGGCTTAACATTGAAGGGCTTGTGTGCACAAACCTTGGCGCAATTTACAGATTCAAAGGCAAACACCGGTTGATTGGCGATTACGCGCTTAACATCTGCAACAGGAGAGCTGCGGAATTTTTCCTGAATGAAGGCTTGCAATCCTTCACCGTATCTCCGGAGGTTAAGCTCGAAGATCTGGCGGACATACTGAACGCAAAGGGAGAAGAGGCGGAACTTATCGTTCACGGCTCTCCCACAGTAATGTATCTGGAACACGATTTGTACAAAAATCTTGCCGCTGATTATGCGGGGCAGATTTACCTTGTTGACGAAGCCGGTTTCAAGCATCCTGTGAGCAAGGACAAAAACGGGCGAAACCATATTCTGCTGTACAAGGATCTGTGTCTGCTTCCCGTTTTGAAGGAGCTGCAAAACGTCGGGGCAAGCCGCGTGAGGATAGAAGCCGCGCACATGGAAGACAACGAAGTGGCAAGGATCGTTGGCGTTTATCGGATGGCTATCAACGATCCTGACAAATGTCAGGCGTTGTATGACACTCTCCGTCACCAGTACAGCTTCGGCGCGCTGGAATTTTAAGGACGAGGAGCAAAGCCATGCATCTTGGACCTGAAAAAATCATCGAACTGCGCAAAGAGTATATGTTTCCGTGCCTTAATTTTTTTTACAAATCTCCGCCGCAGTTCGTCTGCGGGGAAATGCAGTATTTGTACGATCATTCGGGGAAAAAATATCTGGATTTTTTTTCAGGTGTGTCGGTCATGAGCTGCGGGCATTCAAACCCTTTCATTTTGGAAAGAACCATTGCGCAGTTAAGGCAGCTTCAACACGTCTGCAATATTTACCTTACCCAGCCGGTGGCGGAGCTTGCGCAGAAGTTGTCAACTCTGCTGCCCGGTCGTATCAGCCAATCATTTTTCTGTAATTCAGGTTCCGAAGCGGTGGACGGAGCGATGCTTCTTGCGCGGATGGCGACAGGCAAAAAGCGCTTCATTGTCCTGAACGGATCGCTTCACGGGCGCACTCATTTAACGCTGTCCGCAACGGGCATTCCCATGTGGAGGATAGATCCGTTTTTGGATAACGATTTTGTGTTCATAGACGCCGATGCGAATCAGCTTGAGGACGCGCTGAGGAAAGAAGGCGGCACAATTGCGGCGCTTCTGGCGGAGCCAATACAAGGCAACGGCGGAATCGTTCCGGCTCCTACCCGGTTTTTTATTGACTCAAAGCCTCTTTTGGAAAAATACAACGCGCTTATGATAGTTGACGAAGTGCAGTCCGGCTTTGGCCGCACCGGAAAAATGTTCTGCATAGAAAACTATGACACCGCGCCGGACATCATGGCGTATTCCAAAGCGATGGGCAACGGAATACCGGCAGCGGCGTTCTCCGCCACCAGGGAAATCGCGCAAAAATTTGTAAAGCCGTCAGCTTCCACCCTGGGCGGCAATCCCGTTTCCTGCGCCACGGCTTTGGCGGTTATCGAATACATAGAAGAAAATAACCTTGTCGCGGCGGCAAAAGATCTGGGCGCTTACCTGTTTGATAAATTAAAACACCTTCAGGAAAAATATCCGTTCATTAAATCCGTGCGCGGAATGGGATTGATGCTTGGGGCGGAACTTACAGACACGGACGGCAAGCCCATGCCGGAAGCAGTGGACGTAATTTTGGAAAAACTTAAAGATTCAGGGATTATACTCGGCAAAAACGGCATAAGCAGGAATGTGCTGGCGTTCATGCCGCCGCTTGTAATTGCCCGTGAAGACGTGGATTTCCTGTCAGATAATTTGGACAAGACCCTTGCAGGCATTGGAAACTGATGAGTTCCGCTTGTTCAATCGGTGCTATTTCTCCGGTCTGTCCAGAAAAATCGTGGCAAATAAACCAGCCGCCAGGCACACCGCGCCGATAACGGAGAAAATCGCAACATCGCGAAAATTGGCTTCCGGCAGGTTGCTTGCCACGCCGATGTTTGCCAGCATTACAACGGTGCCGAGCAATGCGCCGCCTATCGCGTAGTACGCTATCAACTCAAAGCGGCGAAGCAGGAAAGTCATAATCTTGGCGATGGACACAAGGCCAATCACGGTGCCGAGCGCGAACGGCACCATGATCATCACTGTGGCAAGCGAGTCCCACGCCGCGCCCCATCTGCCGCCCAGAACATGCAGCGCAAAAACAATT
>JGI24694J35173_10004132_pt1 | contig 10556 bp, 11 predicted proteins | sample TergutCo191P1_FD_35173 | JGI IMG/M metagenome (IMG submission 35173) | reverse complement strand
CTTAATCGACATGCGGCACAGGCTTAAGCATTTCAACCCTGTTGTTTCTTTCCGCCACCAGCGGACGCTCCGGCTCGTTTGAGTGGAACGAGCGGGGGAACCTTAACGAAAACGAGCTTGTCTGGAACGCCGCCTGTGGTATGGCCGTTGTACCGATTGCGCAGGGGGCTGTTTTAGGGGGAACGCTATTTTCCCTCGCCCATCCCCAGCTTGCGCAAATCGCCAAAGTCGAACCCCTCGCGGTCAAGCCCGTCGGCGAGCTTGCCAAGGCGGTGGCCCCTGTCCATTGCCGCGATGCAGTCGTTGGCCCCGGCGGTGGAACCCAAAAAGATTACGCCTTTGATAACGTCTTCTTCCAGCACGATTTTGCGGTAGGCTCCCCCCGAAACGAAAAGCTTTGAGGCGGCCGAGTTTTCCGCGTCGATGTTTCCGGCGGAGACAAGCTCGATGCCGGCAACCTTTAGCGCCATGCCCGGCGTTCGCGGAATGTACTCGCACGGCACGCCCGCCATGGAAGCTCCGGCGATTTTACCCTGGGCCATCGCCGTCGGCCACACGCCGCAGGGCCGGCCCTCGAATTCGGCCACGTCGCCCGCCGCCCAAATCCCCGGCGAGCTTGTTCTCATGTGTTTGTCCACCTTTACGGAACCGCCAAGCTCGAGGCCCGCCGACTTTGCAAGCTCGAGGTTGGGCCTTACGCCCGCCGAAAAAAGCACAAGGCCGCAATCGATGCGGCAGATCGCGGCTTCGGTGTCTTCCAGAACAACGCCGGCAACGGCCTCCCCGCCGGTTATTTCCAGAAGCTTGGCTCCAAGGCGAAAGGAGAAACCCATTGCTTCAAGCTTTGTCTGCAGCAGCTTCGAGCTTGCGCCGTCGAGCTGGCGGGGCAAAAGCCTGTCGGAGAGTTCCACCACCTCTACCTTCAGCCCCAGGCCGATAAGCGCGTGTCCGGCTTCAAGCCCAAGCAGGCCGGCCCCTACAAGAACGGCGGTCGGCTCGCGGCTCGCGGTTTTTTTCGCCTCTGCGACAATCGCGTCCGCGTCCGCAATCGTGCGAAGGGTAAAAACTCCGGCCTTGTCGTTTCCCTTCGCCGGCGGCAGAAAGCAGCTTGAACCGGTGGCGAGAAGCAGCTCGTCGTACGGCAGCGTTCCGGATTTCTCGGCGCGCACTTCCCTCTTTGCGGGATTGATTGCCGCAACGTTTTCGCCAAGCCGCAAATCCACGTTAAGCTTTTCGTAATGGGAAAGCCCGTGTATCGTGAACTTTTCCAGGCTTGTCTGCCCCGCCATATAGTCCGGCAGCTTGGGGCGGTAATAATAGGGATGGCTCTCGCGGGCAAAGACGGTGATGGCGCCTTCTTTGTCCCTTGCGCGGATTTCGCCGACGGCGGAAGCTCCTGCGGTTCCGTTGCCGACAATCACATAGCGTTTCATGTAAACCTCCTTGTTACTTTTCTTCGCGGCAGTTTCCCAGTGCGCTGTACTCGGGGCCGTGGCACTTCTGGCTTACCCGCGTGTTTGGCGGCAGCGATTTTGTGATAAACATATTGCCGCCTATTACGCTGCCTTTGCCTATAACCGTGTCGCCGCCAAGAATGGACGCGCCGGAATATACCGTTACTTCGTCTTCCAAAGTGGGATGGCGTTTTTTGAGGCGCAGCTTTTGCCCGCCGCGAGTGGAGAGCGCGCCAAGCGTAACGCCCTGGTAAAGCTTCACGCGCTCGCCGATTACCGTAGTTTCGCCGACAACAATTCCCGTGCCGTGATCCATAAAAAAGTATTTGCCAATCGACGCGCCGGGGTGAATGTCGATTCCGGTAACGCTGTGCGCGTGCTCCGTCATGATCCTCGGAATCAGCGGCACCGAAAGCGAGTAAAGCTCGTGGGCAAGCCTGTAAACCATGACCGCATATATTCCGGGATACGAAATTATGATTTCCGCTTTGCTGAAAGCCGCCGGGTCGGCATCGTAGGCCGCCTCTATGTCGGATTCCAGATACTCCTTAACGACCGGGAGCTTCGACAGGAACCTCAACGCCACGTCCGCCGACTCGCGTTCGAGCTCGGCGGCGTCCGTCTTTTCGTGTTGCGGACTGTGGCTTAGCGCAAAAGATATTTGGCAGGCAAGCTCGGAAAGGATTTCGTCAAGGAGGGAGCAGAGCCGGTAGTTTGTGGCGGTGTCCCTAAGCCGGTTGTCCTCGAAGTATCCCGGGAACAGGGCGTGTTGCAGTTTTTTGGTAACCTGGATTATAAGCGACTTGACCGGATGCCTGGGGACAATCCCCTCGCTTTTAAGAAGCGCGGCGACGCGTTCGATTTCGCCGTCCGCGAAAGCCCGATGCTCCATAGGCAAACCTCCCGTGCAAAGCTTTTGCTTCATAATATATCGTTTTAAGCCAAGTGTCAACAATACGCCGCGGCGGTCTTCGCCACGACAAGCTCGTCAACAACCCGTTGACAAAAAAAGGCCGTGCGCGCTATAATGAACACAGGTTTGATCATACACTGGGCACTGCGCCAGGTTGATACAATCGGGCTTTTAGAAGCTCACACAACCCAAGCGGCTCCGACCGCTGTCAAAAAGGTTCCCGATGTGGAGCCAACCCGGTCTCCGGCATGGATTCTGGGCAATGAAACTTGACCGTCCCGGCGTTCTCCGTTTTGGGGCGGTCTTCATTGTAAGGGGGATTGTGTGTGCTCAGATAAAGAAGAAAGAACCAACCTTCGCGTTTCGTGTCATTCCCTGGCGGATATGGCTTGCGCCAATCATGAAAACGGGCAGCTTGACCTGTTCGATTCTGACGCCTGCGGGGATGAGTTGCAAAGCGGTATTACTGCGGCAAAAAGGATAGGGTTTGGGAATGTCTGAGTTTTTGTACGATTTGCTTTACAGGGATCGTGTTTTCAGTAAGGGTAATACTCCCAGCAACATTCATGGTTTTCGAATTTGCGCAGACAAGATAAAAGTCTCGGAAAACACCAGAAAGACCATAAAGGTGGCAATGAGCGAAATACTCAAGATAAGACCAAAGGCCGGTAACGAAATAAAGTTTTCCAACCTCGTTTATGACAAAGTGCTTGTAATCGACGAGGAAAACAACGGCCTGACATACGGGTATGTTCCGGCGTTGAAATGCAGGGATGGAACGGTGGACATAAACGAGCACATAAACAGGTTCAGGCATTTTGACGTCAACACCCTGCCGTTAATCGAGGTTGCCAGACATCTGAATATCACCGTGGAAAAAAGGGAAACCATTGAACCGTATGGCATGTTCATCTCTGCAGAAAACAGAATCGTTATGGGAAGCGACAATGCCTCCACTTTTATTCACGAATTGGTACACGCGATTGACATCATGCTGGGAACTTATACGAACGACAAAAATCTTGACGAGGTTGTAACGGAATTTACCACAATGGTAATATGCATGAGCTGCGGCATAAAAACGGATTTCCATGCGTCCATGTATTATATCAATGGGTATTTTGACAAATCAAACTTTCGCATCGATGAATTTCTGGAGCGTGTCTGGCTGATTTATGAATGCTTACAGGAAATCAGGAAGGATATTCTGTCAAGGTCGGAGTAACTGTTTTTCACCGTGCAAGCGTGGCCGGGTGCCAGGTACCGAGACGGCCTAGCGTAGACTGTTTGTACAGTCCATTGACAATGCCGTGCGGCACGCCTATCCTAAAGGCATGGCAGGAGCGCTTTTGAAGGCGGAAAACGCCGCCGAGACATGCTGGACTTACGCGGACTACAAGGCATGGGAGCTAAAACCCGGCGAGCGCTGGGAGATCATCTACGGCGAAGCTTTCGCCATGTCGGCCCCGAACGCCTACCATCAAGCCATCCTTGGGGAGATGCATAGGCAAATCGCCACCTTTTTGCTGGGCAGGGAATGCAAGGCGTACCCTGCGCCATACGACGTGCGGCTGTTTTGGGAAGAGGGCCCCGACGGCGAAGACGTCGGCAGCGACAACACCGTCGTGCAGCCGGACATTTCCGTGGTTTGCGGTAGGGAGAAGCGCGGGCCGGAGGGCTGCTGCGGCGCGCCGGATTTCGTGGCGGAGATTCTGTCCCCTTCGAACACCGCAATTGAGATGCAGCGAAAGTTCAACCTGTACCGCGACGCCGGCGTGCGCGAATACTGGGTGGTGGACGGCGAGAGCAAGTCCGTCATTGCCTACCTTTTCGACGGTGACAGGGTTACGTCCAAAACCTACGGGGAAAGGGACGCCGCGCCGGTGGCTTCGTTTCCGGGCCTTTCGATAGAGTTGTCGCCCGTCTTCGAAGAATAACCTCCGTTCTTGGCTGTATTTCCCGAGGTAGTTGTCTATGGTAGAAGGCGGGAGAATTATGCAAGTAAATCCGATTCACCCGACACCCCCGCCCTCAAGAATCGCGTTGTTTCCACGGGCGGAATACGCTATAATCCACGTATGAACGTCAAAGATCCAAGGGTCGAAGAAAATCTTGTCGAGCTTGCCGCGGTTCTGGCAAAGGCGGAGGACGGCGCGTTTGTCGCGGACTTTCTCAGGTGCCTGCTTACCCCGGCGGAAATAGCGGACATTGCCGCGCGGTGGGCCTTGGTCAAGGGTCTGAAACGGAAGGTTCCGCATCGGGCGATTGCCAAGGACCTTGGCATCTCGCTTTGCAAAATAACCCGGGGGTCGCGGGTTTTGAAAAACCCTGAGTCGGCCTTCGCTCGGATTTTTTCGGGCGTCGAATGGACGCAAAACGTGACAGAGGAGAAAGCCCCGTGAAAAAACTAGTGGTTGTTGCGGCCCTGCTGGGGGCCGCACTGTTAATCGGGTGCCGCTCGGTAGAGGTGGCGCGGCCGGCCCCGGAAGAGGACGGCATAGTCGGGCGGCTTGAGGCCGTCCCCTTCGGCATTTTCTCAAGCGACGAGCCGTGTCCGTCCGGCGTCTACTTCTTCAACTCGCGCATGAACTGGTACGAGGTTATCCGCCCNGCAAACGACCGGGCNACCATCCTTTTCTTTGCAAGCGNGGAAGAGGCCGACGCCTACGTGCGCCGCAGGTTCGAGGCCGAAAGAAGGCCCGAAGTGCCGCTGTTCGAAACATGGCCCCCGCCGGCTCTGCGCCCCGACTTCGACTCGTTCGCCGAGCGCGATCTGGGCGACTACCTCGACCACTGGTTCGAAGCCATACGCACCAACACCCTTCGCCACCCCGACTGGGGCGAAACCGGGCATCCAATATTCATATATGAAATCACGGGGCGCGTCACCGAACATCTCGTTTACATTCGGTACGGCTATGTTTCCAGAGTAAAGCGGCTCAACGTGATGTCGGCAAACCTGCATTTCCACAGCGTCTGGTGGGGGGAGGCCGAGTAATGGAAGAGGAGAACGTGTTTCTGCCGGCGGCGCGCTACGGCTACGACTTCATCCCGCCGGAGTTCCTGCCACCCGGAAAGGACGAATACTGGGTACGCAACGAGCAGGTCCAAAAGCTCCTCAAAAAAACCCCCGTCTGGCGAAAGCTCAAACCCGCAGAAACCGAAATCCTCATACGGCACGGAAACTACTGCTGGGACTGGGACAGCCTGCTCGTAAGCGACCCCTTCGATCCCGGCCTTATTCGCGGCTCCACCTTTCACGGAATGGTCAGGCTTGGCACCATGCGGAACGTGCTGCTCAAACACCACGACTTTTGCGTGCCGGCCGGCATCCGAAACAGCACGATAATCTCCTGCGACATAGGCGACGACGTTTCCATTCAGGACTGCTCGTACATCTCGCACTACATAATCGGGAACGGCTGCATCTTTTCCCGCATCGGCGAAATGCAGACCACAAACCACGCGAAATTCGGCAACGGCGCGCTGAAGGACGGCGAGGACGAAAGCGTCCGCGTATGGATAGACGTAATGAACGAGGCCGGCGGGCGTTCGATTCTGCCCTTCGAGGACATGCTCCCCGCCGACGCCTTTCTGTGGGCCGCCTACCGCGACGACACCGGGCTTACCGAGAAGCTTGCCAAAATCACCCAGGAGCGCTACGGCGGCCGGCGCGGAAGCTACGGAACCATAGGCGAGAGGACCGTAATCAAAAGCTGCGCCATCATCAAGGACGTAGTCGTCGGCAGCCACGCCTACATCAAGGGAACCAACAAGCTCAAGAACATCTCGATTCTCTCCTCGAAGGACGAGCCTTCCCAGATAGGCGAGGGCGTGGAGCTGATAAACGGAATCGTGGGCTACGGGTGCCGCATCTTTTACGGCTCCAAGGCCGTCCGCTTCGTAATGGGCAGAAACTGCAACCTGAAGTACGGGGCGCGGCTTCTCCACTCGGTGCTGGGAGACAACTCCACGGTTTCATGCTGCGAAAACCTCAACAACCTGATTTTTCCCATGCACGAGCAGCACCACAACAACTCGTTTCTGATTGCCACGCTTGTGCAGGGAATGTCCAACATGGCGGCGGCGGCGACCATAGGCAGCAACCACAACAGCAGGGCCAACGACGGCGAGCTGCGGGCCGGGCGCGGCTTCTGGCCCGGCCTTGCCGTTTCGCTCAAGCACTCAAGCTGCTTCGCGTCGTTCGTGCTTATCGCCAAGGGGGAATACCCGGCCGAGCTCAACATCACCCTGCCGTTTTCCCTGCTGAACAACAACGCAAACAAGAACAGGCTCGAGCTTATGCCCGCCTACTACTGGCTCCACAACCTGTACGCCCTTGAGCGCAACTCCTGGAAAGTGCGCATGCGCGACCGGCGCGCAACCAAGGCCCAGCACATCGAAACGGACTACCTTGCNCCGGACACGGCGGAGGAGATAATCGCGGCAATCGAGCTGCTCGAGGGGTGGATCGAGGCCGAAAGCTCCTCGGCGGAGGACGCGGAGGACATGGGCAGCGAAGTAAGCGAAATCGCGGTTCCGCACCGCTGCCTCGAGCACAGCAAGCGCGGGCAGGTAATCCTGCGCCCGCTCGAGGGCCTTGCCGCCTACCGGCAGATGCTGCACTGGTACGCCGTAAGAACCCTGGCGCTGTTCCTGCACGAAAGGCCCGAGCTCGACTTCGACGACATGGCCGTTCAGCTCGCCGGCGGCGCAGAGGGGGAAAGAGTCAAAGAGTGGGTGAACATGGGCGGGCAAATCGTGCCGGCCTTCCGCGTTGACGGGCTGCGCCTGGAAATAGGCTCCGGCAGGGCCGAAAGCTGGGAGCGGATACACGAAGCCTACGGGGANTGGCTCGAAGCCTACCCCCTGGACAAAGCCCGCCACGCCTGGGCGGTGTTTTCCATGCTGAACGGCCCCAAAAACAGGGCAAGCCTTCAGGCCTTCCAGCGCGAGCTTGCCGCGTCGCTGGAAACCGGCCGCCGCATAAGCAGCCAGATTTTCGAGACCAGGACAAAGGACTTCCGCAACGCCTTCAAAAAAGCGACCTTCCGCAATTCAAAGGAGATGGACGAAGTGCTCGTGCGGGCAAACAACGACCCCTTCGTGTGCCATGCCCGCGCCGAGGGGCAGCGCTACGAGAGGCTGGTTGAAACCCTTATGAAACGCATGTAAAATGTCGATATGGTAAACATGGACACTGCCGGCCTGGAGGACACCATCTTCCTCCTCAGCTTACGGATAAGGATGGTGCGCGACACCATGCGGCTTAATCCCCTAGGCGAGCTGTTCATGGAAAGGTGTCTTGAGGACATCACCTTTATCGACCACGTTCTTGCCGTGCTTGCCCAGCATATCGCCGAGGAAAGCGAGGAAAACGACATAAACGCCGTGTTCGACTACGCCGCGGACACGGAATGGCAGTTCAGCCAGCTTCTTACGGAGTCCCTGCTTGAGTCGAACGTCTTTTTCTCGCAGGCTTCGCCCCAGACCCGCGACAAAATCATCACGCTGCGGAACGTAAGCAACGCCCGCAGGAAAATCTTCGAGCAGTTCGGCACCGCGATGCAGGACGACCTTGTGGAACCGGTGGTAAGCTCCGCCGAGCTTTCCTTCCTGCTTGGGGGCAACTAACGGCACGCAAAGCCCCGCAGGGCGGAACGCTCCGCGTAACCGGGGGAGTTTTGTGCGGCAGACGAGTGCGGGTGCCCGGCGGGATCATACGCCCCAGCATGGACCAAATGCGCGAGTCGGTGTTTGCCTGCCTTGGCGACCTTGCGGGAAAATCCTTTCTTGACGTTTTTTCGGGTTCCGGAATCATCGCCATTGAAGCCGCCTCGCGCGGGGCCGCATACGTGGAGGCCGTGGAAAACGACCCCGGCAAGCGCAAAACGCTGCTGGAGAACGTCTCTATTTCGCCGCTGCGGATAAACTGCCGTTTTATGAGCGCCGAGCTTTACGTGCTCAGGGCACAAAGAAGCTTCGACTGCGTTTTCCTTGACCCGCCCTTTCCCTACAGGTTCAAGCTCGAGCTTCTTTCGCGCATAGCGGCCTCCCCGCTTGTTTCGGACGAAAGCGTAATCCTTCTGCACCGCCCAAGGGAGGATACTGAGGAAGGGGAAAACGCGGATCTGTCCGCGCTGCGCAAAACGGAAACCCGCGAGTACGGACGCTCGGTGGTGGATTTTTTCGCGGTTGCCCCGCAGGACGGCNAACCGNAGCGCAACGCCGCCCTGCGGCTGNCCCGGGGGAGGCCGCNGGGCCCCAAAAAGGGCGGCGCGCGGGAAAATACCGTCAAAAAAACGGGTTTTTTTGTAAACCAACGCGCCGCACGGTTGTTTTTTTCTGCGCCAAATAGTAAACTTGATAACAAAAAGGCAGGCCATCGGACGGCTGGTGGCAGTACGATGGGAAAAAACGAGCCATGGATTTTAAGAATGTTTTCGGCAGGTTCGGAAACGCGAACGCGTTCGTCAAGACCACAGTCCCGCCCGCAATAACAAGCGCCCAAAAGGTGGCGCTGAACCGCAAGGGCAACGTGCTCTTTAATTCGGGGGACGTTGAAGGCGCGCGCAGGATTTTCGAGACCACCGGCTACTCCGACGGCCTTTCGAGGGTTGGCGACCACTACAAGTCGCAAAACCGCCCGATTGACGCCCTGCGGATGTACTGGATGGCCCCGGACCGCGTCAAATGTGAACCCCTGTTCATGAAACTTGCCGAGATAATGCGGAATCTGATCCGCGAGGAAGAGGGCCCCGACTATGAGTGATTTTGAGCAGACCAACAAAAACCGGCGGACGAACGAAGACCCCAAAGACGACCCCCACGCCGCCGCCGAAATCTCCGTGCTTTCGAAGACCGGGTACAGGCTGCTGAGGGAAAAGAAGGTGCGCGAAGCCGTCGACTGTTTTGTCCACATCCTGAAAATGGACGAAAACAACAACTACGCGCTGGTGGGCATGGGCGACGCCGCCCGCAAACAGGGCTCGTGCAACGAGGCCGCCTCCTATTACCAGCGCTGCCTTGAGCACCACCCCGGAAACAGCTACGCCCTTTTCGGCCTTGCCGACTGCTACAAAACGCTGAACGAGTACGAAAAAGCCATAGAAATCTGGGAACAGTACCTCACCCACGACAACAAAAACATCACCGTCCTCACCAGGGTGGCAAACGCCTACCGCAAAGTCCGCGACTTCAAGAATTCGAAGGCGATTTACCTAAAAGTGCTGGAAATGGAGCGGGACAACGCCTACGCGATTATCGGCCTGGGGCACCTGCACTACGATTTCAAGGAATACAAGGAAGCCCTGGTCTATTGGGAGCGGATGCTCAAGCTCAACCCCAACAACGTGGACATCCGGGTGCTCACCTCGATAGGGAACTGCCACCGCAAGCTTAAGACCTTTGGCGACGGCATACCCTTCTTCGAGAACGTCATCTCGAAAGACCCGGGCAACTTTTACGCGGCCTTCGGGCTTGCGGACTGCTACCGCGGCCTAAACCGGCAGGACAACGCCCTGGTCTACTGGAACCGGATTCTCGCCCAGGACCCCAGAAACAAGGTGATTCTGACCCGCGCCGGCGACGCGTATCGCGGCATGGGCGATTTTGAAAGGGCGCAGGCGTATTACGAACGCGCCCTGAACATCGAGTTCGACATCTACGCGGTGCTTGGCCTTGCCCTTATAGCCAAAGTCCAGAAAAAGTACGGCGACGCGGTGGTGTCGCTGCGCCGGCTCATACAGCAGGACTCCAAAAACCACCGCATCTTCATGGAGCTTGCGGACTGCCTGGTGAAGATGGGCGAAAGGCACAAGGCGGTAGAGGTGCTGGAGGATTTCCAGCGGCTGGGAGTCCGCAACGTCCAGGTCGCCGAGATGCTCAACAAGATCTGACGACCGGCGATGGCCCTGCCCACCGGCGCCTGCCCGCGGCTTCCGCTTAGCGGGATGTCCCCCGAGGAGCTTGCCGAAAAGCTTTCTCCGCTTCCGCGCTTCCGCGCGGCGCAGGTTTTCAAATGGATAGCCTGCGGCGTTTCCTCCTTTGACGAAATGGGCAACCTCCCCCCGGCTTTGCGCAAGGAGCTGGCCCTTGGCCGGCTTGTCCGCCCCGAAACCACCGTAACAAGGCACCCCGGCGGCGACGGCACGGTAAAGCTGGCCCTCCGCTTTGCGGACGGGGCCCGC
>JGI24694J35173_10004129_pt1 | contig 10564 bp, 8 predicted proteins | sample TergutCo191P1_FD_35173 | JGI IMG/M metagenome (IMG submission 35173) | reverse complement strand
ACAAACAGGGAAGAAGTACAGGAGAGCCTTCTCTCCTGGCTGCTGCGGCATTGCAACACAGAACCTTAAACAGCAGGAGGCATTTTGCGTTTTCGTTATTCAGCGGAGGAGAACGGCAAACCCGTAAAAAAAGCGGTAGTTTATACCCCGGATGAGCATCAGATCAATTTTTCGGATGTGGACACTCAGGCGGTTTATATAACCGAGCGGCTTCAGGCCAACGGTTATGAAACGTACATAGTAGGCGGGGCGGTCAGGGATCTCATCCTGGGAAAAAAGCCCAAGGACTTTGATATTGTCACCGCCGCCAGCCCTGCCAGAATAAAAAAAATATTCAGGAACGCCCGTATCATAGGCCGCAGNTTCCGGCTTGTCCATGTTTTTTTCGGCCCCAAGATTTTCGAGGTCTCCACATTCCGCTCCCTCAAGGACGGCCCCACAAGCAACACCTTCGGCACGATAGAAGAAGACGTACTGCGGCGGGACTTTTCGCTTAACGCGCTTTTTTACGATCCCCTAAAGCAGCTTGTGGTTGATTACGTGGGCGGCATGGATGATATACGCAAGCGCCTTATCCGTCCCATTATCGCCCTGCCCCATATTTTTACCGATGACCCTGTGCGCATGATCCGGGCGGCCAAGTACAGCGCTGTGGCGGGCTTTAAGCTGCCCCTTTCCCTTAAATGGCGTATACGCAAACATTCGGGCCTTCTCGCCGGGATTTCCCCCTCCCGCCTTACCGAGGAGATTTTCAAAATCATCCATTCGCCCCATGCCCGCGCCATTGTAGAAAACCTGGATTCCCTGGGCCTTTACTGTTATCTGCAGCCCCATGCCGAAGAACGCTTCAAATCCATGCCGGCCTTTAAATCCCGGTACATGAACAGCATAGGAACCTTGAACACCGAAGGTTTCAGAAACCTTCCGGGGGAAACGCTTTCGGCCCTTATCCGGGACTACCTTGAAGACACCGCCGAATGGGACGCCGAAGCCGAAGGAGCCCCCGAAGTCCGGCCCTTGGTGGAGCGCTACAAAAGCGCCTTTGTCCTTGCCAGGAAATTCGTGCTGCCCATGAACCCTCCCCGCGTGGAACTGGATGCCGCGCTAAAGCTTTTGTTCGCCGAACACGGCGTTTCCATGAAGAAACTGCGCTTTAGCAGTGAACGCCGAAGCCGGACTTCAAAGCCCGCCGGCGCAAGCATTGCCGGCGAAGCGGGAGGTTTTGCCGCGGCGGACAAACCTGTGATAGCGGGAGCGAGCGCAGGAAAGGGCCGGGAAGCGGCAAAGAACGCCGTTTCCGCCGGGAGTGAAGGCGCGCCCAACAAGCGCAAGCGCAAGAGAAAGAAGCGTGTGACCGGGGAGCAGGGCGGCGTTTAACAGCCGCGTTAATTTAACGCAATGAGGCGCAGCTCATTTACCGGCTTGTAGATTTTATATTTCCCGATAAAAACCTCGGTTTCAATAACCAGAAAGGAAGTTTTGCCTTTCAGATACTTGCGGAAAATTTGGGGTGCCTGTTCAATTTGACTTGTCTCGCTTTGCCTGCATAACCACGTTCCTGCGGGAATAACCTTTGCGTTTTCCCTTTTAGCATGTTCCGGCAGTTCAATGAAAGCATACCGCTGAATCCCTGAAGGACTATGTTCGCACATACATCCGTATTCAGAAAGGTCATAAAAATCATCTTCATGGTATTCTATATTCAAAAACGGCTTGGCCAGCTCAAATATATCCGCGCTGTCAAAAGATTGTTCGCAGGGCATAATATAAAACCTTTTCTCCGGTATTTCCCTGGAGTAAATCTCCCTGCCCTGATGGTATTTATCGGTCAAAGCAATCTTTCGTTCGATATCTTCGATGAATCCCAGCCCCTTCTGCAGTACCTTCAGTTTTTTCTGCGCAATTTTTTTTCCGTGGGCCAGAAGCGTGGAAAGGTCTATTTCCTCGTTTTTGTCGATGTACCCGCACAATTCTTTCAGGGGAATATCCAGCTCTATACAGAACATGATGATATGAATGAGATAACACTGTTCAAAGGAATAATACCGGTAACCCGAACAGGGGTCAACAAAAGCCGGTTTTAGTATATTGAGTTCTTCATAATAGCGCAGGGACTTTATGCTGGCCCCGGTATATTTTGAAATCTCTCCTATGGAAAAAAGTTTGTTTTTTCTGCTCATCTTCACAATGCTCCCTGACTTTACCATAATGCCATAGATTAAAAATCATTACAATCGGAAATATATCTTGCTAACCGCATCAAATAGAGCCATTAATTCAAAGCATCATCGGGATCGAGGAGGAGTTTGCTGATTCAGGCGTCCTCCGCCTCTGGCGTTGGCAAAACCGCGATTAACGCTGTTCCCGCCTATTGTGGTGACAATGCCGGTAAGGGTAATGCCGCCTGTTTTCTCACCATTGATGTACAGTGCGTATGTTTGTCCGATAGCAAAGTTCACAGATGTAAAGGTCGACATGGAGAAAGCATTTTGAGCGACATGCTTCAGGAGGGTACAGCCTCTGGAATTCCTTACTTCGATGAGAGTGCCGCCAGGCAGCTGCCGGCCATATGCGACAATGAGGGATGCTTGTGTTGATTGACTTGATATGCTCCTTACGCTTCCAGCCGTGACAAGCTCGCCGCCAGTGATAAGGAAAATGCCTTCATGATCAACAGCACCTTCCCTTCCGCTGGATGGGCCGCTGATATACACCGTTCCCCCTTCAAGAAAGATGTTATTATTGGAGTCAATACCGTCTCCCAATGCGTGTATATGAATATTCCCGCCGGTAATTCGCACATATATATTTTCATTTGCCGGGGCACGGCTCACGTTCCTGTGATGCGCCACAGGGGAGATCTCGCCGCACCTGGCGTTAATGCCGTCGTCCCTTGCGAAAATTTTAATATCCCCGCCCGTTATGGTGACATTAAGCCCCTCTATACCTTCATAACTGTCTATGATGTTGATATTTCCGCCATGTATAAAAACCGAACCGTTAGTTGTTATGCCGTCATCGTGTGCTGTAATACTGAAAGTGCCATCGTTGATGGTGATTCTTGATTCGGCCTGTATGCCGTCGTCTCCTGCCGCTATGATGAATCTGCCTCCGTTTATGGTAACAAAGCCCCGTTCTGGATCAGAAGCACGGTTTGATTGTATACCATCGCCTCCGGCAGTTAATGAAAATGTCCCATCCTCAATGATAACTCCATCACGCCCGCGCAGGGCATCGCCAACAGCCGTTACTTCTATAGTGCCGCTGTTTATCGTAAAAAAATTCTGGGTGCGAATGCCGTGGTGGAAATTGCCATGTACTTTCAATGTGCCGCTGCCGGAAATAAGGAGCTCATGCTGAATGTAGATTGCGGCATTGGTCTCATTGTTGGGATGCCTGCCGTCAGAAATTGTGTTGATCGTTCCATCTGCCAAAATCAGCTCGACTTTTCGGGAGCGGGGAGCAAATATGGCGGGGCCGTTAGGGTTATGGAGGTGAAATCCGTCCAGCACCAATTCTACAACATCGCTTCTTGCTGCCTCAATGATAATTTGCCCTTCATGTTTTCCTGACAGGACATGCCTTCCGCCTGTGGTAATACGGAATATGCCAAAAGGCTCGGTAATCTCATTAGTTGACGCAAATACCTTGTTTGAAAAACCAGCCAGTACTACCGCCAATACGCCAAAAGCCGCAAGGCCTAATTGAAATTTTATGATGTTCTTCATACTTATAACTCCTCTCCGCTGTTGCTGCGGCTTAACATTATAGTCAGGTTGCCGTTGCGGCAGCGCAGTTCGTCCAAAAATGCCTTTGGCATAGAGCGCGATTTCAGATGCACGGCATAGGTCAGTTCAAAAAGGCTTCCCATATTGGTGGTTCTCACTTTTTCCAGCTTTATACTTTTTGTGTATTTGGCGAAAATATCATCGAAGAGTTCTTCATAATCAAGGTTTTCCGGGATTTTGATTTCAAGAAAGCGTATGTCCCCATCTTCGCCAAAAGAAAACCGGGTTAACAGCAAAGATACCCCGCCAACAAACAGCAGAAACACAAAAGCGTAAAACACGAAACCAAGGCCGGTTACAAAGCCTATGGCCATTGCAAAAAACAACGCGCCTATTTCCCTTGCGGAACCGGGAATGGAACGAAAGCGCACCAGCGAAAACGCGCCGGCTACCGCTACTCCAACACCGATGTTTCCATCGATCAGCATAATGATAATCTGCACAATGGCGGGTAACAGTACCAATGTCACGGCCAGGCTTCGGCTGTATTTGTTTCTGTACATATAGATTCCCGCTATGGCAAAACCGAAGATTATCGAAAATGCCGTGCAGAAAATCATGACGTGCGGTTCGGGAATTCCGTTGGAGAGGCTAATGACAATGTTGTCAAGCGGCATTCTTCTCCTCCTTTAAGCTCTGCTGGTTGATGATATGTTTGGTATAACAATTGCCAAACTTGGAAAAGGATACCGAAAAAATTTTGTTTTCGCTCAGCGCATGGCTAAGCCATAACGGCATAGCGCCTGAGATTTTTATTTCCATCAGCATTTGATTTTGCCCAAGGATTTGACGGTCGGCGTCAGGGTTATATTCGGCAAAACTATAATTACCCAAGGGACTTAACCGAAAAAAGATATCCCTGTCGAACGTAATGCGCAAATCCCTGTCCTTTATGCCGCTGTAAGCGGTTCTCTTGTAAGCAATATGGACTTTTTCAGAAACATGGTTGCTCTGCAGGAAAAAGCGTATTTCCCGTGAAATTTGGGAATCAAGTGCCGATGCTATTTCCCGCGCGTTAAGACCATTCAATTCGCCTAACTTAAAGGCAATTCTGCGTTTGTACACTATGCCGTTATACTTTTTCTTCAGTTCAAGAAAACCTTGAGATTCCGGGTCGTAGTGACCATAAAACCGCAGGCGCAGCTTCTCTTTATACAACGGTTTTTTTATGGATTTCTGGATAATGTCCCAGTTGGCTGTATCGTAATACAGGTTTTGTACAAGATACTCACCATACTGGTCTATTTCCGCGTGCTGCATAATGACATCTTGTAAGAGCTCTGCTTGTTCCTTCGTAACAAGATATTTTTTCTCGTGCCGCTTGAAAATACTTTGCATTTCACACCTCTTGCTTTGCCAAAATTGTTATATTGTTGCTTCTGACATCAACAATATAACAACGTTATAGATCGCAAGCCTGAACACTGATTGATGAATAGTTGAATTTTTGCTGAACAAAACAGCTGTTTTTACTCGCAGATTTTTCTTAATTCAAACCAGAATGTGCTTCCTTTACCTGCTTTGGAAACAACGCCGTATTTTCCGTCATGCAATTCAATAATTTTTTTTACGATGGCGAGGCCCAGGCCTGTACCCGCCTGTTTGCGGCCTTTGCTGTTTTTGTAATATCTATCCCAAATGAAAGGCAGATCAGTTTCAGAAATGCCTTCTCCGTTATCGGTGATGAGAATTTTTACATGGGTATCGGAAATCTCTTGAGCTACCGATATTATGTGGTCGCTCCCCGCGTAATTGACAGCGTTGACCAATAGATTATAAAAGGCCCTGTTAATCATGGTTTCATCGGCTTCTATGAAAATAACCTCATCATAGATAAAATCAATTTCATAGCCCTGATTTTTCAACAGTTCCCGCATCCGTTCAATGGTTTGTAAAAGGCTTTCTGTAAGATTGATACGAGCGGTATTCAAGCGCTCCATATTGGCTTCCAGTTTGGAAATATCCAGCACATCATTAACCAGGTTCGTCAGCCGCTTCGTTTCCTCCATAATCACCACGGACTGCTCCCTGGTAATATCTTTGGGGAAATCATGCATCATCTCCGCATAGCTGTAGATTAACGCCAGGGGGGTGCGTAAATCATGGGAAACATTGGCAAGCAATTCCCGGCGAAGGGTTTCTGTTTTTCCCAATTCAGCGCTTGCTATGTTGAGGGTCTCGGATAACTCTTCGATTTCGTAAAACCCTTTGACAGAAAACCAAATATTATAGCGGCCTTTTGTCAAATGCCGCGCACAATGGTTTATTTCTTCAATGGGTTTGGATACCCGCTTGGCAATGAGCAGGGCCAGCAGTACCGCCAAAATTAGCATGATGCCGGATATCATGTACAACTGGTAGCGAAGGGTGGTTACGGTGGCATATACAGGGGAAACAACGGCATTAATGATAACGGCTCTATCGCCTGCTATCTGTATATAAAGCAGGGATTCGACAGGCCGCAGGTTAATTCCCTGACGGTTAGAGCGCTGGCGGCCGTCAGAACCGGGCCGTAAGCGGCTTCCGCGAATTGGCGGCCTTGTAGAAAATTCGTAAAATTCCCCTCCGTTTTCAAGCGCCAGGGCGATAAGGGTTGTATTTGGCCTATCGTCCAGCGAAGATGAACGGGAGCGCCTTATTACACTCCAGCCATCAAGGGTTATAATATCAACAAAAAAATCCCCTTCTTCGGACAAGGCCATAACAGCCTCTGGCAAGCCTTCACTATCAACAATGGAAATTATTGCGGCGGCGTTATTTCTTATCTCTGATATGCGTATATGTCTGTAAAAATCATTGAGAAACACGATCTGAAAAAGCCATAGGATAAGCAGCAGAAGCAGACAAAAGCCTAACAAAAATCCAAACACCCGCCATTTTAGCCTTATTCTATTCAATGCTCACCTCTTAGCGTTCATCAAATCTGTAGCCCACGCCCCGCAGCGTCTTTATTAAATTCTCGTAAGGCCCCAGGGCTTTGCGCAGCAGCTTCATGTGGGTGTCAAGGGTTCTGTCATCTCCGAAATACGTATAGCCCCATACTTCGGACAGAATCTTTTCGCGGGACAGGGCGATATTTTTATTGCGTATCAGGTAAAACAACAACTCGTATACTTTCGGGGCTAATTCCACCTGTATACCGTCAATGGCGACTTTATACGCTGTCATATTTGCCTCAAAGCCGTCTTTTTTAAAAATTACATGACCGCCCCCGCCTGTTTCCTTGTTCAAACGCCTTAATATGGCGGCAATCCGCAGCATAATTTCTTTGGAGGAAAAAGGCTTTACAACATAATCATCTACTCCAAGCTCGAAAGCCAGCACTTTGTCGTATTCCTCGCCCTTGGCTGTAAGCATAATGACAGGCACATCAGAGAATTTACGAATCTCCTTTACAGCGGAAAACCCGTCCATTTCCGGCATCATTATGTCCATTATCACAAGGTCAAATGTTTCGTTTCTGCAAGCGCACACCGCCTGTAGGCCGTCACATGCCTCCGCTGTTTCATGGCCTTCAAATTCGGCATATTTCTTTATAACGGTACGAAGCCCCGCTTCATCATCACAAATTAGTATTTTTGCCATTGCCGTAACACTCACCTAAAAATGGTTTTATCCATGTATAAATCACGCTTCTGAATTCTGCGTGAACAATATCTGAATAGTATCTGAAATTACATAAAGCTTGGCTACTGTCATGTCATTGCAAAAAGCCGAAAAATAGCACGAAGATTTTTTCACTTTTTTGAAATTTTTCTTGACTCTGTCATTATGGGATACTTTAAAGTGTGAATTACAGGGTAAAAAGCCTGGTACATCCATCGAGCCTTGCGCAAATGATCCGGGGAACGGGGATCGAGATTCACAACATCGTGCGGAAAATGGAAACCCCTGAAGGATATAAGGAGCAATTTTTATGAACACCACAAAAGATGAAATCATCACAACCACAACGGAGGCTCCCGTGAGCGCAGCGACTGAACGCGCGGAAGAAAAACCGGCAGTCCCTGCCAAAAAGAAAAACAGCAAGATGCTTGCCGCATTGACAGCGCTCCTTGCGTTAATCGGTGCCGGCATAGCCATTTTCATGCTGCAGCGCACGCCGCATGTAAGTACCGGCAACGCAAGGGTAACAACAGACCTCATCACCGTGATGGCGATGACCCCCGGCATTTTGGAGCGCTTCACGCTTTACGAAGGCAGGGCCGTGCATGAAGGTGAAATCCTGGGGTGGATACAGCACGGCGAATCGTTCCGCAGCCCGGTGGACGGCATTGTTGTGAATACCAACGTAACACCTGGCCAGTATATTTTGCCGATGACCGTGCTGGCAACCATAGCGGATACTTCCAACATACACATACAGGCAAACATTTACGAAACAAACATTCAAAACGTGCGCCTTGGGCAGCCGGTGACCGTCACCATAGACGCCTTCGGCAGCCGGAGGTTTAATGGCTATGTNAGCAACATCAGCCATATTAACCAGGTGGAGCTCATCGGTATGCCTGTCGCCCTGTTCACGGGAACGTTCAGAAGGTTCACGCAAAATGTCCCGGTGCGGATTCACCTGACCGATGACGTAAACCTGGTGTATGTCCTTGGCGCAAGCGCGAGGGTTAGGCTGCCGGTAACGAATGAAGCGCGGCACGTTGAGACAAACAACAGGGCTGCCAATTCCGTGCTCACCCAGGGCATTGTTGAAAGCGTCCAAAGCATGAATGTGTACGGGCAGCTTCCGCACACCGTACAGCGCAGATATGTCGATGAGGGGGATCGTGTAACGGCGGGGCAGATCCTGGCGGTGCTTGAAACCGACGACCTTGATATTCAAATGGCGGGGGCCGAAGCCGCGCTGCGAATGGGCGAAGTTGCCGTGGCAACGGCGGAACATAATTACGGAATTGTGCGGACGTTGTACAACGCCCATGCCGTGCCGCTTAACGATCTGCGTCAGGCGGAGTTCGCCCTTCAAGCGGCCCTCGCTTCCCGCCAGCAGGCCCAGGCTATGGTTGACGCGACGCGCCTTGCGCTGGAACGCTCCGTTATCACTTCCCCCATAGACGGCACGATAACCGCTGTTATCGCCCGTGCCGGATCGCCGGGCATGGGGCTTTTGTTTGTCGTGGAAGACACGGACAATCTGCGCATTATGACCAGCTTCCGCACCTACGATCTTGGCAGGATAACGGAGGGCATGGAGGCCGCCATTATTTCCGACGCGGCAGCAAGCGGCCGGTACACAGGGGTTATCAGCAGAATTAACCCCGCTTTTCAAGCCGGTTTCCCCATTGCGGTGGTTCTGGCCGAGGTGCTTGTCGTACAGAGCGATACCAGTTTGCGCATCGGCATGACTGTACGTTTAAGCGTATGTTTGGATTAGCCGGGCCGGAGGAAAGAGCGTGGAAAAAATAGACCCCAGTCTTGAAAAAGAAATCAGCACCGGCATGCTGTTAAAGTTCGCGCTGCCTACCGTATTAACCTATGTGTTCATGGGTACATTCGGCATTGTAGACGGCGTATTTGTATCACGCATATTGGGCGAGTATGAATTATCTGCGGTAAGTTTGGTAATGCCGTTCATAAACTTTGTAGCGGCACTGGGCGTGATGTTCGGCGCAGGCGGCAANGCGCTGGTGGCAAAGGAAATAGGCGANGGCAAGCTTGAATGGGCGCGGCAGGACTTTACGCTGGTAATTATAATGTCCTTCCTTGTTATGTTTGTGCTTGCGTTTATTGGCGTGATCTTTCCCGATTTGGTGCTTACGATACTGGGCGTAGATGCCGACGTATACCATCTGGCGCTGGAATATTTTATGCCCCTTGTGACGTTTCTGCCTTTCATGGGAGCCGGCATCATGCTGCAAACATTTCTCATCACCGAAGGCAAAGCTCATTTAGGCATGATAGCGACAATCACAGGCGGCTCGGTAAGTATATTTTTTAACTGGCTGCTCTTGCACCGTTTGCACTGGGGGCTTGAAGGTGCGGCGCTTTCAACAAGTCTGGGATATGCCATTCCTACCATATTCGGGCTTATCTATTTTTCGACCAATAAAAAAAGGGGAGGCTTACTGTACTTTGTAAAACCCCGCTTCAAACCGTACGTGCTTGTGCGCTCGTGCTTAAACGGAATGTCAGAAATGGTAACCATGATGGCAGGTGCCATCACAAGTGTCTTTATGAACAACATCCTTATGGATATGGACGGTCCTATGGCGGTAGCCGCCGCGGGTATAATGATGGCGATGTTCGGTACTGCTTCAAGCGTCTTTGGGGGTTACGCTGCCGGAGTATCTCCGCTTATAAGCTACAACTACGGAAAGCGTGAAAGCGCACGTCTGAAAAAAATATTTCGCTCAAGCCTTTGGATAGTATCCATTATGTCGCTGGGCACGATGGTTTTTAGCTGGATATTTACCGACCTGTTTATAAGTATATTTTTACGGGATGTGTGGGTATATATAGGCGGTTTTATCCTGCTGCTGCCGGTGNATGAAATGGCTTTNAACGGCGTACGTATGATTGGATTTGGCTATATCTTTATGGGTATCAATATGTTTGGCAGTATGCTGTACACGGCTTTTAACAANGCCAGGGAATCCACGGCCATNTCCTTGCTGCGCGGCATCGTGTTTTTTATGGGCACCCTTGCGTTGCTGCCCATGTTAATCGGCGTTAACGGCGTCTGGATTGCCATGCCCGTTGCGGATGCGCTTACCGTTGTTTTTACGGTTTACTTTTTTATCAGGTTCAGAAAAAAGTATCAGTATGCG
>JGI24694J35173_10004115_pt1 | contig 10598 bp, 8 predicted proteins | sample TergutCo191P1_FD_35173 | JGI IMG/M metagenome (IMG submission 35173) | reverse complement strand
GCGAAGCATCGAGGTTCTTCCCACCATCACCTACGAGATGATAGCGCACCTCACCCCGGTCGGAGCCAACATGGTTATCGCCATGGTCGAGCTCATACCCCTTATGGGCATCTATTTTGCGTATTCCGTGGACACCTATGTCCATGCCATCGCCTTATACAACGGCAGGCCCGTGATCGGCCTCAACGACATATTCCGCGAGTTCGACCTTCTGCTTGACGTGCCCATGGACGTGCAGCTTACCATGTTCGACAGCCCCACGGATTGGGAGGAAGTCGACTGGGCCGCGGACTGGGAAGCGATGGTTCAGGCCGTCGTTGACATGGGCCTTGTGGAAGCATACGAGGCCGGGGATGCGGCCATGCTTCATAGGGCGTTGGCCTCGAGTATGAGCGACGAGCCCTCCCTTTTCGAGCAGCATTTCCACCATACCAATTTCCACGTCCGTTGCCACATCTTCGCCGACGAAATCGCGCGGCTGCTTCGGGAGACGGTGGATCCCACGACTTTCTTTGTAACCGTAGGGGCGGCCCATATAATCGGCGGCGACTTCGGCAAGGTGCTCACCCTGCTTGAGGGAATGGGCTTTGAAGTGACGCCGCTTTGGAACTGACGCGATGGAACGGGGGCGTTGACCTCAATTGCCCCCGACCATGGCGACGATTAGCAGACTGAACATCGCCAGAATCGCCCCGAGCAGCGCAAACAAAAAGTACCGTAGAACGACAAAAGCGTTGCGGACACCGGGATTGTGCACCATGCGATGAACGCCGAAACCCAGGGCCACAAGCGAAAAAACACAGCACAGGAACGCCGAAAAGCGCAGCAACCGCAGAATCGTGAACAGCCAGTTGTCGGAAACGCCGGGCGGATACATGCTGCCGGCCATGAACAGGACAAAAAAGGCCGCAGACAGTACCAAAGTACAGCGTACCCCGGTTTTGACGACGCGGGGGAAAGCCCGGACGCACCCGACCTCGCGTTTGCCGTTTTCCTCCGCCGGCGTGGACACGGGCTCGGTGCCAACAGGGCAGACTTCGGGGACGGCTTTGAGTTCGTCGATTTTCTCCAGGTCATTGGTCAAGTCTTCCATAAATATCAGTCCATGTCATGCTACACGCGAAGCGCGGTATCTTGCAAGCGGGCGCATTCTAGGGTATCATAAACCATCGCCATGAAAAAGTTCTTTGCGACCTTTCTTATCCTTGTCGTGCTTGCGGGTCTGGGCCTGTTCTTTGGCTGGGCGCAAAGGGGCGTTCCCCCGGATTCCTACGGGGTTCTGCGCTCCAGATCCCACGGGACGGATCCCGACCTTGTCATACCCGGGGAATTCAGGTGGGTATGGCACAAACTTATCCCCACCAATGCGCAGACGTCGGTTTTCCGCGTAAGGCCCGTCCAGCGTCAGTTCCACGCAAGGGGCATCCTGCCTTCGGGAAGGGTATATTCCGCCTTCATGGGCCTTCAGGAAGACTTTTCCTGGGAAATAAACGCCGTGATGTCCTTCCGCCTGCGCTCCGATGCGCTAATCCCGCTGGTCACAGCCCAAAACATCGGCACGCAGGAGGAGCTTGCCCGTTTCGAAAGCGACCTTGCCGACGAGATGGAAGCCGTCATAATCAGATGGATCGACCAAGGCGACGATTTCGCATGGCAGGCCGACGAGCTGCTCCTGATCGGCGAAATACCCGCCCTGGCCCGGGAAATCGAGAGACGCTTTCCCAAAGTCACCGACTTCTCGCTTAGGGTGAACTCGGCCAGGTTCCCGGATTTCGCCCTGTACGAGCAGGTAAGATCCCTGCACGGGGAATTCGTCGCCCTGCAGAGGGAATTCATCGCCGGCGGCCTTACGGACATGGCCAGAAACCGCCTTGAGACCTTCATGCGAATCGAGGAACTGGAGCTGTACGGCGCATTGCTCACCAGATTCCCCATACTGCTGGAATACCTCATTATTGAGGATAGAAGGATGCGGACGGAGTAACCTACGGATTTCGTTGGTTGTTACAGTTGAAAAATGTGTCCGTGCCGTAAGGTCGCATTGAAAAATGCGGCGTTTTCAGGTACATTTACGCAAGGAGTATTGTTCGATGCAAAAATCCCGGACTTTTGCGCTTTTCTTGGTCTTCTGCTGGTTTTCCTTTCAGACCGCGCCATCATTGGGCGCACAGGAATGGGACGACGGGGACTGGGGTTTCCACATGATGGATTTGTACGCCAGGGGCGATCAGACCTTCGCCATTACCTTGGGCGTTGTCTTTCCCACGGTTTTCTATCATCACGTTGGCAGTTTCGGCCCGCCGCATAATTTCAGCCCACCCGTTGGCGGGGCGGGATCGCTTTCGTATTCCTATTTTTTCGGGCCGCGCTTTTTCGTCGGCGGCGAGATTGGGGTTTCGTTCAACTACACCATAGGCCAGAACACCATCTTCATCGTACCCATCGGCCTGCGGGCTGGCTGGCAGTTCGTCTTTGGGCGTTTCGAATTTCCCATTACCTTTACGGGCGGCATAGCGCCCCAACGGTTCATGGATCTTAGCTATTTTGGGTGGTTTCTTCGCGGGGGGGTGTCCGGGTTCTTCCGTTTTAACTCGGAATGGTCCTTCGGGTTGAACACCGACTGGACTTGGTTTCCCCAGCGACCGCCCAGAAGGGAAGAAGACGGGTACCGCAACCGGAACGTTGACGGGAACATGCTCGGCCTGACCATTTCGGCGCGATACCATTTCTAGGGGGAAGAAACATGAAAAAACGAGAACCTTGCTGGGCGACCGCCCTTGTGCTGGGGCTTTTCGCCGCCAGCGTTCTTGCCACGACATCGTGCGAACAGGATGCGATTTTTTCCATCATATCCGGGGAGGTGGCCCCCCAGCCACCGCTGATTGAGGGCGGGCCCACGCAAATGATCGTTTTCGATTGGCCGACACCCGATGGGACTGGGAATGATGCAGTCAGGCCCGTCATGTTCGTCGCATCCGGGGGGCTTTTCTGGTACGCTCCGGAGCGCCGTGATGATGTGACCAGGGAGTGGGACAACACCACCGCCAGGTGGAGGCCCGATATCGGCATCACCCAGCCGCCGGGAAGGATAATAGACATCGCCGCCACGCAAAGGTTTCTCTATGCGCTTACCGGCGACGGCATAAACAACACACTTCGCAGAACCAACTCCGGCATGAACGGCGTATGGGAGGTAGTCGGAGGTCCCAGTGGTTCAATGCAGTCGATTTTTGCGGACGGGGAACGGTTGTTCGCAGGCATTCGCACAGGCAGTATCGGTAACATCGCTCTCTACGGTATTTATTCCGTACATGATGGGGCTGGCGCATTGGCGGAAGTGGAAGTGACAGTGCCAGAAGGCGTAACCAACACAAGATTACTCACAGGTGCAGTAAGAGATGGTACAAACTATTTCCTGAGTACCAGCGGAGGTTCTTTTCGGTTTGACGGGACCACGGCAATACAATTACGAAACGCAAGTGCAGCCCCAGACGAGGAAGGCGAGCAACCATTCTTCACAGGATCGATAGTGGGGATGATCAGGTTGCCTGACAATTCCATAATCGCAGTCGGACGCGGGGGATCCCTGCATATGGTGAGCGACAATTCGCTCGCACTTATACCGAGAACGAACGCCGATGGACCCATTCCAGACCAATGGATGAACACTGGCAGATTTGCCACCGGTGCCCTTGCCATATGGGAAGGGCATATCGAAGGGGAAGAAGGAAGAAAGGTGTTGGCTGTTGGAGTTCAGGAGAGCTTGACTACCACAACCTTTCGTAACGGTTACGTGGAATTCACCCTTCACCTGAATGGCTCGCTCAACACAGGCGACCCCCCTCGCGTGGATAACCTTGCAAGCGTTCAGGGTGAACACGACCAGTACAGAACAAGCCTGCGCAGGGAGCCCATAAACCACCTTTTTCAGGCACCAAGGGAAATCGACTATTACATGACGTTCTTCGCCTCCACCCAGACCGCTGGGCTATGGTCATTCAGGGACAGACCCGGTGAGGGAGGCTGGCAATGGAACGCGGAAAACTAGGCCCGCGCCATAGCCCGTAACGCTCGTCCCGTTCCCATGGATGAGCTATTTTCCGGTAAAAGCAATACAACGGACGGCGAGGGGCGCGGCCCCCTTGCCGACAGGATGCGCCCCCGTTTAATCGAGGACATAATCGGCCAGGATCACATCGTGGGCCCCGGCCGGCTGCTTCGCAGGGCGATTCAGGCCGACCGCCTTTCCTCGGTTATTTTCTACGGCCCCCCTGGCACCGGCAAAACCAGCCTGGCGCGGGTCATCGCCAACACCACCAGGGCGACTTTCGAAAGCCTCAATGCGGTGTTGTCCGGCGTAAAGGACATACGCGAAGCCATCGACCGCGCGGACGGGCGTTTCAGGCTGTACAGCAAACGCACGATTCTTTTCGTGGACGAGGTGCACCGCTGGAACAAAGCCCAGCAGGATGCGCTTCTTCCCTGGGTGGAAAACGGCACGGTAATCTTGGTCGGGGCGACGACGGAAAACCCATTCTTCGAGGTGAACCGCGCATTGGTCAGCCGCAGCCGCATCTTCCAGCTAAAGCCGCTCGGTGCGGCCGGCCTTCTGGAAACCGCAAAAAGGGCCGTGGCCGACAAGGAGCGCGGTTACGGAAACTGGCGGGTCGTCTTCGAGAACGGGGCGTTGGAACATCTGGTCGAGGTTGCCGGCGGCGATGCTCGCAGTCTTCTTAACGCACTGGAGCTTGCCATCGAGACCACCCCAGCCTCGTGGCCCCCTCCCCCGGGGGAGGGGATCATGGTTTCGATGGAGGCCGCGGAGGAAAGCATTCAGCGAAGGGCCGTGCTGTACGACCGCGATGGCGATTACCATTTCGACACGATCAGCGCGTTCATCAAAAGCCTGCGCGGAAGCGATCCCGATGCCGCCCTGTACTGGCTGGCGAAGATGGTACGCGCCGGCGAGGATCCCAGCTTCATCTTTCGGCGCATGATCATCCTTGCCAGCGAGGACGTCGGCCTCGCCGATCCCCACGCGCTTTCCGTGGTCGTTTCCTGCGCAGAAGCGTTCGACCGCATCGGCTTTCCCGAGGGCAATTTTCCCCTCGCCCACGCCTGCCTGTACCTTGCCACCGCGCCGAAATCCAACACCACGATGTCCTTCTTCGATGCACTGCGGGAGGTCAACCGCGAAGACGCAGAGGTTCCCAACCACCTGCGCGACCCAAGCCGCGACGCAGAGGGCTTCGGCCACGGCGAGGGTTATGTTTACCCCCACGCCTACCGCAACCACTGGGCGGCCCAACAGTACCTTCCCACTGCCCTGCGCGGCAGAACCTTCTACGTCCCGTCCGAGGTGGGCTACGAGGGAAAAATCAGGGAGGAAGTGCTGCGGAAGCGGGAGATACAGGCCGCAATAGTTCTTGCGGACGGGCCGGAGGGCAACGCCGCAGACGGCGAACTCTTGAGTTGGTCGGCCTCGGCCAAGGGAAGGGAGGGCTGGTTCAGGCGCATGGAATCCGGCAGGAGCGCGCTGCTGTCCTCCGACCGCAAGGCGATTTTTGACGCGGCCCCCCCCTCCCGCCACGACCGGGTGCTCATTCCGTTAGCCGACGACGGCCTTCTTTTATGGGAAAGCCTGCGCCGATGCCCCGAGGGCCTTACCGCCGCGCTTGTCGGCAGCGAGGCCGCGCGGGGGGCCTTGCTTCAGGCATGGCCGCAAAACAAGCCCAGTTCCCCGCACTGTGGAAGATGCAAAACCGAAAACCATCCAGGCAGCCCCTGCTACCCCGGGGGTACCGCGGATATCGAAGGGCCGGAGATCGCCGTGTCCCCGGCCGGCGACCTGTTGCCCACGCCGGAGCAGGCCAGTGAATGGTTTTCCGCACCGGTCTTCGACCGCATACTTTTGCGGGAACCTTGGAAAAGGGGGTTCCCGCGGCCAAAGGGCGGGGCGAAAGGCGGCAAGGGCAAGGCGACCGCGGACAAAACCGCGACGCCCGCCGAGGCGTTTTCCCTGCTGGCGGATTCTGCGGCTCCCCTACTCTCCCCCGCCGGCAGTCTTGTCATGCTCTGTTCCCCGCCAATTTTAGGGCAAAGGATTTCCGCGATAATCGCGGACGGCGGAAACGAGGAACTTGCCGAAAAGATACGACAGGCGGAGAACGACTTTTTCCGGGAAACGGACTTCCTGAACTGGGACGCCGAAACCCTTGTCGGCGCATTCGAATCGCAGGGCTTAATGGTCAGGACAAACATTATCGACCAATCGGAGGAACGGCTGATAGGGACGCGGGACGTTGCCGCATGGTTCGACAGGGAGAATTCCCGCTGGGGTGTTTTCATGGGGAAGGCACTCGCACAAGAGGATTTTTCCCAGGCGGAGGAAGTGTTGCGCACAAGGATTCAGGCGGGGCCAATACCATGGAAATGGAAAAGCCTCTTGCTGGTGACGAGAATGGGTAGCGGGGACTAGGGAACCGCTGATTAAATCCAAGCGGTTTATATAAAACCAGAAGCCACGCATTTTGCCCGCTGGAAAAAAACGCCCTTCACCACTATACTTTGAACATGAGCGAAACTGTATGTCTGCACAATGGAACCGTACTTACTGGCTTCGCCTCAATGGAAAACTGCGCCGTGCTGGTGGAGAACGGTTTTATCTCGGACGTGTTTTCCCAAAGACGCTTTGAGCAACGCCGCTTCAATCCGAAAGATCGCATCATAGACGTGGACGGCGCATACATCGCCCCGGGGTTTATCGACACCCACGTTCACGGCACCGGCGGGTACGGAACCGAGGATTCCATTTTCTACGGGCCGGATGCCTCCGCGGAAATGTCCATCGAAATGGACGACAGAGCGGCCCTCAAAACCGGCACGCAGTCCGTGCTTGAAATGTCCAAGCTGCTTGTCCAGCAGGGGGTAACCGCCTTCAACCCGACACTCTACCCTTCCCAGCCGGATCTTATGCTGCGGGCGGTAAAAGCGGTCAGTGCGGCGATAGGCAAGGAGGAAGGGGCGCGGATCATGGGGCTTCACCTTGAGGGGCCTTTCATCTCGCCGGACAAACTCGGGGTGCAGAAATCGGAAGCGGTAATGCCGGTTGACATAAACTTTATGGAACAACTTTGGGATGCGTCCGGCGGAAGCATCGTGAACATGACGATCGCGCCAGAACTAAAGGGAATGCGAAGCCTGGCGCTGTACTGTATCAAAAAAGGAATCGTGCTGCAGGCCGGACACACCGACGCGAAATACGAACACATGGTGGAAGGGATGCAAGCCGGGATCCTTCATTCCACGCACCTCTTCAACGCGATGAGCAGACTGGATCACCGCAACCCCAACGCCGCCGGCGCGGTGCTAATCCACGGGGAAATCTCGTGCGAGATCATCGCCGACGGTTTCCATGTGCACCCAGAGCTGCTCCAGTTGCTGATGCGCGACAAACCCATCGACAAAATCGTGCTGATAACGGACGGGCTAAAACCTACCGCGCAACGCAAGGGGCCGTTCTTCGCAAACGGCGAGGAAGTGGTTTTTCAGGGCGGGGCCTTCCGCCGCACCAGCGACGGCGTTATCGCAGGATCGGGGCTTACCATGATAAGGGGGGTGCGGAACCTCGCCGAGTCGGGTTTCAGCATTTCCAACGTGGTAAAGACCGCATCGTTCAATCCCGCGCATATCATGGGGTATATCATGCAGGGGGCGATTATCCCGGGGAGACTCGCGGACATCACCGTTTTTGACAAAAGCTTTGACATACGCCTGGTAATGGTTGGCGGGAAAATAATGGCCGGGGCCTGCCCCGAAGGAGACTGACAATGCGACTGGTAATTCACGAGAATCACGAAAATGCAAGCCTGTGGGCCGCCCGGTACATCGCGGACAGGATTAACGTATACAAACCTTCCCCGGAAAGGGCCTTTGTTCTGGGACTTCCCACCGGAAGCAGCCCCCAGGGGATTTACCGCGAGTTCGTGCGGATGGTGAAGGCGAAACAACTGTCCTTCGCCAACGTGCGCACTTTCAACATGGACGAGTACATTGGCCTTCCGAACGGGCATCCCCAAAGCTACCGCCAGTTCATGCGGGAAAACCTGTTCGACCACGTTGACATAAATCCGGCGAACACGCACATCCCCGACGGCATGGCCGCAGATCTTGAAAAGGAATGCCGCGACTACGAGGAGGCTATCGCACAAGCCGGGGGGATAGAACTTTTCCTTGGCGGAATGGGAAACGACGGGCACATCGCATTCAACGAGCCAGGTTCCTCGTTGCGTTCAAGGACAAGGGTGAAAACGCTTACCGAGGAAACCCGCGTGGCCAACGCCCGTTTTTTTGACAACGATCCCGAAAAGGTTCCCGCCACCGCCCTGACGGTCGGCGTCGGCACCGTCATGGACGCCCGCGAGGTGGTGATCATCGTCAGCGGCAGGAACAAGGCCCGCGCATTGCAGGCCGTGGTGGAGGAAGGCATCAGCCACATTTGGACTCTTTCCTGTTTGCAAACGCACCCCAAGGCGATCATCGTGTGCGATGAAAGCGCGACCGAGGAAATGAAGGTCAAGACTGTGAACTACTTCAAGGACATCGAAAGGGAAACCCTGCGAGACTTCGCAAAAGCGAGGGACGCAAGCTGAGGAATATCGCAAAGCGGGCATTCCTGCTGTTAACGGCAACCATACTACTCGCCCTTGCGCCGCCGGCGGTCGCGGAGTCCAACCACCTCGCCATGTTCGCCGACCCCGCCCGACTCTGGGGCGACGGGATAGAGCGCGTTCTTGAGGAGGCGTTCAGAGCGCACTTCAGGACCCGAATCATCGGGGGGCGGGTGATGAACGTCCGCATGCCCTTCGCCATGAACAATGAGCGGAGCATGTTGCTCGACACCAGGCTGGACGTTGTGGGCGGCGGCAAAGGAAGCCCTGAAACTCTCTGGCCCGTAATCGACGCCCTGCTCGATTCGGAGGATTTCGCCCGGTATGTCGAAACGCTTTCCGACGGGCGCGAACAGGTGATCATATTCGACCTGCAGCACCGCACATGGGAAAGTTCCCGCGACTTCATGCTTATCGCTAGGATGAGGGCGGGACTCTACCCGGGGCTTCCACACCGTCCGCACGTCCTTGTGTCGGGGAACGGGGTCACCGAGGCGGACGTTTACAATTACTTGTACAGCGTGGGCCGCGTTGGAGTGGACTGTTCCGGGTTTGTCTGGAACGTGCTTGCCTACGTTGCGCGACGCAGCGGCGTGGATTTGGGCAGGCTGCTTGGCCCTTCGATGGGCGTGCCGCGGGGGCGGGATCCGGCGTGGTATGCGGGGACGGTCTTTTTCAATTCGCGGAACCCGAACATCCTCCCCGTGGATGCCAGGATCGCCAACCTTCGCCCCGCAGACGTGATTCTGTTCCGGGGGCCTGACGGCCAGATGTCGCATTCCGCGATAATACAGTCAATCGACTTTACCCGAGGGGTTATCCGGTATTTTCAGAGCACCGACATGGCGACCCAGGAGGAGCGCGGCGTGCATGAATCCTTTGTTTACTTCGACCCCGCCCGAACCTACCTTACCTTATGCGACCCAAGCCATCGCTGGACGAAGCGGCGGGAGTCGGCCTTCATCGGGGAAACGCTGTGTCCGTTTGTCAATGACGGCGATCGTTTCAGGGCTTTCGGCGAGTTGGGCGGGGGACGTGTCGTGCGGCTTAGGGTTATCGGCCAGTTGCGGTTCGGGGGGAGTTAGCAAAGATCCCCAGGAATTTCATTCGCCATAACCGAATCATCAGCGGTAGGCCACAACAGCTCACCGACCGAAAAAACTACCAGTTCAAAAAGAAACTAATCGGAACGGTAATAGTGCGCGGCTCACCGCCCCTTATGTCCGCCGTACCATGTCTGTACGCAAGACCAACACTGACGGAACTGTGCCCAAAGAGGGGTATCGCCAAGGATAGGCCCCCGCCCATCCTAAGCCGGTTGGAGCGATCCCATTCCAAAACATCATCGTTGGGGTTTGTTCCGCCCATGTCCACCGTGTTCCTTCCCACATAGTTTGCGCCAACGCTGGCCATCAAGATCATCCCGTTGGGCAGTCTGTAACTGGGCCACAGATGAAAGGACAATCGCATAGGGTTGGTTATCTGGGTGTCCACACCATTGTACGTACCAGTCCAGCTACGCAACATGTCCCCATCGGCGCGAAAACTCAACCTAAAATCATCAGTTATCAAGAAGGAGGCCCCGAAGCCGAATCCAATCCCACCCCAAAAATAGCCTGGGTGCCCGCCGCGCAAGTAACCAGGGTTGTCCACATCCTCGCTCCATGTGTCGGTTATCCAGTTTGAAATGGGAAGCCACGTTCTTGCGCCAAAATCAAGCGTAATGTTCCTGGTTGTGTATGCAAAAGCGGCCTCAAAACGCGGAGCACTCATGCCGATACGTAGCCTGTAGGGCTCCACGTCAACCCGATTGTCGCCCTCGCCCCTGGTCCAATTGATCGTGCCAAAGGGATTTGCCCCGACAAACTGAACGCGAGCGCGGAAATCATCGGAAATCCGATAGCCAACAGTAAGCCACGTCCTCTCGAA
>JGI24694J35173_10004107_pt1 | contig 10616 bp, 5 predicted proteins | sample TergutCo191P1_FD_35173 | JGI IMG/M metagenome (IMG submission 35173) | reverse complement strand
CGGGAATCNCCCGAAACGCGCAGGGCCGCCCGGACGCGCATCCGGAACAGATTGCCCTTTCGCGGGTGCGCCTCGGGGCCTCCGGAATCCAGGAGCTGCACGAGGGCCAGATAGTCCTTACCAGGGCGGAATAGCCGGACTTCCGCAGGCCCGAACCCGGCCCGCCCAAAGCCTGAACCCCAAAAAATGCGCCGCCCTGCGGCAAACCCGGGAAACGGCCTCCGCGCCCGGAGAAAATCCCCCCGCCGGCCGGCTTGACAACGCGGGGCAAAACGTGTTTTGCTTGAAACTGCGCACGGTTCCCGTTTTGGGAGCCGGCAGAAGACAAGTCCGTTAAGATATGGCTAAGGGGTGGGGGTTGCAAAAAATCTTTGGGGCAAAACGGCCCGCGGTTTCCGGAATACTGGCGACACGAAAAATCAGCACCAAGCTGTTTATGATCTCGCTGGCCAGCATAATCCTGACGGCCTCGGTCATCCTGGTTCCCACCCTTGTGGGCATAACCCGGATAATCAACGACACGGCAAGGGAAGACATACGNCGGTCGATGAACACAATCCANGCCGTGCTTTACCGCATGAAGCGAAGCACGCTGGGCGTGTCCGTGCTTGTGGCGCAGGACGCGAACGTGGCCGCCGCGCTGCGGGACGGCGACGGCGCAAAGCTGCTCTACACCGTAACCTCCATCTTCGAGGAGACGGTAATCTTTTCGGATCCCCAGTTCGTAACGATAACGGACTCGCGGGGCGCGGTTCTTTTTCGCAGGCACCGCGAAGAGGCCGGCGACTTTATAGCCTACAGGCGCGGGGTGTACCGCGCGCTTGGCGGCCTGCACACGTCCGACATGGAGCCGGACGGCGAATCGGCCCTGGCGATAGTCTCCACCGTGCCNATTTTCGCCGACGGCGGGGTAATCGGCACGGTGTCGGTAGGCTACGACATGGGGCAGCCGGATTTCGTGGACTACCTTCAGCTCATGACGAACACGGAAATCACGATTTTTGCCTACGACGTTTCCATAATGACCACCATCGTTTCGGCGCAGACGGGCGAAAGGCTGTACGGCGTTCCAATCGCGCCGCACATCGCCGAGGTGGTTCTTGGCGAACGCCGGGATTTTTACATGGAAACCGAAATCGCCCCGCGCCCAGGCGAGCTGTTCCTTGCGTACTACAAGCCGTTTCTTGACGCGACCGGCGAGGTGCTCGGCCTCGTCTTTTCGGGGCAAAACCTTACCTCCGTGCGCTACATCGAAAGGCAGACCGTGCTTGCGGCCCTGGGCTTTTCCGCGCTGATAATCGTGCTGGTGTTTTTGGTAAGCAGGTTTGCCAACGACAGGATAATCGTGAAGCCGGTAAAGCGCGCGATAGACGCGGTAACCCGGCTTGCGGAAGGCGACATGCGGGCGACCGACCTTGCGGGCCACTCCGGGGACGAGCTTGGCGTTCTGCTTTCCGGCACGCAGAAAATGGCAAACGCCATTAAAACGGCAATGGGAAGGGAGCGCGAGGCCCACGAAACCACGCAAAAGATGCTTGAAACCTCGCCGATGTTTATCGAGGTTTGGGACGACGGGCGCAACATGATCGACTGCAACCGGAGAATCTTCGGCGTTTTCGGTTTTGCCGACAAAGAGGAATACATGGACCGGTACGAGGAAACCTGGCCGGAGCTCCAGCCCTGCGGCAAACCCTCGCGGGAAATGGCCGACGAGTGCGCCCTGCGGATTCTGCGGGAAGGCGTTTTCGGCTACGAGTGGACGTACCAAATGCCGAACGGCGAACCTGTGCCGGTCGAAGTGACCGGCGTGCGCATGGAGCGCGACGACGGGCCCATCATCGTAAAGTACTGCCACGACCTGCGCCCGATCAAGGCGGCGATGGAAAGGGAGCGCGAGCTGGAAACGCGGCTCAGCGAACAAAAAATGAACGACCGCATAAAGCTCGTCTTCGACGCCGCCCCGCTCTTTATCCAGTACTGGGACGGGGATTTCAACGCAATCGACTGCAACAAAAACACGCTGGACTTTTACGGGTTCGCCGGCAAGGATGAATACCGAAACGATTTCCACGCCACCGTTCCCTCCTTCCAGCCCGACGGCGTTCCCTCGGTGGAATACTGGAACGAGCGCCTGCGGGAGATTTTTGAAAACGGTTTTTGCAGATTCGAGTTCATGGATCGAAACCTGAAAGGCGATTTCGTCTTCACGGCGGTGGACGGCATACGCCTCGACTACAACGGCGCGACAATCGTGATAACCTACGGCAAGGACATAACCGGCCTGAAAGAGGCGAACGAGCTGAACCAGGTAATCCTGGACTCGGCCCCCTTCGTAATAAGCCTGTGGGACGACGGCTACAGGCTCCTTACCGCCAGCAAGAAAGCCGCGCAGATGTTCGAAATCGCCGACCCGCAGGAGCTTGCCAAAAGGTTCTACGATTTTTCGCCCGAGCTGCAGCCGGACGGCACGCCCTCGCGCGAAAAGGCGCTGGAGGACGTGGGCAGGGCGTACAGGGAGGGCTACTCCAGATTCGAGTGGATGCACGTGACGGCGAACGGCGAGCCGCTTCCAAGCGAGGCAATCTGCAAGCGGTTTACGCACAAGGGCAGGGTCATGCTTGTCTCGTACAGCATGGACCTGCGCGAGATAAAGGCGGCGGAGGCGAAGATCGCCGAGGCCAGCCACCAGCTCGAGGACGCGCTGGAACAGGCCCTTTCCGCGAGCCGCGCAAAAAGCGCGTTCCTTTCGATAATGAGCCACGAAATCCGCACACCAATGAACGCCATCACCGGCATGGCGGAGCTTCTGCTTCGCGGCGAGCTGCCAGGCGAATCCAGGGGCTACGCGCAGGACATAAAACAGGCCGGCGCAAACCTTCTTTCCATCATCAACGACCTTCTGGACTTCTCCAAAATCGAGGCCGGCAAGCTGGANATNATCCCGGCAAANTACATGCTGGCNTCCCTTATCCACGACGTAGTAAGCATCATCAGGATGCGGCTTGTGGAAAAGCCCATCCGGTTTTACAGCAACATNGACGGCACCATTCCCAACACCCTTGTCGGCGACGAGGTGCGGCTGNGGCAGATACTGCTGAACCTTTTGTCGAACGCGGTGAAGTTTACCGACAGGGGCGTTATCGGTTTTTCAATCACGCAGGAGGAGCGGACCGACGAACGGGTACGGCTCAAGATTGCCGTTACGGACACCGGCCACGGCATAAAGCCGGAAGACCAAAAAAAACTTTTCGGGGAATTCGTGCAGGTGGACACGAAGAAAAACCGCGCCACCGAGGGCACCGGCCTTGGCCTTGCCATCGTCAAAAAGCTTTGCACCGCAATGGGCGGAAGCATCGAGGTGGAAAGCGAGTACGGCAGGGGCAGCTCCTTTACCGTGCGGCTTCCCCAGGAAATCGGCTCGCCCGAGCCTTTCGCGGCGGTGGAGAACGCCGAAAAGAAAAAAGTGCTTGTGTACGAGCGCCGGGCAATCTACGCGAAGTCGATTTGCTGGTCGCTGGAAAACATGAACGTGCCCTACACAATAGTGGAAAGCACCGAGGCCTTTACCGACGCGCTCTTCCGCGAGGACTGGTACTTCGTGTTCACCGGCTACGGCCTTTACGGCGAAATAAAGCGGGCGATGGATCTGCCGGATTCCGCCTTCCCTGGCGGCAAGCCGTCCCTTGCCCTGATGATCGAGTGGGACGTGGAGGCGCGCATCCCCAACTCGCGCTTCGTTTCCATACCCGTGCAGTCGCTGTCCATAGCAAACGTTCTTAACGGCCGCGAGGATCGCCAGGAATATTACGAAAACGCCGACACAATCCAGTACGCGTACCCCGAAGCGCGGCTGCTGGTGGTAGACGACATTTCAACAAACCTGAAAGTGGTGGAGGGCCTTCTCGTTCCCTACAAGGCCGCGGTGGACACCTGCCTTGGCGGAGCCGAGGCCGTCGAGCTGACCGCACAGCGGGACTACGACATAGTTTTCATGGACCACATGATGCCGGAAATGGACGGCATAGAGGCCACCGCAATAATAAGGGATCGGGAAAGGGAGGCCGGAAACGGCAAGGCCGTCAACATAGTGGCGCTTACGGCAAACGCGGTCTCCGGCATGAGGGAGCTGTTTATCGAAAAGGGCTTCAACGATTTTCTGGCCAAGCCGATCGACGTTTCCAAGCTCGACAAAATCCTTGAGCTGTGGATTCCGGCGGAGAAAAGGGAAAGGGCCAAGGAGCAGGGGCACGAAAACGCCGGCCCGGGGCGCGAGGCCGGCGCGGGCGTTCCCGCCCTTCCGGCAATTCCCGGGGTGGATACCGCAAAGGGCATGGCCGGAACCGGCGGCACCCCGGACGGCTACCGCCGGGTGCTGTCCGTGTTCCACAGGGACGCAAAAGAAAGGCTCCCCCTGCTGCAGGCCGTGCCGGACGCGCAGACTCTGCCCGAGTTTGTCACCGGGGTGCACGCCCTGAAAAGCGCGTGCGCGAGTCTTGGCGCGCGGGAGCTCTCCGCCGAGGCCGCCGGGCTCGAGGCCGCGGGCAAGGCGGGGGACTTCGGGTTTATACTGGAAAACCTTGGCGCGTTTGCGCAAAACCTTGCCGAGCTTGCCGAAAACATAGGGGCCGCCCTGGAGCTTCACGAAGCGTGGGGAAGTCCGCCGCCGGAGCCCGGGCCGGAAGCCCAGGCCGACGACGCCGAGCGTCCGAAGCTTCTGCGCGGGCTGGTCGAGGCCCTGAAGTCGCAAAACGTTTCCGAAACCGACCGCATCCTGGACGCCCTAGGCGAAAGACGGCTCGATTCCGGGACAAGGGAAACGCTGGAAAACGTATCCGACTGCGTGCTGATGGCGGACTTCAAAGGCGCGCTTAAGATCGCGGAGGGGCTGGCGGCGGCAAACGGCTAGGGACGGGCGAATCCGATTTCTCGGCTGCGGAAAACGACGTGGCCTTGCGATCCCCTAAAGGTCGGAGGTTTCGGAGAAAAGCTCGTCGAACTCTTCCTGCCCGAAGTCGGCAAGCTTCTCGACAATCTGCACGGCCAGCTTCTTGCCTACCACCCCGGGGCGGCACAAAAACTTGGGCTTGTGGCTGCCGGAGCTGCCGATGTTAAGCGAGTAGGGATCCCCGATGCGCGTGTTGTTCAGGCGCACCACGTCGCCGATGCGCAGGGAAAGCACCTCGCGCACGGGAAGGTTGATTCTGCCTATCTCGGCTACCGCGTCTATGTCCACGGTTTCAAGCTTGTCCTTGAGCACGTTAAGGTTTTCTGAGGTGCTGGCCCTGTGGGCCGTGGAAAACCAGAACTGCGTGGAAAGCTTGCCGATAATCGGCTCGATGGTAATGTAGGGTATGCAGAAGTTGATCATGCCCTCGACGTCCCCGACCTTGGTTTCCAGCGTAACCAAAACCACCATGTCCGTGGGCGGCACGATCTGGGCGAACTGCGGGTTTGTGTCTATCTGTCCAAGCCTGGGGCGCAGATCTATTACCTGGGTCCAGGCCTCGCGCATGTTCCCAAGGATGCGCACGATTATCCCTTCCATTACGGACTGCTCGATGTCGGTAAGCTCGTGCTGGGACTTCGTGCCCTCGCCGGTGCCGCCGAAGAGGCGGTCTATGATGGAAAACGTGATCGCCGGATCCACTTCCAGTATGGCGTTGCCCTTCAGCGGATCCATGTTTATGATCGCCAGCGTAGTGGGGGTCGGAATCGAGCGTATAAACTCTTCGTAGGTAAGCTGATCCACCGAAGCCACGTGGACGTGGACCACCGAACGAAGCTGGGCGGAAAGGCTGGTGGTGGAAAGACGGGCAAACGTCTCGTGCATCATCGAAATCGTCCTGATTTGTTCCTTGGAGAACTTGTCGGGGCGCTTGAAATCGTATATCTTGATTTTCCTGCTGTCCGCCGCAGGCTTGAAGTCTTCCGGTTCCGTGTCCCCGGCGTTTATGGCGGTCAACAGCTGGTCTATTTCATCCTGGGACAGTACTTCCGTCATTCCCTGTTCCTCCCGTATTCGTATACATTAAGTTTAGGCCGTTTCCGGCGCGGTGTCAAGATTTCGCACAATTTTCGGGATTTTCCCCCTAACTTTTGCCCTTGTCGAAGGGCTTGCCCACCGCTCTTGGGGCGTAATCCTTTCCGCTAAAAAGTATCAGGGTAACGAGCGTAATCAGATACGGTATGGCGCTGAAGAACTCCGACGGCAAAAGCATGCGGAGGTTGCGGATGTTCACGATGTGCACCGCCAGGGCGGACGACATCCCAAAAAGGAAGCTGGACCCGAGTATGCCAAGCGGAAGCCAGCGTCCAAACGAAACCGCGGCCAGGGCGATAAAGCCCGTCCCGTTGATCGTGGTGGTGGTAAACTGGATGTCCTGGGTAAGGACCACGCTGCCGCCGGCAAGCCCGGCAAGAAGGCCCGATATGACGACGGCGGCGTATCGGATGCGGACCACGTTCACGCCGGCCGAGGCAAGGGCCTGCGGGTGCTCGCCGGCCGCCCGCAGGCGCAGGCCCCACGGCCTTTTGTACAGCATAAACCAGCTTACGGCCAGAATCGCCAAAGCTATCCACACGGTCGGGAAAAGCCCAAGGAAGCCGCGGGTCATCCCGCTGCCGTGCGGCTCGGAGCGGTCCATGTTGAAAAGAAGCTGGCAGACGAAGACCGTAAGGCCGAGGGAAAGAAGGTTTATGCCCGCGCCGGAAATCACCTGGTCGGCCCGAAGCGTCACCGAGGCGAAGGCGTGGATCAGCGAGAAAAGCCCGCCCACGAAGGCCGCAAGCAAAAGGGCCATTGGAACCGGAAGGCCCAGCCCTCCGCTTCCGGAAAAGGCGGCCACCGCCGCGGTCATGGCCCCAATCACCATAAGCCCCTCCAGGGCGATGTTTACCACCCCGGCCCGCTCGCAGATCATCCCGCCGGTCGCGGCAATAAGAATCGGCGAGGTAATCATGAAGGTGGAGGGCATCATGTTCCATATAAGCTGCAGGAATTCGATCACGGCGCGTCCTCCTTTGCCCCGCCGGCGGCGGCCCCGCCCGCGGCCTCAAGCTCCAGCGACCTCCTGGCCTTCTCCTTCATGCGCCAGTCGATTAGAAGCCGAAGCCCGGCGCGAAGCGAAATGAAGATCACCACCATGCCGACTATGATCGAGGTTATCTCCCTTGGTATCTGCCGCATCTGCATTATAGGCTGGGCAGACCTTAACATGCCGAAAAGCAGGCCGGAAAGCGCGGTTCCCCAGGCGGTGCTGTTGCCGACAAGCGCCACCGCTATGCCCTCGAACCCGAAGCCCTCAAAGGCCGGCAAAACGCGCCCGAAGGGAAACACCCCAAGCGACACCACGGCCCCGGCAAGCCCGGCAAAGCCCCCGGCTATGGCCATGGCGGCGGTGATGCTTGCCTTCACGTTTATTCCGCCGTAGTGGGCGGCGTCCCTGTTAAGGCCGGTGGCCCGCAGCGCATAGCCGAGCCGCGTCTTTCCCATGACGATCCAGTACACGAAAACGGCGGCAAGGGTAAGCCAAAGGCCAAGGTTGAGCCTTGAGCCGCCGGTAAGCGACGACAGAAACGGGCTTGCAAGGCTTGCCGTTTCCGGAAAGTCCGGCGTGCGGTGCGGAAGCGCGCCCGGAAGCCGCAAGGTGACTATCCTGTGAAAGAACAGCGCGATGAAGTTCATCATGATGGTGGCCACGACCTCCGAGACCCTGTAGCGGGCCTTGAAAAAGCCGACTATGCCGCCCCACGCCGCGCCGGCGGCGATTGCCCCGCCCACGGAGACGGCCAGGTGAAGCACCGGAATCGGCGGAAACGAAAGGGCGATAATCTGCGCGGCGGTAAGGCCCATGATGTACTGCCCCTCGATGCCGATGTTGAAAAGGCCGGTGCGGGCGGCAAACGCCATGGAAAGCCCGCACAAAATAAGCGGGCCGGAAACCACGAGCCATTCGCCGATGTGCCTTGGGTTCCACCCTCCCCTGCCCGGGCGGATGTCGAAACCGGTCACCACCTGCACGATTGCCTGGTACATCCCGGCCGGATCCCTTCCCATGACGAAAAGGATAACCGTCGCCACCAAAAACCCAAGCGCGACCACGGCGACCGAAACCATCGCGTTGGAACCGGTAAAGGCCTCCAAAAAGCGGCCGCCCAGGGTCTCCGGCTCCGCCCCCGGCCGGGCGGAGGCACGGCCCGCGGGCTTTCTTCCAAATATGCTAGGCATGGACACCCCCCATCATCGCGCCTATGCGCCTCTCGTCGGCCTCCGCCGCGGGAAGCACGCCGAGTATGCGCCCGGCGGAAATCACGGCGATTCTGTCGCAAAGGTTCAGAACCTCGTCCAGCTCGAAGGAAACGAGCAGGACGGCGCAGCCCTTGTCCCGCTCCTCGATTATGCGGCGGTGGATGTACTCGATGGCCCCGACGTCAAGGCCCCGGGTCGGCTGCGAAACGACAAGGAGCTTCGGCGAATGGTCTATTTCGCGGGCGACTATCACCTTTTGCTGGTTGCCGCCGGACATCGCCTTTACCGGGGTTTCCGGCCCCTTGCCGGCCCTTATGTCGAAGTCGCGGATAAGCTTTGCGGCGTTTTCGTAAACCGCCGAAAACACCAGGAAGCCCAGACGGTTGGCAAACGGCGGCGCGCGGAAGCTCCGCAGGATAAGGTTTTCGTCCACGCGAAAATCCAGGACAAGGCCGTGCTTCTGCCTGTCCTCCGGAACAAGGCCCTGCCCCGCCTCGTTGCGCTTTCTTATGCTTTCCCTTGAAACGTCGCGCCCGTCGACCAGTATCCTTCCGGAACGCGCGGGAACAAGGCCGGCTATGGCCCCCACAAGCTCGGACTGGCCGTTGCCGTCCACGCCGGCAATGCCCAGCACCTCGCCGGCCCTGAGCTCAAGCGAAAGCCCGCTTACCGCCGGCGTTCCCTTCGGGCCCATTACCGTAAGATCCTCCACCTTCAGGACCACCCCGCCGGGCGCGGCGGGCTTTTTCTCCATGCGGAACGAGACCGCCCGGCCCACCATCTTTTCGGCAAGCTCCTCCTCGTTCACGTCGGCGGTGTCCACGGTGCCGACGTACTTTCCGTGCCTAAGCACGGTGCAGCGATCCGCGACGGCCTTGATTTCCTTCAGCTTGTGGGTGATGAAAAGAATCGTCTTGCCCTCGGCCTTAAGGCGGCGGAAAACGGCAAGCAGCTCGTCGATTTCCTGCGGGGTGAGCACCGCGGTGGGCTCGTCGAAAATGAGTATGTCCGCGTCGCGGTAGAGTATCTTGAGAATCTCGACCCGCTGCTGCATACCCACGGTGATGTTTTCGATTTTTACGCCGGGATCAACCTCAAGGCCGTACGTCTCGGAAAGCCTCGCCACGCGCTCTCGCGCGCCGCGGATGTTTACGTTTCCAAGAAAGCTCCTGGGCTCAAGGCCGAGGACTATGTTTTCGGTTACGGTGAAGTTGTGCACCAGCTTGAAGTGCTGGTGTACCATGCCGATGTGCAGGGCCGTGGCGTCGTTTGGGCTGCGGATTTTCACTTCCCTGCCGCGCACCCTGATTGTCCCCGAATCGGGCTCGTACAGCCCGAAAAGGATCGACATGAGCGTGGACTTGCCCGCCCCGTTTTCGCCAAGAAGCGCGTGGATTTCGCCCTGCTCTACCCTCAGGTCTATCCTGTCGTTGGCCAAAACCCCCGGAAAGGCCTTGGTTATCCCCAACATTTCAATGGCCGGCACGGCACCCCCTTATACCGGAGAAAAGGATAGGCCCCAAAGGGCCCGGGGAAACCGCCGGCGAACGGCGGCTTCCCCATGTCAGGCTTGAACCTCTAGCCGTCANCCGCCATAAGGTCCTGCGGGAAGCCGGGAAGCTGCATGGCCGCCGCCAGGGTGGAGGCCACGACAATCTCGCCGGAGATTATCCTCTGCTCGATTTCGCGAAGCCTGGAAACCACGTTCGGGCCAAGCGCGGGGTTGGTGGTGGAAAAGCCCACGCCCTCCCTGGCAAGGTTGAAAACGTCAACGCGCCCGTGGAAGGTGCCGTCGCGCACCGCGTTCAGGGCGTAATGCACGCTCGACTCCACGCGCTTGATCATCGAGGTCAGCACCGCCGAGTTCGTTCCGTCGTAAATGCCGTCATAGTGCTGGTCGGAGTCCACGCCGATGGCCCATACGTTCCTGCCCATCTGGCGCTCCTCTATGGCCTGGACGATTGTGCCGCTGCCGCTGCCGCCGGCCGCCGAGAAAATCGCGAACACGCCGTCGTTGTACCAGTTCATCGCCTGGATTCTGGCAAGGGCCGGCTCGCCCCAGCTGTTCACGTAAAAGTCCAGAACGTCCGCGCCGGGCAGCACGTAGTGCACGCCCTGCACGAAGCCGACGTGGAACCTGGTGATTACCGCGCCGGGGATCCCGCCGATAAAGCCGAAGCGCGGGTTCTCTATGCCTTCCTCTATGGCCTGCAGCGCAGCCGCCGCGCCCACAAGGAAGGAACCCTCGTGTTCGGCGAAAATCGCTTCCATTACGTTCGGAAGGCCAATCCAGTCAACGTCCACGATAAGGAAGTTCTGATCGGGATTCGCCGTGGCGACCGTGGTCACGGCCTCCGCCCAGGTGAAA
>JGI24694J35173_10004069_pt1 | contig 10682 bp, 10 predicted proteins | sample TergutCo191P1_FD_35173 | JGI IMG/M metagenome (IMG submission 35173) | reverse complement strand
ACCCGGTATTCTTTCTCAAACACTTCGTAACTGCCTGAAATGGCTATGGGGACTATGGGCGTAAGGGAGTTTGTCGCCAGCTTGATTGCCCCCGAGCGGAAAGGCAGAAGCCCCCGGCCCTTGCTCCGTGTGCCTTCCGGGAAAATCAGCATCCCGCCGCCCTTCTGGATTTTTCCTATCCCATAGTTGATTGTTTTAATGGCCTTGCGTATATTTTTGCGGTCGATAAAAAGTCCGCCCAGGATGTACACCCAGAGGTTCAGGAAGGGAATAAGGGCCAGTTCCCGCTTGGCGATAAAACCGAACGGCCGCCCTATATACGCCAGGGCAAGGACAATATCGAAAATCCCCGAATGGTTGCTCACAAGGCAGACGCCCCCTTTTAGCGGGACATGTTCCTGCCCTTCCACGGTCATGGTGCAGCCTGTAATGGCTATAATCAGCCTGGCCCACACCTGGGCCGCACGGTAAATCATCCAGGCCATGGGCTGTTTGAGGCCGAGAAAACTCAAAATAAAGGCAGGAATGCCAATAACAAGAAGGCCCAGCATGGTAAGTGTCGTAAGGGCAAAGCCCGCTACCGTTCGTATGCGATTCAAAGCTTCACCCCCAAAGACAGTAATTCACGCCGGGCGCTTTCCGGACTTTCCCAAAGAAGGGCCTGTATCCCCAGCGCCCTGGCTCCCTTTATGTTTTCCGGTTTGTCGTCAAAAAAGACGACCTCTGCGCCNTCCAGCTCCAGCATGGAAAGCAGCTTNCGGTAAATGGCNTCCTCCGGCTTTATAAGGTTTACCTCGCAGGAAAAAAGGCCCATGTGCGGGAGCGAAAACACGGGGAGNTTTTTNCGGGCCCAGGCAAGAAAGTCGTGGGGCATGTTGGAAAGGATACCCAGAACATACCCCGCTTTTTTGACATCTTCCATTAAAGAAACCGTCCCGGAATCAAGGTTCTCCCAGCTGTGCAAATCTATCGTTATCATTTCATCAATGACCTTGTCCTCCACGCTGACGTTCAGACGGGAAAGAACCTGGTTGTAGTATTCCTTTGGGCCAAAGGTTCCCCGGTCAAATTCATCCCGCAAAGACCAGAGGGTAGACGTAAACAGTTCCCGTTCCGCCCCCGCAAGCTGCGCAAGGCGGCCCATTACCGAAGGGTCTTGCGGAAGTGAAATCACCTGCCCGTAATCAAATATCACTGCTTTAATGCTCAAGATAGACTCCTTAACTTTATACCAATTAACATTATATCAATGCTATACTATCATAGCAGGGGGGATTTTTATTGGCAATATTCAAATACGGTGATCTTGAAACGAACTACCTGAAAGGGCGGGACAAAACCCTGGCGGCGGCCATTGACGCCATCGGCCCGTTACGGCGTGAGGTTGACCCCGATTTGTTCTCCGCGCTGGTGAACTCCATTGTCGGGCAGCAAATTTCGTCAAAGGCGCACGCAACCGTGTGGCAGCGGATGAAGGACGCCCTTGGTAAAATAACGCCGCAAAACGTACTGGCCAGTACAGAGGCCGGTCTGCAAAGCTGCGGCATCACCTTCAAGAAGGCGTCCTGGATTCGCGCCATTGCCGAAAAGGCCGCGGACGGCAGACTGGACATTAAGGGCCTGCGCTCAAAGCCCGACGCGGAGGTCTGCAGGGAACTTGTCCTGCTTGACGGCGTTGGCGTGTGGACAGCGGAAATGCTGATGCTGTTCTCCATGCAGCGCCCGGATATTTTGAGCTATGGGGATCTCGCCATTCTGCGCGGCATGCGTATGCTGTATCATCACAAGAAAATAACCCGCGCACTGTTTGAAAAATACCGCCGCCGTTATTCGCCGTATTGCTCTGTCGCCAGTTTGTATTTGTGGGCAATCTCAGGCGGCGCGATTGAGGGGATGAAAGATTACGCGCCAAAAACGATTAAAGCAAAGTGAGGAAAACTGATATGATAACCATTATGAAAAAAGCAAAGGCCATGCTGCCCCAAACCCGCCCGTTCAGGATACTCTACGGCGCGGTAAAAATAATCGTACTGCTGTCCATAGTGATACTTGTTCTTCAAGACTTCGTGCTGTTTCTCCCGAACCACAATCCGCAAGCCTGGGAACTCCTCTCCGCGCGGGAGGAGTTTGAGGCGGTGGAATTCACTTCCGGCAGACACACACGGAGCGGCATGTTGAGGCGAAGCTCCTCGCGGCAAGACCCCTCGCCGCTCATCCTTTTCTTTTACGGGAACTCAATGAACGCCGCCGGAACCATGCTTGCTATGGACAGGAGGGGGATATGGCCGTATTTCCTGGATTTTCATTTCCTGGTTGTTGACTACGCCGGTCACGGGCCGGGAGCCAGGGGACGCCCTTCCGCCAGAAACATCTACGCGGACGCGCTGGCGGCTTTTGACTTCGCGCAAAGCCTGCCCGGTGTCAGCCATGTCATTGTGGGCGGTTTCAGCCTTGGCACGGGCGCTGCCGTGTACGCGGCCGCCCACCGGGACGCCGCCGGGGTTTTCCTGCTCTCGCCTTTTGCCAACGTCTACGATCTGTTCAACAATGTACTGCCCATATTTCACGGCCCGGGCCGCCTGCTTGTCAGGCACAAGTTCCGCTCAGACCGGTACGCGGGGGCCATCACCGTTCCGGCCCTGCTCGTTGCCGCGCGGGACGATGAGGTAATTCCCTTCGCGTCATCTGAACGGCTTAACAGGAGCTTTGGCGGGGAGACCACCTTTGTCGCCCTTTCCAGCGTGGGGCATAACTGGATTTTGTTTAACCGGACATCGCTGGAAAGCGTGAGGGAGCATCTGATCCATCTGTCAGGCCTACTTGCCCATTAAGATCGCCGTCCCAAAACCGGCAGCCAGAATACCGGCGGCAGCGCAGCCCCACTTCCACAGGCGGTTCTGCCTCTGGAGGCTGCTAATCATCCGCTGCGAAGCCTGCCGGTAAGCCGCGAAGGATAACTCCAAGCTCATCAAGGAGGACTCGGCTTTCCTCAAGGCTGCCTGAAGCCCGTTTAATTCCGTCAGTGAGTTCTCCGCTGCGCTCAGCAATCCCGTCGAGTTTGTCTGCAAGGCTTCCAGCTCTCGCCTCAACTCGCCGAGTTCCTTCTTCGAGGCTTCGAGCATAGTCTCTAATTCCATGGAGTTCTGTCTGGAGTCTTGAAGCTCGCTCTGTAGCCTCTCGTTGAGCGCCGATAGCTGTGTTGAGATCTCGGTTAACCTGTTCAAGGTGCTCCCTGAGTTCTGCTGAAGTTCCGTCCCTGCGGATTCCCGCGCCCACAGCCCCCAGGGCAAGCCCGACAGCAATACCGGCAATAAAAGCAATACACACACGCCGCGTTTTATCATTCACAGGTACCTCCTGCTTCTTGTGGTGGCTCTTCTATAATATAAGGAATTTTTAGGGGAAAAGCACGGGAAAATGGATAATTTTTACACTTAATTCCCCAGCATCGCCCCATCCAGCACAATCACAACCCGGCCTTCCCTCAAAAGGCGGCGGTTGTGATCAGAGGANAGTATGCGCAGGGCATCGGCGCGGTCTATTACGGGGTCTGTGGGGTAAATGCCAAAAACTTCGCGCGCNAAGATGCGNACGGGNCGCGGGCCCACAAGGGCGGCGAGTTCCCCGTCNAGGCCTGACGGGGTAGGGCGGAGTATGCTTTCCGCGGAGGCGTAGCGAACCATGAGGGTTCTTGCCGGGTCTATCATGCCCCGCTCGTAGATGAGGTTCATGTTCGTGTCCCAGATTCTGGGGAAAAGGCTCGGCTCAAGGCGGGCTGTGGCGTTTCTGCCCCGGACAGGAAGTTCCCTATCCGCGATGATGATGATTCCCGTGTAATCCGCTGTGGGGACGGGAATGAGGGGGCGTTCCGGTTCGGCAGCTCGCCTGTGCCGGATAAGCAGGGCGCTGATTTCTTCCACACAGACGGTGTATCTGCCAATAATGTTGGCCATATCCGCGGAAAGGCTGGTGGGCGTTTTTCGCGCCCGGCGGCTGATGTTGTCCACATCCTGCAGGGAAAGTTCGCCCCGTTCAACCAGAGTGCCCAGGGTGGAACTGGAATCGACCCTGAGCGAAAGAAGATGCGGCCTGAACAAGCGGGGCCACGCCCTTTGCAGAATGTCTTCCCCCATGAGCCTTCCTGAGGGGAGGCGCAAGCCGGCCTGGGCCAGATTAAAACTTGTTTCGGCGTTAAGTTCGCCCTGGCCCCAATTGACCGAGGCGGAAACATTGAAATTGATTGAGCCTTCCTGTCCCCAGGCCGGAACCAAAAGGCCCAGGAACAAAAAAACGGCGATTAGCGGGAGGTGAGCCTTAAGCGGCTTGAAACACTTTCTTTGCCTCATCCTTTAGTTTATCGGCGTTCTGAGGACTCTTCCTTCGCGAAGAATGTCAGTTAATTGCATGCCGTTGGCCGCCGCCAGGAGTTCGGGGTCTACCCCATAGGCCCGTGCCAGAGACCAGAGGGTTTCCCCCCTCTTTACCAGGTGCGTCCCTTCAAAAGCGACAGCTGGCCGCGCCGGGGCTGCCCTTTGGTAGGGAACCATGTTGTCCCTGATGGCGGGGATAAGAAGGCGGCTTCCTATTCTAAGGCTTCGTTCGTGAATGCCGGGGTTGGAGGCGTGTATCTGGGCCACTGAAATGCCGTAATGCCGGGCCAAAGCCAGCAGGGTGTCGCCAAAACGGATAGTGTGGAAATGGTAGCGCAAAAGGGCAATGTCATCCCTTGCCAATGTCGCGGCGATTATTTCCGCGTGTTCGCCCCGGACTTTCAGGTAAAAGGGTTCGGGCGGGGTAACGGTATAAACAAGTTCCCGGTTTCCCCGAATCAGCGGCGCACTGTCGATACCTGCCATTTCCGCAAGGATGTTGAGGTCAACCGAACGCCCGCCTACCGCGACACGCTGCCAGTGGGGGTTTTCCGGCCAGTCCGCTTCTATGCCAAAGCGGCGCTGGTTTTGCAGGGCATACGAGGCGGCAATAAAACGCGGTACGAAATGTATTGTCTCGGCTCTAAGGAGTCTCCGCTCGGAAAGAACCCAGTAGTTATCAACGCCGCTGCTTGTCATAAGCCGCCTTAGACCGTTCGGGCCNGCGTTGTAAGCGGCAAGAGCCAAAGGCCAATCGCCGAAAACGCGGTAATGCCCGCGCAGTTTNCGCAGNGCGCCGTCTGTCGCCTTCCAGAAATCCCGGCGCTGATCCATCCAGTCAGTTATGCGTATNTCAAAGTAGGATATGCTGTTTTCCATAAACTGCCACAAGCCGACCGCGCCGGATCTGCTTACCGCAGTATTCAGGAAAGCCGACTCTATGACCGGCAGATAGGCCAGTTCGGGCGGCAGATCCATTTCGGCAACTTTCTGCCGTATAAAGGCGAGGTACGGCCCGCCCCTTCTCATAATGGCGGCAAGGGATGCGCGGCCTGAGGGAGTGGCGTTGTGCCGTATATAGTGCTGTGTAAGCGGGTTTTCCATGGCCCCCGGAAGCAAAAGAAGGCTGTTGTCCGGGATAAAAGGTGTTTCCGGGCGGCTTGTGGGGCGGTTCACCGGAACCGCGGGGCGCACACTGCGGAGGGGCCGGGAGAACAAAGGCGCTTCTTCGGCAGCTTCAGTGACCAAAGAAGCCAGTACCGCTTCTGTCTGCCCTGCTTGAATCTCCGTTGCCGAAAGCGTATTCGCCCAGCCAAAGCAGGCGAAGAAAGCCAGCGCAAAAAACGTCCGTATTTTGTGTGTTAAACATTTTGTCAATAACATTTAAAAAAAGCTCCTCGTTTTTATTTTACGGCCTGTCGCCGTAGAAAATCCCCGCCCATTCCCAACGACCGTGCATTTCCGGATCAGGGGGGAAGTGTATTCTTCTGAAATAAAAATACCAAATGGGAAGGAAGGGGTGCCATCCCCATGTTCGCAGGAAAGCTTCGTTACCGTTGGGGCTTACCTCCACCGCGTTCGCGTAGTGTATCCGGTTACCCCGCATAAAGTCCGCAAGGTTAAAAACCGCATGCCCCGCTCCCGCCCCGACAGCGGAATCTTCGTTTTCCCAGGTGCGGGTAAAGAAATTCACCTTGGCGTGGTAGCGCAAGAGCCGCACCGGTGAGTTGGCGTTCAGCGCGGACTTGACGGAATGTGCCAGGGCGTCAAGGGTCGCAAAAGTCCAGTCCCGTGCGGAGTTGTTGAAATCAACGATACGCCTTGCGTAACTGTGGGCATCGGGAAAACCGGGGACATCGGTGTGGGGGGTGGAATGGGAAAGGAAGCGGGTAAAGGCTCTAATGGCGCTCTCCCATTCGCCTATGCCCTCGTAAGCTTTGGCCAGCATAAAGTAGGCTGTACCCGGATCGATTTGATCCTGGAAGCGGGTAAGCAGTTCCTCATAATACCACACCCTTTGCCGCGGGTCGGCTACCAGGCTGACAAGCTGTTTTAAAGACGCCAAATGTATCGACCTGCCCTGGATTTCCAAATCAGGGAAGTTCTTTACGATCATGTCAAAATAAAGCGCCGCCACCGGGTAGGCTTCCAATTGCAGATGGGCAAAAGCGACCATAAAGAGGTAGTATGCGTTGTATGGGTCATCCGGATATTGGTGTATCCGCCCGTTCAGAAAGTTGATAAGCCTGGTAAACTCGCCCTGTCTGAGATAGATGTTGGATATCTCTTTGATAATTGCCATTTGTTCCCGGCCATTTTCGGGTTCTTTGGCAAGAAGGGTAAAGAGTTCTTTCAGGGTTTCCTGCTCTGCGGGGCTTCCGCTTATAAAGTAGGGATTGACATGCGGCGCGGTTCCGTTGAAAACAGAAAGAACTTCCACGCTATGGCAGTGTGATAAAGAAACGACTGCTACAACTACCGACAAAGAAACGGCTAAAATCTTGATACCTTTTCTTTTTCTCATAGTTTTTATGGTATCACATTAAACATGCATTGGCAAGAGAAGGGGATGTGTTTATAGTCTATAGTATGATGTCCAGATTAATCCGCAGATTTACCGCCAATCTTGTCTTCTTCGCAGGGCTTTTCCTTATGGTTTTNGGNATCAGTTTTTTGCTTGGNGTTTTGGAAGGGGCTTCCCGAATTTCGGTTTTCGTCGCGTTTTTGCTTGTCGTTGCCGGGGCCCTTTGCGCGATGTTTGCCATAAAGCTTAACAAGCAGCCCTATTACCTTTTTTTCGCTTCTGTTTTTATGATGACGGGCCTTTTTCTCTTTCTTTCGGCCCTGGGGATTATCACCATGCCTATTCCCCGCTCCTGGCCCCTGGTTTCGGTGTTTTCCGGCCTCGCCCTGCTTCCCATGGGCTGGCGGCGTTACGGCACGCTTCGTAAACATTACATTGTTTCTTCCTGCGCTTTTGTTATTCTGGGATGTGTACTTCTGGTTTTCTCACTGCAAATGGTTCCTTTCTCTTTTCGGCGCTTCATGCAAGACTGGTGGCCCCTGCTCGTGTTGTTTGGGGGCCTTACTCTGGTACTGATTTCCCTTGGGGGCCGCAAGAGTGAATAGAAGCTCAAAATTCGCCGGCAGGAGACCGCAGACTTCCAGCTTTTTTCGTCTCTTTCCGGTGCTATTTTGTTCTCTCTTTGCGTGGGTTTCCTGCGGTTCGACTCCCCCGCCCAGCCAGGGAGCCCCGCTGACGGAGGTTCCCATAGCGCCCCGTCCCCCGGATCAGCCGGAAGCGCCCACGCCCCCTCCGCCAGCCCCCGCCGGCGGCGGCGGTATTGTTGACGAAATCCGCTCCCACACCGAAAGAGGCACCCCCTCTTCCATCCTGCATGCCCTGGAAATTATCCGCAGCCGGAACCTGGGCGGCTCTGAATTTGGCCGCGTGATGAATTTTGTCAATGTAACACTGCTCAGAACGCTTTACCCCTCTGTGGAGGCGCAGCTGCCGCCGCTGGATCCCCCGCTCGTCCATATCTATTCCCGCATTCTGCGTGATGCCGAAACAGGCGTTTATCTGTCGCCGCGCCCCAATACCACCGATTACCTGGAACTGATTCTGCCTTTTCTCGCCTACTATCCCGGCAGAAACCGCAACCCGGACGGTTCCCGGCAAAGCACCGCGGGAAGCCCCGCCCCGCCTGAGCGTTTCCTTGCGGCCCTGCCGGATCTGCAAAGGGCCGTGACACTGAACGAGGGATCTGTCCTGGCCCATTATTTTATCGGGGTTGTGTATGAACAAACCAGTAGGCTGGAAGACGCGTTAAGGCGCTATTCCGGTATATGGGAGCGGGTTCCGGAGTTTTTCCCCGCGGCACTGGGTATGGCCCGAATCATGGATATCCAGGGCCGCCGGCAGGAAGTTGTTCAGCTCCTTTCAAACCTGACAAGCCAATTTCCCAATAACCTCCAAATTATGCGCCAACTGGCCCTGGCCTATTACCACCTGGGCGACTGGGCCCGGGCAGAATCCGCCGTAGCCGGAATACTCCAGAGAAACAACCGGGACGCGGAATTTGTCCTAATGAGGGCCCACATTCTGGTAGAACAGCGGCAGTTCCTCAGGGCCCAGGCACCCCTGGATATATTCGCTACAATCAACCCCAACAACGCGCTTTTTCTGTTTCTCCGCGCCAGGGTTCAGGCCGAAGGCTTCAATAACCGGGACGCCGCCCTGAACTACCTCAGAACCATACTGAGAAGCAACCCAACACCAGCCAACAGGGATGTTCACGAGCAAGCCTCGATATACGCCGCCCGCCTTTTTATGGAGTCCCCCCGGCCAGCCGATCAGAACGAAGGCAGGGAACTTCTTGTCAGGCTTCTGGCCTCGCCCTCTCCATCCCTGGATGTAATTTCGCTTGCCCTTGATGATGCCATACGCCGGGAAGCCTGGGGTGAAGCCCGCACCTTCGTGAACCGGCTTTTAAACGAACGCCGCTCTTTCCATGATTTGCATGCGGCGCATACGCTGGAACGCGCACAGGGAAACAACGCCGCCGCCCTCGCCTTTGCACGGGAACTCCACAGCCTGGATCCCGCCAACGAGGAAGGCATCATCACCTATATTTCAGCGCTGATTGACACCGGCCGCCGTGACGAGGCCTCCAGGATGATAGAAAGCCGCCTGAGCGTTGTGCCCAGCGGCTCACTCCGCAGCCGTTACTTTTTTCTCCGCAGCCGCGTCAGGGGCAGTGAAGCCCTGATGATGAACGATCTGCGCTCCAGCCTTTTTGAAGACCCCCGCAACCTTGATTCCATTATCGCCATGTTTGAAATACATCACCGCCGCAGAGACGAAAGACGGGCCGTATACTATCTGAGGCAGGGCCTTGCCCTTGCCCCGGATAACCCCCGGTTAAGGCGCTATGCGGCGGAATACGCCTCGGCCCTGGGAACCGGTTTTTAGCATTTTCTGCCAAAGTGTATATACTGATTCTTTTCAGCGCCGGGAAAGTCCACAGGCAAGCAGAATGGCGCTCATTTTATCATAGCAAGGCATGTTCCTGCCAGACTTTGATAAACTGAAGCGCGAACTGCGGGACACCCCCAAAGTAGGTATTGATAAAAGCAGCCAAAGGCCGGCCAACGTAGCGGTAATGCCAGGGCTCAAAGCGGTAGCCGGTTATGTGTTCGTAGCCGTCAGGGTAAGAGAGCGTCCAGCCGAAACTGCCCGCATTGTGAATGAGCCAGCGCGAGGCCGCCGTATACGCGAAATTGTCGTGAATGGGATAAAAGTCAACGGCAGTGCCAAGCTGGTGCTCGCTGTGGCCGGGACGCGCTGATTGGCGTTCGGCGGTTTCAAGGCCGAACGTATGCACCTGCCACGCGAAAATCTCGGCCTGACGCGCGGCAGAGCGGTAGGTGGAGGCCGCTATAAGCGTTACCCCGTCCGCGAGGGCTGCTGCTGCCATTGTTTCCAAAGAGGCGGCGGCGCTTTGGCGCAGGGAGAGGTCGTTTCGGGTTATGCGGAATGATCCCCCGGCGGTAAGCGGCACCAAATCATCCGGCGAATAATCAAGGGGCAGGGCATGCTGTTTATCCACCAACAGAAAGGTATAGTAATTCTCCTGGAGCAGTGCAAGGAGTTCCATGATAAAGGCAGGACTTTCAAGAATTGAATCGATAATGCTGCGGGTCATCTGCTCGGGGATTCCGGCTTCTCCCAATATCCAGCGCCAATAGCTGTCTATAAAAGCCACCCTGTCCGGGTCTGCCGGTGCTCCAAAGATACCGCCGATTTGCTGACCGTCCGGAGAGAAAAGGGCAAGCGTCTCGNCTGGATACAGCCCTGTTTCGGGGGGATTTTCGGCAGTAAAACCGCCCGGAGTTACGGTGCTTTCTTCGCCCGAATTTGAAAAAAAGATAATCACAAAAACCGCCAGAAGGATGATGGGGACTCCCGCCGCGATTTTCACAGCCAGGGGAAGTTTTGTTGTCTTTTGCATGTTCGGCCCTCCTATAGAATAAAACCTTCGTAAAACAGGATTGTAACACTTCTGCCGCCCATTGCCTACTCGCACACCGGCTTTTTAACTTGTTTAGACGCTTGACGCCTTACTGAAATCATGCTGAAATATTCCTATTGGCAGATGCGTTAAAAACATTTGGAGGAAGATAATGAGCAAAATGGATAGCGTTCGCCTTCAGGAGCAGTCAAAGCAGGACAAAATCAAACTGGTTACGGGTATCGCTGCCGCAGCGCTTTTGGTCCTGGCGCTTTTTTTTATCGTCGGCACGAACACG
>JGI24694J35173_10004066_pt1 | contig 10690 bp, 7 predicted proteins | sample TergutCo191P1_FD_35173 | JGI IMG/M metagenome (IMG submission 35173) | reverse complement strand
TGAACCAGCAAGGACTTGAACCTTGAACCCGCGCCTTAAAAGGGCGCTGCTCTACCAATTGAGCTACTGATTCAGGATACACAAATATAGTAAAATTTTAGCCCAATGTCAAGGGTTAATAGACTTCCAAAATTTTATCCGCAATGCCATTGCCCGAAAGCCCTAACTCATCCCTTAACTCATCAATCTCACCCTGACCCACAAAAGCATCCGGAAGTCCAATGCGAACTAAACGAGGCGGATTCTTCATTTCTGCTAAAATTTCGGCGATTGCAGAGCCAAAACCGCCCGCTATGGAGTTGTCTTCCACCGTTGCAACAACATTATGCGCCTCAAAAAGAGCCTTATACGCCTCAATATCCAACGGTTTTACAAATCTGGCGTCTATTATTGTGGGCTCTATGCCCTTTTTCTCCAAAACCCCTGCCGCATCAAGGCTCTTGGCAAGCATAAAGCCAACGCCTATAATTAAAACTTTTGAACCCTTGCTCACCATGCGGAATTTGCCAATCGGCAACTCCGAAAATTCCGTGCGAATATCGTTTGTATAGGTAACTGCCCTCGGATAACGCATAGCTACAGGACCGCTTTTGTGCTGAGTCGCTGTGTAAATCATATTGCGCATTTCGTTTTCGTCTGAAGGAACCATAATCACCATATTGGGAATTGTGCGCAAATAAGACAAATCCAAAGCTCCATGATGAGTAGGGCCATCCGAGCCTACAAGACCGGCTCTGTCTAAAATAAAAACAACCGGCAGCTTTTGCAAAGCTACATCGTGGATAATCTGGTCATAAGCACGCTGCATAAAAGAAGAATAAATGGCTACAACGGGGGTGAAACCTTCGCACGCAAGCCCGGCGGCAAATGTCACAGCATGCTCCTCCGCTATCCCAACATCAAAAATCCTATCTGCCGTATCAGGGTCTTCTTTTAAAATGTTCAACCCGCAACCATCAAGCATGGCGGCAGTGATGCCGATTATCGTTTTATCCTGCTTTGCTAAAGTCAGCAAAGTCTTTCCGAAAATGGTGGTCAAAGTTGGGCGAGGTTTCTCTATTATTACCGAACCGTCTTCTATGTGGAACGGGTCTGAACCATGCCATTTTGTAGGATTTGTGGAGGCAAGCTCATAGCCTTTGCCCTTTTGCGTCAAAACATGAATAAGGCAAACTTCGGGTAAATCTTTTATGGAATTAAAGGTCTCTATAAGTTCCTGCATATTGTGCCCGTCGAATGGGCCAAAATAACGAACATTCAAATCTCTAAAGAACTGGCCCGGATTAGCCATGTTTTCAAGAGCGAGCTTTCCGCTTTCCATAATTTCACGGATTTTGCCGCCTATATGCTCTGGAATTGAGCGCAAAAATTTACCGAACTCTTCCAGGGAACTGTTGTGCTTAACAGATAGCTTGCTCAAATACTTTGAAAGAGCGCCAACACTTGGGCTAATGCTCATCTTGTTGTCGTTCAAAATTATTGTGAAATTCTGCTTTGTTTGCCTCGCATTGTTCAGAGCTTCAAAAACCATTCCTCCGGTCATTGAACCGTCTCCTATAACGGCTATAACCTGATTATTTTTCTGAGCAAGGTCCCGTCCAATGGCAAAACCCAACCCTGCGGAAATGGACGTGCTTGCATGTCCGACTCCAAACGGATCATAAATGCTCTCGCTTCTCTTTGGGAAACCCGAAATTCCGCTGCGCTGTCTCATTGTGAAAAATTTTTCATATCGCCCGGTCAGCAACTTATGGGCATAAGCTTGATGCCCCACATCCCAGATTAAAATATCGCTTGGGGTATTATAAACATAGTGCAGAGCTATGGCTAGCTCCACTGCTCCAAGACTGGAAGATAAATGCCCGCCGTGCTCGGAGACTTGTCGCAAAATAACGGTTCTAATCTCTTCGGCCAGAGATTCCAGTTCCTTTACGCTAGCTCCTCTTATATCTTTTGGAGAGCTTATATCTTTGAGTTGCATTTGAGTTATGGAAAATAGAAATTTTTTTACCCGATGCGATGAAATTCGCTGAATATATCCTCTAGTCTTTTGGCCCCGGGTTCAATGTATTGCTCAAAGGATTTTATTCCCTTCTTCTTGCTCAGAAAACAATATGCACCCAGTGCTTGCATAATTCGTTGCATGCTTGCTACCAGAAAATCTTCCCAGGCAACTTCAAAAGAAATGCCTTTCAAAAGCGGATTCGCATTAAACCAGAGCGTAAATAATTGCTTTACGGTTTCGCTCGGAAGCATCATGTATGGATCCCACAAAAGAGACGCTGCATCGTAATAAATGGAACCGTTCCTTGCGCCCTGAAAATCCACAAACGCTATTTCGGAATTATTAACCATCACATTCTGCGATTGAAAATCTCTATGCATCAAAACTCTTGGCTGCGCAGCGGCACGCTTTATCAAATCCGGCATGACTTTTTTTTCGCCCGGATAGTTTTCTCTGTAATACTCCTGCTCCCAAGCATAATCCTTTTCATCAAATGCTCTTCCTGCAAGTTCTTCATCTGCCGCAAAGGCTCGCTCACTTGCCTCTTGCCACACTATCAGCTTTTCCAAAACCCGTGGATAATGCAACATCGGTTGCTGGGTATCGCAAAGGCGGGTAGTGCCCAAATCCTGCATAACAACACGCTTTTCATTTTCCGATACAGCATAAATTTCCGGCGTTGGAAGCCCCAAGCTGCAGAACAATTTTCCGTAGCGAACAAACCTTTCAAAGTCCTTGTCTTCGCTGTGCGACTGTTGCAAAATTAATGAATGGCCGGCAGCTTTCATCCTGAAATATTTTCTGCCTGAACCTGCGGAGCCTGCAATTTCAAGTTGAGAGTTGAGGGTTGAGAGTTGAGAGTTTACGGCGTTCATCAATCCTTCCGGGTTGCCGATGTCTATCCAGTTGCCTTTTGTTGTGTAAACAAATGGAATCTCGTGTTCCCAGAAATCTCTTATGTCTTTTTCTTTTACCCTTTCCCATGCTTTTGCGCTATACCAAGATATGCCGGTGAAGGTTGCGTTGCTTTTGCCGTCTTTTCCGAATTTGTTTTTTATGCCGCACAATAAATTATCTTCGTTTATGCAAAGCGTGTTCACATTTGGGTTATCAATGGCTAAGAGGGCGCAGCTTGCCCCTGAGCTTCTCGCTTTTTGCAAAAAGTTTTCCACATCCAAATTGTGCTCGCAGTCTCCGTTCAGCACCAAAAGCTCGCCTCGTTCACCTTCTTTCCACATTCTGCATATAGGGCCACCCGTGCCTAAAAGCTCTTCTTCAACCCAAACCTTGTCAATTCCAATTTCCGGTGCCGCATTTTGCACTTGTTGCGCCAAATGATGCGCATTTGCATGAATTTTTGCCGAACCGAGCTTTTTTGCCAAAACAGCCTGCCTTGCAAGCGGTGAATTATCCACAATGGGGATCAGTGGCTTTGCGATTCTATCGGTCAAGGGCCGGAGCCTAGTTCCCAAGCCTGCTGCTAAAATTAAGGTGTTAAGCACTGGGGAAATATAGGAAAACTTCTGAGCGGACTTTTTCTATATTTACCCCAGATTAACCTTCAGGAGATAGACCGACATGGCTGCTAAAAAGAAGAGTTCTACGACAACTGCAACTACTGCAACCACTGCTACAGCTAACACAGCTAATATAGCAGATTTGGAAATTTCAAAACAGGCTTTTATAGACTCATTTAATGTGCATTTGCGCCATACGCTTGCACGTGACGGCTACGAAGCCGCAGACTATGAAAAGTTTCAGGCAATAGCCTATGCGGTTCGCGACCGCTTGATTGACCGCTGGATAAAAACCCAGCAAACTTATTACCACCAGAATGTGAAACGGGTTTATTACCTGTCGCTTGAATATCTGATGGGCCGCGCGCTGGGCAATGCTATATTGAACATAGATGCGGAAAAAGAAGTGTCCGAAGCCCTTGACGAACTCGGCTTGAGCATGGAAGAGATTAAGGATGTGGAACGCGATGCGGGACTTGGCAATGGTGGCTTGGGCCGTCTTGCAGCATGCTTTTTAGATTCAATGGCTACCTTGGAGCTTCCGGCTATGGGTATGGGACTTCGCTATGAATTCGGAATGTTCAACCAGAAAATTGAGCACGACCAGCAAACCGAATACCCGGATGAATGGCTGCGCTTCCCCAATCCTTGGGAGTTCGCTCGCACAGCAGGCGTTATGCAGGTGCAGTTCGGAGGCCATATTGAAACATATATAGAAGGCGGAGAGACTCGCCACCACTGGCATGCTGCGGAAAGCGTGGAAGCCTTACCCTACGACACGCCGATACCAGGCTATAAAAACAACACTGTAAATACGCTTCGCCTTTGGAGCGCACAATCCAACCGCTTTAACCTGCAAACCTTCAACGAAGGCAGATATGTGGATGCGGCTTCCAAAACGGAAGAATGGGAATCCATAACAAAGGTTCTCTACCCAAACGACTCCTCAGTGAATGGAAAACAACTGCGCTTAAAACAGCAGCACTTCCTTTGCTCAGCCTCGCTTCAAGACATACTCCGCCGCTATGAACGCGGAAGCGATGTTCAAGCCGCTATTGAAAAAATGGCCAAGGAAAAGAAAATTCCTAAGCAAAATGTAACACTCGCCAGCTTGCCGCCGAGCGAATGCAGGGAACTCCTTATGCAGCTCCCAAAAAAAATTGCAATTCAGTTAAACGATACCCATCCCGCAATAGCAATTCCTGAGCTTATGCGCTTGCTTCTCGATATTTACAAACTTTCCTGGGCAGATTCCTGGACCATAACAACCAAAGTCTTTGCCTACACCAACCATACTCTTATGCCGGAGGCTTTGGAAAAATGGTCGGTTAACCTGTTTGAAGAATTGCTGCCGCGCCATTTGCAGATAATTTATGAGATCAATGCCAAATTCCTTGAAGTTGTTTGGACAAAATGGCCGGGCGAAATGGAACGCGTTGCTCGCATGTCCATAATTCAGGAAGGCAACGAAAAAATGGTTCGCATGGGATACCTCTCTGTTATAGGCTCGCACAGCGTGAATGGTGTTGCTGCCTTGCACAGCGAGCTTTTGAAAACACATCTGTTCAGAGATTTTTACGAGTTGTGGCCCGATCGCTTCAACAATAAAACAAACGGAGTAACTCCTCGTCGCTGGGTTGCAAAGGCAAACCCTGCCATGTCTGTGGCTATAACCAAAAGAATAGGCGGCTCATGGATAGGCGATTTATGCGACATAAATAAAATAGAGAACTATGTGAATGATGCCGCATTCCGGGAAGATTTTGTCAAGGCTAAATACGAGAACAAAAAGAAGTTGATCTCCGTTATAAAGAGCACGCAGGGTGTAGATATAATAAATCCGGATTCAATGTTCGATGTTCAGGTAAAGCGCATTCATGAATATAAAAGACAACTTCTCAATGTTATGCATGCGATTTATCTTCTAAAACGCATTCAAAAAGGACAGCCGGTACAGCCCAGAACAATTTTAATAGGTGGAAAATCTGCGCCTGGTTACTGGATGGCAAAGCAGATTATCTGGCTTGTGAATGCTGTGGCAGAGAGGATTAACGAAGAGCCTCGCGCAAGGGGAGTTTTGCAACTCCTGTTCCTTGAGAACTATCGTGTTTCCTACGCAGAGAAAATAATTCCCGCAGCGGATCTTTCCGAGCAAATTTCAACAGCTGGCACAGAAGCGAGCGGCACCGGCAACATGAAATTCGCCCTTAACGGAGCCCTTACAATAGGTACTTTGGATGGCGCAAATGTTGAGATGTATGAGGCTGTTGGCAGCGATAACATCTATATATTCGGAAAAACCGTTGAAGAAGTTCATCGCATAGTTTCTCAAGGCTATCATCCGAGAGAATATTATGAATCTTCCGGCGATATTCGTGAAATTTTGGACTTTATCCGTACGCTGAACTATCCCGAATGCCCGTTTGCTCCGATAGTTGAGAGTTTGCTTAACAGAGATCAGTATCTGCTTTTGGCAGACTTTGCCTCTTATCTGGAAACTCAGGCTTTGGTTGCCAAAGATTATGCAGATAAAAATGTTTGGACTCGGAAATCCATTTTGAATGTNGCGCGCATGGGTGAATTCAGCTCTGATCGCACTATCAAGCAGTATAATACGGATATCTGGCGTGTTCCAAGCGTTAGGATAAAATAAACTTTTCTATATTTCTGTTTATGAGGCTCAGGAATATTGTTTTGTTGGTTACCGCTTGCGCTTTGTTGGCTATGGCTTACAGAGTGCAAAAAGGTGATACCCTTTGGGATTTGAGCGAGGAGTATTTAAAAGATCCCTTTCTTTGGCCGGATTTGTGGAAAGCTAATCCGCATATAGAAGATGCCCATTGGATTTACCCTGGTGATTCAATTTGCTTCCCCGGTGAGGGACCCTGCCCGGTGATCGGCAGAGGCAGAGACTCAGAGGGGGGGCAGCAGGGATCTGCTGGAAATACCGGGGGGTCGGAAAATATTGTCAGAGGCAATGCTCATACTTATCAACCTAGCGGGTCCGGCAGAGAATACAGGGTTTTGGAACAGCCGAAAACTTTTAATGTTTATTATCAAAGATTAATGCCCATATTGGAATCTGTAAAAGATAGAGATAGCAAGATAGGCAAAGGATGGTATCAGGTTTATAACGATGAAGCTAACAGGCCTATTAATTATTCTATGGAGCATGGAGTGCTTTTAGGTTATGGCAAAAGAGCATTTCCTAAATTGAAAGCAGGGGATTTTGCTGAGCTTTGGAGCACAAAAAAAGTTTCTGTTCCAAATGATGCCGGTACCACAGACGAATATTACCTTCGCCAGCTTGCCAGCATTGCCAAGATAACTGCTGTTGGCGAGTCCAATTCACGTGCAACCATAGTGCAGTCTTTTGCTACGCTCACTGTGGAAAATGCGCTTTCGCGTCCGCAAGAGCCGGTTAAAACAATAGATGTGAAATCTTTTAAATCGATTAAACAGGCCAAGGCAAACGAGATGGCTGAGGTTGTTCTGTTTATGGATAAAAGCATTGTCCCTAGCATGTATTCTTATGTATTGGTGGATATGGGCAAAAAGCAGAATTATGTGCCCGGCAGTGCAGTGGCCTTTTGGGATATGGAAAAAAGAGACCCGACTTTGCCGCCCAGACTGCTAGGAAGAGGTTTGGTATTGTATTCAGATGATTCTCGTTCAACAGTTTTAATAAGAGATATTTATAATGCAACTCGTCGCATAGATATTGGAACTCCGGTTTCTTTAACGCATCAGCCGGTATTGTGATTTGAAAAATCCTTTCTTATTTCGCTTAACTGCTTTTTTCTTTTTTATGGGCCTGTGTGCTTGTTCAATACTTTTGCTGAGCGCTCTTGTTTTCTTTAATTTTCCGGAAATAGGCATATGGTTCGCAGAATTGCTTCGGTAGCAGTTCCACTCAGATTGCTTTTGTTTTTGGTAGGCATTTTGCTTGCTACATTTGTTCTTGCCGGCATAGGCTTTCAGAGCATTGGAAGCAAGAAACAGCTTATAGTGAAAAAATACGAGTCTGACAAGATAAATTTAAAGGCGGCTATAATTGAAAGTTCAAGAAAAGAAACGGAAGCAATTGTAATGGAGCTTCAAAGATTTTCTCATAGCGAAGATTATTTGCAAGATTCTTTGCCGGGAATTTTATCTGCATTTGTGTTTAGGGATGGTGTTTTGATTTACCCGAAAATAAGTGAAGAGAGAGGTAACGAGTTTTATCTGCTGGAACATAGCGATGCGCTTGTTTTAAAGAAATTTTTGGATTTGCAGAAAGCAAAAAAATTTGCAGAGGCTAGAAAATATGTTTTGGGTGTGGTTGATTCTTTTATGCTGAGTCCTAGCACGGCCAGTTTGGATTGGGACAGCTATATGTTGGAAAAGATGCTCAATGATATCCTTTGCGAGCAGAGTTTGAACAAGGGAGAGCAGGAAAAGTTTGGGAAGATTTTCAGCAGGACAAAGAGGTTTTTGAGAATTTTAAATACTTATGCTGAACATAGAGATTTTTTGCTTGCGCTTGGAGCTTATGCGAATTATTTAAACGATAGCTATTCTTTTATTCAACATGAGGGAGAAGTTTTTTTGGTTGTTAATTCTATTATCGCTAAACTGGACAGTACATTTTATTCAAGCAAAATGAGCAGGGCCATACAGGAAACTGCAAAGGAGTGGAGTTTTATTCCGTATTCAATTTCTGCGAAATTCCCTTTTGGCGAGTCTAATGTTTTAACGGAAAATGATATTGTGATTGAAGAGGATTTGGATGCGGCAAAGAAGGATGAGACTAATATTATTTTGCTGATGCTTGTTTTTTCTTTGATAATTCCTATCATAGGCGTTGTGGTTGTGTATAGGGGTATTTCCAGGGAAAGGCAGTTGCGCAAAATGAAGGACAATTTTCTTTCTGCGATGTCGCACGAGTTTAAGACACCGCTTACTTCCATAAAGATGTATTCCGAGTTGATGACCAGGAGGCCGGAGAAAATCTCTGCGTATACGGGGGTTGTGCTTAAAGAGACTAACCGTTTGGAGAGTTTGATTGAGGCAATTTTAAATTATACCAGGATGGAGAGCGGTAAAAAGGTTTTTCGCTGGGAGAGCCTGGATTTGTCTGAGTGTGTGAACAAGGTGTGCGATTCTTTGGATGTTATTGCGAGCGGCAAAGGTTTGGAGTTAAAGAGGTATGTGGCAAAAGATTGCAATATAACAGGGGATTATTCTTCTATTTACAGCCTTGTTCAAAATTTGGTGGATAATGCGATTAAATACACGGCAGAGGGTTATGTTTTTGTTAGGCTTGAGCAATCAGAGCAATCGATTTCTTTTTCCGTTGAAGACACCGGCAAAGGCATTCCGGTTAGTGAGCAAAAGAACATATTTGAAGGCTTTTACAGAATTGGTGACGAATCCACAAGGGAAACAAAGGGTTCTGGTTTGGGTCTAGCTATTGTAAAGCGTACAGCAGATGCGCACAAAGCCTTAATCGCACTAAAAAGTGCCCCCGGCAAGGGGGCAACTTTTACGGTTACATTTAAGAATTAGAGGCGGTAGTGCATTTTTCACATTTTTTCATTTAAATCTTGTTATTCGTCAGATTTTTTTGTATATTCATAGGTAGAGGCTTCTGCTTCTTGCCCTTGGTTATTTGCTGTGCCCGCAATTGGCGCGGGATTACCCAGATAATCAGGGGCTTTTTCTTTATTCAAATACAGCAACTTGCCTTCATTTATCCAATTTGCAATACTGCTCCCAGACTTACCGTATGTAGAAGTTATTATATTAAAGTCTATATCCTTACCCTTTCCTGGTTCAAGTATGACAATTACATTATTATCGGCTATAGTAACTTCTGTAAGTATAGAGAAACTATCAGTTCTGTTGCCTTTGAATATAGCTATAGGGTTTGCAATGGCCATTGGTAAGTCCATTAAGTCCGTAGCTTTGAATTCATGTTTTTTCATTTTCTTTAAAAGCTTGTTTCCAAAAAGTTTCAGAGGTTTATTTACAATTCCAACATCTAACAGCAGATCTGAAGGTTTGCCGAGAATGAAAATGAAATGATCTGCTGTTTCAGGTACGAATCTTTGCAGTTTGGTGTTGAAATCCTCTTCCATACTACTTAGACGGAACTCAGAGGAAAAAAAATGAAAAAAGTGACAAAAAAAATTAAATTTCGATAAAAATGAATTTATAAACAAAAAAACGCCACCTTTTGCAAGGGAGCGTTTTTAAAGAAATCCAAAAAATTAGAACTTTTACGGTTACATTTAAAATTTAACAGAAGCGTCTATGCCAACTATTGTTGTAATATCGGCTTCATCGTTGTTTACGCTACCGATGGTAAAGCCAACCCATGTTCCAACTTCAATGGTTTCTTTAATAGAAGCAAAGTAGCCAACTGCGGGCGTCAGCTTGAGTTCTCTGCCCTCAAGTTTCATGGGCACATCTTTAAATTCAGTTCCATCCACTGAGGACGTACCAAGACCGGCTTTTGCATCAAAAGCGACCCAAATGGTGCTTTGACCCATGGTGAAATCCAGTTCAATGCCGCCATCTAAATCCATGCCTCTGGCATATTTGCCGGCGCTTTCAGATGTTTCTGTATATATGGATAAATCAACGCCTGCACCCAGTGATAATGCGGGTGATAGCTCCATAGAAAATTGAACACCTGGTTTGAAGCTCCAAGCTGTAGTATTCAATGGAAAACCAACCTCAACACCTGCGCTTAACATACCTGGAAGAATCTGGTAACGTGCGCCGAGTGCATAATTGCCAAGAGCATCTCCCCAATTTTGGGCTGTCAACTCCAAATTTGCCATTGGGCTGTAGCGGACTTTAACTCCAAAACCGCCGTCAATTTCTTCGGTAGATTGGCGTGATTGTTCAGTGCCAATTTTCACTTGTCCTTTTCCTTCTTCAATCACTGGGAATTTATCCCAAGCGGCGAAAGATGATACTGTGCAAGCAAGGGCTACTGCTAGAATTTTTTTCATAAAACACTCCTAATTAAAGTTTTATGGAAGAAATTTAGAAAAAAATAACAAATTTGTCATTATTCTGTAATAAAAAGGATATAAAATGCTAAAAAAAAGGGATAAATTTCTAATTTCTTGCCATGATTGATGGCAAAACAAGGATTTTAGGGGTATTTGGCAACCCG
>JGI24694J35173_10004064_pt1 | contig 10693 bp, 10 predicted proteins | sample TergutCo191P1_FD_35173 | JGI IMG/M metagenome (IMG submission 35173) | reverse complement strand
CTGCGAAAGCACCTGCCCCGCTGGCTAGAAAAGCAGGGAATTTCCGACATGGAACAGGCCAACCTTGAACTGTGCCATTTTATCGACAATTTTAACGGGCATTTTGCCAATGAACCCCGGGAACCCGATTCATCTTTTGTCCAGTTGGGGGGGGAGGATCTGGATAAACTACTTGCCTTTCGCCAAAAAGCCGACACCGACAGCCAGGGGCGTTTCTTTTTTAAGGGTTTTGCTTTTACGGTAGATTCCGAGAAACCGCTTGCCAACAGAAAAATCGAATTCGTTTTTAGCGAGGCGACGGGTTTTCTTGCCTATTGCGGTGGCGAATACCATAAGGCAGTTAGCATTGCCTGCCCTTCCCTGGTACTTAAAAGCCTTATCGAGGAAAGCAATTATGCCAATTTAAGTAATTAGTGGGACGGCAAAAAATAACGCGGAAAATTTTCCGCGTTATTTTTAGACTAGAGAGTTAAAATCAACTTGCGGTATGAATTTGCACATGTTAGTATAACATATAGATACGGTCGTCCTGTTAGGATGGTTACAACAAGAGAGGAGTAAATTATGTTTTCAAAGGTTATGAAAATTTCGGCAAAGCGGACATTCATAAGTGCATTTGCGGCATTGGTATTCGTGCTTGTGGTATCCTGTGCTTTCCCGCAACAGGGGGCATACAGTCCCGAAGGGTATTTAAGCGGCCATTGGGGTCTGGTGCCAGGTGCCCACATGCCTGTGCGCCTGGACGCGCTTGGCGGTGAAGCCGCGGCCTCTGGAAGATTGGGGATTGGCGGTGGCGTGACTGGTAGCAGGTATGGTTTCATAAGCATTAACACCCTTACCGAAATATCCCTTAGCTTCGACTTTCATACGCTCGATGCCACAGGCAAGCATATGAACACTTCCAGCCATTTGCTGTATAGTTCTGGCCAAACAATGGACATAAATGGCAAGAATATTCCCGTATTTAGGTCTGGGCAACAACAAGGTACGGAAAACGCCTTTGTGCTTACCATTATAAGAGATGCCGACGGGGAAATAGCGGGCTGGATACCAGGAATTGGCTGGGATACAGAGGATGGGGAATCGGGAAGCCATTGGGGAATAGGCTGGCCAGGTGGAGGTATACAGGCTTTTTGCGGGATAGAAATCATCATAATCTGTGCACTCTTTTGTGCAGTACGTTAAAAACATTTCAACATTAAGCCCTGTTGAAAGCATCTTGTTTTCGGCGGGGCTTGGCGTGTTTTGCACTCACCTTCTGCTATTATACTACCACCGACAAGATAGAAAAATTTATAAACCCATTTTGTTTACAAAAAATTCCCGTCTAGAAAAATCGTTATGCCAGTTTGAATGGTTCATGTGGCGAGCAAATATAACGCGGAAAATTTTCCGCGTTATATTTGTGATTTTACTGAGAAAAATTTGCCATGAGTGATTTTTTGTGATAGCATTATATTTAGGTACATTAACTTGCAAGTTATCCAGTGTGCCTTGTACAATTACCATTCTGTATAGATTGGTCAAATATTTTGGCTAACTTTGCGATTTGCGTACGGACTTGCGTGGTTAGCAAAGGAGGAAGTTTATGAAAACTTCAACAAAATGGACATTCGCTGGCATGATGTTGGCGGTATTGACATTAGTATTTATGGTTTCCTGTACGGTCCCGCTCATGGAGGATCACAGTCCCAGCCAGCCCACTAACGAAAGCCGGGTGTCAGACAGTATGCTTGTGAGCATTAGGCCGCTTAACCAGGCAGAGGCAATCTCCGCACGGGGGCAATTCAGTCCCAAGGGATGTTGTTGCGATGGTGGTCTTGCACAGGCACAGGCTGTCATATCCCTTAGCCACAACAACAGGACATCTACAGCCTTTCATGTACATCTATTAGATGCCAGAGGCAATTATGTGGGCACTTTAACCTACTTCATGTACGTCTTAGATCAAACGGTGGAGGTGAACGGCAAACGCTTTACCGTTATTTCCACTACCAAACCGACAGGGCAATACCAGAGTACGAAAAATGCCATTCTGTTTGAGGTAATGGATCAGGGTATACCATGGCAACCTATGGGTGACGGTACTTCTGGCTTTGGCGGGAACCACGGCTTAGGATCTGGCGGGACGAATGATTTTGGGCTCGGCGGGAACCATGGCGCTGGCTTTGGCGGGAACCACGGCTTAGGAGCCGGCGGGGCGAATGACCTTGGGCTCGGCGGGAACCACGGCGCTGGCTTTGGCGGGAACCACGGCTTAGGAGCCGGCGGGGCGAATGACCTTGGGCTCGGCGGGAACCATGGCGCTGGCTTTGGCGGGAACCACGGCTTAGGAGTCGGCGGGAGCCACGGCTTTGAATCTGGTCCCTCTGGGTCTGGTTGTGGAATACTGAACAGTGGTATTGGTGTCGTCGCTATAATAGGTGGAGGTAATGGGTTCTTCAGCTATACAGATTCTGTTGGAAATAGCCACATTATCTTTCCTAATGGAGGTCGTAGAACTGAAGATACTTATGGAAATACATGGTTCTTCCATCCACCACAAGAAGGAGATCGTTATGGTCATGGTGGAGGATGGGTTGTAACCCCTTGCGAAAATACAGGTATTTTCAACTCAGATAATGAATTCGAAGACGATAGACCAGGACCGCCACCACCACTGCCACCATCGCCGCCATCGATGGTGGCAGAAGGCGAAGAGGGAGATGAAGCAGAAGAGGATTCACCCCCACCTGGTATAGCAAAGGAGGGAGAAGAAGAGGATCCAACGCCAACTGGATTTCCAGGGAATCACGGGTTTCCGGGGAATCACGGGTTTCCAGGGGATAATGGATTTCCAGTAATACCTGGATTCGAGATACCAGGATTTCAGATTCTACCAGGACTACTGGGCATGCCAGGTGGTTTTTGGTAGACTTTGAACCAACGAAAGTTACAAGTGTAGCCTCAAAACCAATACGGATTTGAGGCTACACTACCTGCTTATATAAAAACGCTCCAGGAGATTAAGCCATGATGCTCCTCGTTAAATCCCTTGCCCTTGCTGTGGGAATGTTCTTGCTCATCACTAGTGTTCTCGCCAGTTCTAATGATCAGCCTCCAGCAAGTAATCCGATGGTCAGTCTGCCAGCCAAACTCCGCCAAATAATGTCCGAAAACCGCGAAAGATTTTTCCCGCCACTCCACCCCAGCCTTGAGGATATTGTTAACAGTTTTGTGCCACGTAATCTGGACGAGGATGAGCACTACATGGTTTTTGAGGTTTTGAGGCAGGCACGAAGCCGGCATATGGCGGGGCGGGGTTACTTCGCCTTTATGCACGCCTTCGGGGCGACCGTTGACTTTGCTGCTTCCCTTACGCATGAACAGCTTGGCAAGGAAATCCAGTTTCTTTTCGACCTGTTACGGCATGGCTACGACGGTTACCTATATTTCGGCGGCGACGATGTTTTCCTGCCCATCCGCGATGCGACGCTGGAACGCCTTGCTAGCATGTCCGATCCCCTGCTGGTTTACTCATACCTGAACGATCTCCTCGTGCCGGCTTTCCAAGGGGTGATTGCCGACAACCATTTCCTCATACAGCACATCAGGTTTGGGCCATCTGCCCATGTACCGTTCATGAGCGAGGAATTTATCCTGCGCAGGGGCGGGGGCGGGTTCGTAACCGAGATCGACAGAGTTCTATACAAGGTTATCGAGGTAAAGGGTCTTCCCTCTCCGTCCTTGGACGGTATCCTTCCGACGCTGACACCTGGGGGGGAGTTTGCCTGGGTGTTTGGGCTTGTAACGCCCGATAGTGGGCGGGACACGATGGAAATAACGGTTCGTTTTGAAGACGCGGCAACCAACGAAAGCCATTCTCGCCTGGTAAATTTGCAAAGGGTTGACTCCCCTCGACTTTCAACAGGCTCCATTATTGCAAGGCACGAGATCGACGGCGTAACGATCCTGGAAAACAGGAGGCTATCTGGTTCTTCGAGGTCTTTCCTGCCGCTTGAAGATAGGGACAATTTTTTACGATCTGGCTACGAGTTGCGGGACGTACCGGTTCTTGTAATGGATTTACGTGGAAATACTGGCGGTAACGGCAGCCTTGCCAGCCAGTGGGTTAAAATGTACACTGGGCAGGAACCGCAGCTCAACTCGCTTTTTGCCTGGTCCAACTTACAGGTATCCACTGTCGCATCTGCACTAATGAATTTCTTTACGCCATTCTTTACACCATTACACTTATTGACGCCATTATACCCATTAACACAGGAGAGCGTTATTGAGAGGCCGTCCGAGAGGGCGAGAGCAAGGGATCCCCGTTTTGCCATGACTGGGGTTTCGGAGGCTTCCGTACCAGGGAGCCTGCCTTTAACGACATCGGTATCGAGGACGCTTCCCCATGTGCCAATACCGAACGAAAATTTTGTCATTGTTTTGACGGACAAAAATATAGGTTCCGCTGGGGAACTGTTTGTCGGCTACCTGCGCCAACTGGAAAACGTGCTGGTTGTCGGGACTAACACAGCGGGGGCGTTTCTTAACGGCAATGTTGGAAGCGCAATCCTCCCGTACAGCGGCCTGGCCGTAAGGTTTGGCACACAGCTGAACCTGCGGCACGACCTGTCGCAATTCGAAGGCGTGGGCTTCATGCCCGACTTGTGGGTGCCACCCGGGGAGAGCCTTGAGCGGGTGCTGCGTTTTGTAAAACGGCATGGCTTGCAAGATAATTTTGGGATTTTTTTGAGGTATGAGTTGGCTTTGGAAGGGGAAACATTCAACAAACCAGGGGTGTCATCTGCTTTTTAGGAAAACAACCCAGGAGGTAAAACCATGAAACTTTTCGCGAAAATATTTGCCCTCGCCATCGGCATGTTTCTCCTTACGTCCTTCGGCGACCAGCCCCCAACCGGCAATCCCCGGCTCGGGCTGCCAGCCGAACTCCGCCAAATAATGGACGAAAACCGCGAGATAACCTTTCCGCCACCCCACCCAGACCTTGAGGACACCGTTAACAGTTTCATAAAGCTCAATCTGGACAGGGACGAGCATATCAGGATTTTCGAGGCCCTGCGGCAGGTGCGGACCCAGCAGGACCACTATACCCTTCGGCGAGTATTCGGCAGACCCAACTTTGGAGCCTTTCTTACGCACGAACAGCTCGGCGAGGAAATCAGGTTCCTCTTCGACCTGCTGCGCCATGGCTACGACGGCTACCTGTATTTCGGCGGCGACGAGGTTTTCCTGCCCATCCGCGACGCGATGCTGGAAAGCCTTGCCGGCATGCCCGACCCTTTGCGGGCCACCTCGTACCTGGACGACCTTCTCCTGCCGGCTTTCCAAGGGGTGGTTGCCGACAACCATTTCCAGATACAGCACGTCAGGTTTGGGCCGCCCGCCCATGTGCCGTACATGAACGAGGGATACGTCCTGCGCAGGGGCGGAAGCGGTTTCGTAGTCGAAATCGACGGGGCTACGCACGGGCTTGTCGAAGTTANGGGGCTTCCCTTGCCATCGGCGAGCGGTATTCTGCCCACGTTGACACCGGACGGGGAGCTTGCCTGGGCGTTTGGGTTTGTAAAGGCGGAAAGCCAGCAGGGCGCGATGGAAATCACGGTTCTCCTCGAAGACACCGTAACCGGCGAAAACCGCTTCCGCCCCGTAACTTTACGAAGGGTCGATTCCCCCCGGTTTCCAACACATCCGGTTATCGTAAAACACGAGGTGGAAGGCATAACGGTCCTGGAAAACAGGAGCCTGCGGAACCTTTCCAACGAAGAGAATGCCGCGTTTTTACAATCCGGTTACGGGCTGCGCGACAGGCCAATTCTTGTAATGGATCTGCGTGGGCATACTGGCGGAGGCACTGGTTTGCCCAGCATGTGGATAGCAAATTACACAGGGCAGACCATGGGCCTGGGCCAGAACTCGCTTTTTGCCGCATCCATTTTGATGCGATCCCGGGTCAAATTGGAATTAATACATTTCTTCACGCCCTTGTACAGATCCATACTGATGGACAGATATTCAAACTGGAATTTTGACGTGGGAATATGCCCCCGCTTCGCCGCGCCAGAGCATTTGCCCTTACTNGCACCAACACCGGGATCTTTTGAAAGGGACTCGGCCTTACGGTTCGAAACGATTGCCCGCGTAAACGCCGGCAAAGATTTGCGGGATCCCATGCTCGGGTATTTGTCCTTGTCAACATCGGTACGCACNATTCGCCCACATGTGCCAATCCCAAACAGGAACCTCGTCATTGTTTTAACAGACAAGAATATTGCTTCCACCGGGGATCTGTTTGTCGGCCATCTGCGCCAGTTGGAAAACGTGCTGGTTGTCGGGACAAACACATCGGGAACATTTTTTACCGGCGCCGTCGGAAGCACGATGCTGCCGCACAGTGGTTTTGCCGTAAGGGTTGGCACGCGGCTGAACCTGCGGCACGACCTGTCGCAATTCGAAGGCGTGGGCTTCATGCCCGACCTGTGGGTGCCTCCGGGGGAGAGCCTGGAGCGGGTGCTGCGTTTCATCGAGCGGTACGGGCTTGCGAGGTAGCCCTTGAGTGCGCGTGGACGGGAAGCCAGTGCTTTTATCTTAAATATGAGGAGGGCGAAGGATGCAGGACAAGTGCAAAGGGGTCAAAGAATTTTTCAGGCCAAAGTGCGTACAGAGTTTTATCTGTTATAGTTTGGTGGTCTATTTTCGTAAGCCTAGCTATGGCAGCATCCTTAAGCGTTTATCTGACATCGGTTTATTTCAGCTGGAAAATTAATGCCCCCAACCCTACAATCGTTTGACAATATCCTATTGCCGTTTAGCGTTCACTATGGCAGAATTAAGGCAACTTTTGACTGGGGATGCCTTATGCACAAAAAAATGATGGGTGACACGATATACAGGCTACGCAAGGAAAGGGGGATGTCGCAGGCCAAGCTGGGCAAGGCGGTGGGGGTAAGCAACAAGGCCGTAAGCAAGTGGGAAACCTACGAGGCAAACCCGGACATAAATCTGCTGCCCCTGCTGGCAAAGGCCTTGGGGGTAANCGTCGAGGAGCTTCTGACGGACGCAAAANCCGAGAAGGAAGAACCCAAAGCAGTGAACGAAAAAGTCTTTGGGGTGTTGGGGACGGTGCTGCGGACAGCCGAAGCCTACGAGTTTGTCTCGGACAGGAAAACAAGAAGCGGAATGCCGTATCTTCATATACATATTGGCAGGCATATATCGATGATGAACGCAAGGGCAAAGGGCCTAATCGCAATTGGCAACATAGCAAAGGGTGTTGTGGCTATTGGCCTTTTCGGAATCGGCTTTGCGAGCCTGGGAATTGTGTCGGTGGGTTTGTTGTCATTGGGACTGTTTGCATTGGGGCTTGCTTCGACGGGCATGTTTGCAAATGGTTTTCTGTATTTCTGTGTTGTATGCGCCATATGGGGGGATCATTCCCATCTTCCATGGCAATTCTGGAACCGAAACCCATAGGCATGGGTTTCGCTTTAGTAACATAAATTAGGGGGGCGAAGGGTGCAGGGCAGGCGCAAAGGGGTCAAGGAATTTTTCAGGTCAAAGTATGTGCAGGCTTTTTTCTGTTATAGCCTAATGGCATGGTCATTTCACCTGGAGCTTCTGTTACGCAGAAGGATAGTCGCGGACATTTACCTGGTGCTTAACCTGGCCGTTTCCGGTGTCCTGTGGTTTCTTATTGGGCTGGTAATAAGCCACTGGGTACAGAAGGCGGCATCCCTTACCGTGCCCGCCTTCAAAATAACGCTTGCGGTTGCCGTACTTGTTTTATTCAGCCAGGCGGTATCGGCGATCATGGCCTTACAGCTGGGGAGGACAGCGCCTATTGTTGGGGACTGGTTGACCTATAGTGTGACCTTAAGCTGTTGCACAAGCGATAGCCTGCTGGGCGTTAATCCTCCAGCATGGGCCAATATGGTTGCGGTATTAATCACGATTTTTCTCTATAGGTTATGGTGCTTCGAAAACCGTGAGAACAAGCGGCTGCTGGCGATCTGCGCAAGCCTTGCCGCGGCCGTATTTTTTAGCAGCATGTTGGATGAAGCCCTTTATGGTGGCAATTTCAGGTTCATAGCGGTTAGAAGATTTGGCAACTTAGGGATATTGACGATCTACAACAACGCTTTGTTTTTTGCCTGTACGCAGTGTTTTTTATTCAACAAGAACAGGCCTGTAGAGGAAACGGAGTCCCCAACTGGTCTTAAAGCATACTTGAGGTATGAATTCGATAACGCAAGGGCTTTGGTGTTCAGCACGCGCAGGACTTAGGCATGAAACTTTTCGCGAAAATATTTGCCCTCGCCCTTGGCATGTTCCTCCTTACGTCCTTCGGCGGCCAGCCCCCAACTGGAAATATTTTTTGGCAGGGGCTGTTCGCCGCCCACACACTTTCTGCAAATTCACTTTTCACCCCTGGCCTGCACGAAGTGCCAGGAGTCACCGTGTGCGGAAAGCCTTAAAACCTGGTGTCTGACACAACATCATCAACTCGTGGTTTATTTAGGGGTATCGGCTCTCCTTCCAACAATCAGATCATGGTATTGTTCTCTAAATGTAATTCCATCAATATTCTTGTCTCTAGGCTTATAGTATACGAAAAAGCCCTGTTGGACATCGCTATCAACATCTGATATAGACGATTCGTTTTTCGAAAACCTGACAACTTCATTTAGCGTTTTATATCCACCTTCACTGTCATGATATAACAAAAATACATTGTCGCCATCTATTTTTCGTGAGAACTTATACGCATCATACCTAACAAAAGCGATTTCGCCTTCATTAGAGGCATCGGAAAAATCAAAGCCAATACAATTGAAAAACATTTTATATTTTTCACAGTTTTCTTTTCCTAATCCTTTCATTTTTTCACTGTGGCTACTGGCATTTATGACGTTTAACGCTTCCCCATTGTCTGCTCCTTCTTTTAAAAAATACGAGAATGCCTTGTAGATTTCATCTATCTCGCCATGGAACAAGGCCACATATTCCGAATGGGTTTTCCATATTGCTTTTTTACGTAAATTCCTATCAAAATACTCTTTTACCTCTGGCACTTCACCATAAAATATCTTTAGAAGACAAATAATGTCCTCGTCGCCGAGGTACCGGCATTTCAATTTCAATTTATCTGATTTGATTTCCTTTCCTTTGCCAGTTATCGATTCATAACTAAAAATATCTGAAGGCTTGATATTGAGCATTCCTGTTATTTTTAGTATACATGATTTCAAGATCTCCGCTTCATAAACTACAGCGTTATGTGATATAATCCAACGTAGCTCATTGTTACGTGCAGTGAAAACGTTCTCAATTACACTTTGTGCAGAGTGCTTGTACATCGGCCAGATACCGCTAGAATCCCGTTTTCTCGATAAAATAATAGAAGATGTCAATCTAGGCAAATCCATTTCTACATTTCTATAGCCGCTCAATACAGAATCGCGTAAAATGTAATCCAATTTATCAACATCGATGAGTGATGAATTCAACATGCGAATTAACGCATTCTTTACTTCACGCTCATCCTTACCCTCGCGGACAGTGCTTTTGTACGTGCACCCTATTATTGCTCTTACGATGAAGTCAAAACCATTCGGTGATTTAATCAGCTCGTCAAGACACCTCCATTTTTTGCAAAGCAAATAATTCAAATACTGTCTATTGCAGATAAAAGCCATTCAGGCGTTATGTCTTTATAGTAAATAGAGAGCTTTTCTTTTAGTTTCTCTACTGTCGATTCTTCCTTGATTATTGAGATCGTCCGAAAACAGCTGTAGCCAACTACTGGCTCCTCAAACTTGAGGTATGGCGACATGCTATGGGCGGTATCAAGAATATCATCGGCGGTTATGTTTGGCATACGATCTACTTTCGTTTCTAAGTGTTCTTTTAACTTTTTTTGATAGTTAATAAAATAATCAATATCTAGTTTTTGCTCGCCACTTTCAACAGCCTTTAATATGGCGTTTCCCACAATTAATTTGGATGATACCATTACAACCACCTTCGCCGCTTATAAGCGGCTATATTTAATCAAACGCAAGGCGTAAATTTCCTTGCTTGCGTTTATCCTAGCACCCCTACTATAGATCCTCATACAGCCTTAGAGACCAGTACTCGTCCGTGGAACCATAAGAAGTATACACCATGATACAAGGTGATACAAGCCCCTTGCCACAACAAACGCATGAACGAGTCAGCGCATAATATGGAAGAAGCCAGCACTCGAAATGGCTAAGTATCGTGCACCAATTTAGGGAAAATATATACGCTTATAGCGAGCAAAGGGTATCCAATGGCACTTTCACGCCTTATTTCACCCTACTTGGGCTTCTTGCCCGACCTGTGGGTGCCGCCGGGGGAGAGCCTGGAGCGGGTGCTGCGTTTCATCGAGCGGTACGGGCTTGCGAGGTAGCCCTTGAGTGCGCGTGGACGGGAAGCCAGTGCTTTATCGCTTAAAGACCTATTTGAACGGATAAGGGCATTTAAGGCACGGGTAGAACGGCAACCCAAAAGGCACCTCCAATATGAGGTGTTGGTTAATGGGTTGTTTTACAAGATGTTGGCACTTGGGGATACCATTACATACCTACAAGCCATAGCATAGCAGACCATTGGCTTTTCCCCCATATCTTGCTTTATGGCAGGGTATGGGGTATATTAAAGGGACACA
>JGI24694J35173_10004056_pt1 | contig 10704 bp, 9 predicted proteins | sample TergutCo191P1_FD_35173 | JGI IMG/M metagenome (IMG submission 35173) | reverse complement strand
CCCGCGCCTGCGATGGCCGCCGCGGTATTTTGCGGCTCGCGCCACCAGTGAATCGCGGCGATAGCAAGAACCAAAAGATAGCAAAGCAGCGGGAGCAGGCCTATTGTTGCGAGCATATGGAGATATTCATTATGCGCGGCATCGATATGCGTCAGCATCCAAATCCCCTGCTCCTCGCAAAAGCCACCAAATGGCGCAATCGGCCAATGGCCGAGGGTATCAGGGCCTGTGCCAAAAAGCAAATTGCGAAATTGCATTTGCTCGACCACATTTCGCCAAATATAAACCCGCGCAGAACCAAATGAGTCGTCCCAATTCCCCCGCAGGATTTGCGAGGCCTCATAAAGCATAGAGCCATAATCATGGCTACCGCGCAAAACGAAGACGATTGATGCAAAAATTGCAATTAACACAAATCCTACAGAACCCGCCCGATACCATTTAATGGGAATTTTGTCAAAAAAATCTATTTTGGAAACCCCCGCGGCGAATATGGCGAAGATTGCTGATAACATCAGCGGCGAGGGGCTAAGGCGGGCGGCGGCGATTGCAGCGAGGGCGATAGATATGCCGAAAAGGGCTTTGGCAAGGCTTTGCTTGCCGATTATCGCGATGGGCAGCATCAGCAAAAACCCTGCGGATACCGCCAAAATCGCCGCATCAACAGCCAGCGCGAAAATCAGCCATACCACGAGAAAAAGCGGAATCGCTAAAAGCAGGCATTCTTTAAAGCCGGGGCTCTTAATGACAGCCATGGCAAAAACCCCAGCAACAAGGCTCAAAAACGCACCCGCCAACCCCACGTTTCCAATAGTGCCAATAAACCTTTCCGGAAAATACGCCCCGGCACTATAAAAATTATGCCCCCGCGGAAACAGCACAAAAGGATTTGCCCCCGCCAGCTGAATAAACGATATCGCGCAAAACAGCACCACACAAATCCCCAAAAACCAGAGCATCCATCTTTTCGGATTTAAATATTTGGCAACAAAGACACAAGAGAGTATATAAATCGAATATGTAAGCATCCCTTCTTGACGAAACGCCCCAACAAACACGCCCCCATAGCGAGATAGCACCGCCGAAACCACAATCAACAACAGCATTAGAAGCAAAAGCTTCGCCGACAAGTCCATTTTCCTAACCCACACCCCAACTCCACCAATCGGCTCAATACCAACAATCGCGAGCTGCAAGCGAAAAAGCACGACAATAACACAATACGACAGACAAACACCCAAAAACAACCGATATTTAAAAACACCAATAGCCTCATAACCACCCACAGGAACCACAAGCAAAAAAACACTAACCAACACCGAAAAATAAACACCAGACACTCTCTCCAAGGCGCGGAAATCATTCATCCAACCACTCCCCGATTATCTTCCAAGTATTCAAGTATTCCAGCGATTCTCATTAGCAATTTGCCGCTCTTACAATCTCTGCAATAACACAGTTTTTGACGGCTCGCCTTCAGTCAGCAATCCTTTGGCACAACTTTCCCACTTCGATTTCTGCGAGCCAAATCATTAAAATCTTCAGGGGCTTTTTGGTACGGCCTACCAAGTCTGAACCCCTTGCTTTTGCCGCCGCTACAATGAGGCACAGCTTTGTCGCATCGCTTCCGAATAATAATTTCCATAAAACGCTAGAAATCCCTTGTTTACAAGTATAGCACAAGTTGAGCTTATATACAACATTTTTTGTTAAATACAGCTTGCTTTTTTACCACCTAATTTTCGGAAACCCAAGTCAAAAACATAGGGTGTGCTACCGATTGTGCGGTGGTCATGGCGAAGTTGTGTCTTGGAGAGATTAGGCTTGAATTGGGTGATGCTGTTTACACGCTCCGGCTCAGAGGAGAAGTTGATTGGCCTTCTTGACGACAAGCTGAAAGCCAATGGATTCTCACCTTTTCTTCCCACCAAGGAGATGCCCTATAGGAGCAAGGGTGTCATTTACAAGAAACGCAAGTCACTCTTTCCCGGATACATATTCCCCAGAACGGAAGTTGCGCCTGATTTAATAGCAGACCAGCTGAGGGTTGCCCTGAAGGAAAGGAGCAGAACGCAAATAAACCCCGAATAATCGGGGTTTCAGCGTATCGCTTGCCATTTTTATCGCTTGTTTGTCGCTTAAATCTACTAAACAGCAATGCACCATATTCCACATAATTTAACGATTGCAAAAATTCCAATCGCTGGAGAACTTTGCCGCCAAACATTAAAGCCACTCCTCGTCATCGGGAGCGGCTCCGCCATTTACATCATTAGTTTTACTGCCATTCAACAAAGCCAGTTCCAACACCTGCATGGATTTTACTTTGCTGGAAGCAAAGATGTGAGCGTACAGGTCGTTTGTTATGGTTGTGTTGGCATGACCCAACTGGTCTGATACCGCTTTTGCCGAAACCCCGCCATTTATCAGCAATGAAGCTGTTGTGTGGCGAAGTCCGTGGATATGGATTTTATCGGGCAATCCTATTTTCTTTGCCAGCTTTTTGAACTGGGTGTATAAGACCTTTTCGCCATAGAACCCGCCTTTTTCACCAATGAACACCATGTCCAAATGAAACAATGCACCACCGCAAAGAGCTTTTTTCTCGTCTTGGCTGGCTTTGTGTTCTTTGAACATATCAACCAAAGAGCGAGGTATCATAATATACCGTTCGCTGTTCTTGGTTTTAGGCTTTTGCAAAATGTAGGCATATTCGCCCTTGGCAGGGCAGTAAACCAAATTTTGCTTGATGTAGATAACGCCCTGTTCTAAGTCCAAATTTTCCCACATAAGCCCGCATAATTCGCCCCCACGCATTCCCGTGAGCAATAGCGTTGACACCATCGTTTTGAATTGAATATCGCAATCGTCCAATGCTTGCAAAAGCATGGCAGACTGGTTTTCGTCCAAGAATACCTCGGCACGACGTTCCGATGACATTGGTGTTGTTTTTGCCGCTGGATTACGCACCATTATTTCCTTGCGAACCGCCGCCGACATAACGGAAGCTATGTGCTTGCGTATTCTTGTTACGCTGGCTGGTGCTAATGCCCTAGACCCAGTGCCATCCTCGAACATATCAGAAAATTTTACACTCAGAGCCTTTGCAATTTTTTCGCAAGTTTCTTTTTCTGCCGTTTTACCCCGCGCCAACCGCCACGGAACGGCACATGAGCCGATATGCCCCTCTTTGGTTAGCCATCTCTTTTTGCCATCTAGTGCGTGTACATCTCGCAGTCTGAACAATTCCCGTTTTCTTCCATTAGTGAGCAATTCATGAAAAAGGCTGTCCAGCATTTGGGGTGTGATGTTTTTTAACTTCACATTGCCGATTGGCGGCAATACATAAACTTCCAGTAAGTTGCGGCTGTTTCTACGGACAGATTCTTTCAAAATGGAAGGTGCTACTTGGTCATAATACCAATCTACCAGTTCCCGAAATGTCCTGTTTTCGTCTAGGGCAACATAACCCCTAATCCTTTCTTCCCACAGCACGGCATACTCATTTGTCAACTTTTCAGCCTTGCCGGGGGTAATGCCGTCAGGGGGCTTGAACGTGGTAAATTTGCGTATCTGTTGCCCTTTTTCATCATAACCCAAGCTGGCGGTTATTGTAAAGGTCAACCCCTTTTTACCATTTCGCTTGCGAACATGAGCCATGCAATCAGTCCTTTCTACTTAAATTTATAGCTTCTTCTATCTATCACTCAAAACGGTGAGGATAGCAAGGTTTATATAATGGAGGCCCATTATTGGCGGCAAATAAAATACCCTGTGAAAAAGGCACTCATATGACATGTTTTTGCATTCGTGCGAAAAATCCCGAAATACCATGTACGAAAATTGAAAATAATGGTTGACAAGCGTTATCCCAATGTGTTAATATTGAATAAAGAAACATAAGATGCTTTTGCGTAGCAAACTTTGTGAGAAACAGTCACAAATCTGTTTTGCTTGCTTCGCATATATGAGCACCATTGTCGTTGCTTCAACTATGGACGCTCGAATGGTGCTGCGTTATTCAGTTGTGCCAAATGTTTATTAGGAATCAATATTTAAGGAGGGTAGCGTTAGGGTATTGATTCTGACATGAAACAAAAAAATACGAAAGGAATTACCCATCATGCTGATGACAAAGTCTGTTCAGTCTTTTCTTCGCTCATTGGGTAAAAGTAAATTGGGTTTTGAGAAAACCATGGTTGCGCGAAACAAATACTTGCTTTCAAATGACCCACATTATTGCACTTTGAAAAACATTACGTTTACAAAGCGCGAAGATAACATTGCGAGTCATGATGTTGAGCAATATGTCTTTTTTGTCACCATTCATAGTGGTAAAGTTTACTATTTGAGCGTGTCAACAAAAGAATCTATGACTGAGGGCTTGAAAGAAGCGAAATTTGCGTATGATGTTTTGCACAAATATAATCCTGATGGTTTCCATCCCTTATGAGCGAGGCTGTCTGTGTCCTGCGTCCAACAAATGTATATGAATTGGGTTGTTGGCGCAGGGACAGGTGGCGGACTTTAACATTAGCGCAACGGGTGATGATATTTAGAATAGGAGGAACTGCAATGTCACATGTTATTATTATTGGAGTCGGAGGCGCTGGAGCAAATGTCATTCAACGACTCGAAATGTTGCTTACGTCAGGATATATCGCAGAACCAAAGATAACTGTGATATTGCCAGAACCAAATATCGCTTTTGTTGACTCGGAAACACCAATGCTAAAAAGTGTTCCGTCCATGGCAATGATTGCGATGCTTGAGAATGTGGAATCCGAAGCAAGGAATCGAATCAGTCTGCTGAGAGAGACCACATTCAAGTCATTCTTACAAGGAGGTAATGAAATGCGTTCTTTCGGTATTGATTTGGGAACAACTTATTCTTGCGTTGCTTATTTTAATGATAAAAGCAATGCGGAAGCCATCAAAAACACAGAGGAAAAAAGCATTATTCTTCCTCATATTGCCAAACTTACAAGCAAGATTAAAGTTTGTAGCGTTAATACTTGCAGGCGCATGGCACTCCCTGCAATTAACACAAAAAAGCAGAAGTTGCCGAACGCTGTAATTAGTAGACCTTCAATGGCGAGACTGGTGGTGCTGGAGGATACGGAGGTCTTGGTGGCGAGGAAACTCACTGAAATCAAGTTAACATTGGCAACACTGTTGAGTCATCGAAAGCAAGAACGCCTTTTGCTTCCACTGGTCAATTCTATGGTGGCGATGAAGGAAGTGCTGACATCGAAGGGAAGAAACGCTATGCGGTCTCAAGTAATTTCAGAAACAAAGCTAGACTATTGCACCAGCACCCTAAATGGTATGCTTAAGCGAAGTGTGATTAGTGCAGAAAAGCAAAAAATGCCGATTGTTGCGATTGATGAAATTCCAATGGTGGCGCATGAGGGTACAGTGGTACTGGCAGAAAGTAAATCCCTATTCTCCAAATCAGCACTGATGACACCACGAATTCATCGAAAGAAAAAACGTCTTTCACAGCAAGCGATTTACACAATGACGGAGATGGAGGAAGTGCTGATATCGGATGGAAAAAATGCTACATGGTCTCAAATGATTTCAGAAACAAAGCGAGATTATCGAAAGAAAAAGATAATGTGGCGAGAGCAGTTATCAACAGTGCCACAACTGGCGGCATAGCTGACATCACTATATTGCTGGAGGATGTCTCTAACAACAGCATTGCGGCTTATGGCTTGATGGTCAAGGCGGCAATGGAGGAGACGGCGGTATCGGTGGCGCAAGCGAGGTCAACAGACATGTTTGGAGTTGGATAAACGATTTGGCGTTGAGTACACCTGCAGACGTAAACAGGAACGGTTTAGTAAATGCGCCAGATATTTAACCAATGCCAACAATGGGAAGTTTCAATAACCGAACTGAAACAATTGAATGATACCAAAGAACCACCCGTCACCTGCCACGGTTAAGGTACGTACCGCTCGGACAAACCGGGTAGCGGTTAAGAAAGATTCCCGGCATAAAATAAAATTTTGTATAAAAAAGTGTTTTGTGCAAAAAAGAAGCATGGTATCTATGATTACAAAACATAATCATTTGGAGCCATACGGAAAACAGTTAACAACCAAATCCTCAAATTGAAAAGAGGTGTATTGCATGTATGAACAATAACATCGTTGAATTTGTCGAATTCGATGAAAAGGAGGTACTGCCTACTGAACTAGATGAAAAGTATATGGATTTCTTGAATTGGCTCATAGCGGCAATGGTCAATAAAAGAACTTCCATGCAAATGACACAAAGGGAATTTGCAAGTATGGTTGGGATTTCGAGTGTATCAATGTGTAGAATCGAAACCCGTGTCAAAACGCCAAGCCTTGAAACCCTTTTTAAGATGGCTGTCAACCTAGATATATTTCAGGATTTCATAACTAGTACAGAGTTATGTCCAATCCTCAGCACCTTGACAAATACTTGTGGGAATTCACAAGTCATAACAGAACATCGAACACAATAACTACCATTCCTGTACGCCAAGACTACCTATTGCTGGGTACGAGCGACATCTTATAGTCTGCGTCAAAGTATTGTGGACTTTAAGAAAAAGTGTGGTAGTGATAATGATACTCCCCCAAGAGAACTGGAGCCGAATAGCATGGAGATGCAAATCGGGGAAGCATAACGAGGATTGGATTAAGTTCCAATAATGCTTTCGTGTGCGATGTCAATTCGCAGTTCATTGTTCTTTCTCATTCTATGAAATCAATTGATTCATAGTATAAAAATCTCGTTGAAGTTGTACTGTTTGCTAGAGCAGCAGTTGTAAGTACAAAGCAAATCATTCCATTCCATGTTATAAATTTAATGTTTCACTTGTTTGGTTTGGACGGGAAATATGCCGTTTCCATTTCTGACAATGTTGCTTATTTCATGGAAATGGCGAGAAATGTCTGGTGTAAACATTTTGCTAGGGTAGCTTGGGAATAATGGAGTCAACATGAGGGTGTGATAGACCCACTCCTTCAATCTGCCTGTGGATGGAAGAAGTTACGTATTTGCCAGACAGATGAAAACTCAAAGACTGTACAAAGCCATGTAACTAGCTACTGATTAACGTCATGCTTATGTCAAACGCTAGGAACAACAATGCAATTGCTTTCTGCTAGTAACGGTAAATCTAGGCAATCATCTTTGATAGCACAGTAGGCAAGCAAAAGCTATCCATCGAGAACCAAAGAAACAATCCCCAAAGACAACGAGGGCTACACAACTATGTGTAGCCCTCGTTGTCTTTGGGCTTGATGTTGCCTATTCCGCAATCACCAAGCCCTTAACCGCTTCACGCTCAACCAATCGTGCGTCAATAAACTCCGTAGCAATATAACCAACCATATTGTCCACGGCATAACGCTCAATAAGCGGCTTGATGATAATGCCAGCACGTTCCATCAGCCACAAGAAGCTGAAATCGCCAAACAGAATAAGTATGTTCCCTGCGCCAATAGGCGGCATATATGGTGAAGTATACACAGGCTTGCCAAAAATGCTGTTGTCAAAATCGTTCCAAATATAGCCGCCTGTGCTGTCTTTAAGAGTGCGAACAAACAGTGCAGTTTCGTTACTCATCAGCCAGCAAGCGCTCCTGCGGTATTCGGCGGCAAGGTTGAAAAACAACTGGTGTACATGGTCAAAGGTGAGTGTACCAGTTGCAGTTACGCCAACTTCTGCACCTTCGGTGTCGTGCAGTAATCCGTAAGGCTGATTTACACCAGTGCCGTTGATAATCCCACGTTCTTCCACAAGTCCAAACGCTCTGCCAAAATCCGTTACGAGTGCGGCTTCGAGGTCAAAGCCAGAATCACGCAAAGTTTCGTTAGACATTTTGGTGAGTTTGGCTATTTTGTAGGATTCGATGTTGAAAGGCGTAACGCTTGCGATGTTTTCAAGGATTGCCCAGCTCTCTGGTACGAAATCAGCAATGCCAGCAGGCGGCAATGTCTTAATCCGTTTCTCGGCACTACCGATATACATAACAGTGGCAATATTGCGAAAAATATTCATCTTCGCTTGCTCTGCCCTGAACTTTGCCAAAGTTTCATCGGGCAATATAGCCGCTGATTCGTCTGGCTGGGGAATGCTGTGCAGCATGGCTTGATTGTACGCATTGCCTTTTTGAAAGTTCCAAAATTCCTGTGTGTAGTACGAATTGGCTGTCTTTTTCATAGGAAAATTCCTCCTTGGGGAAATTAGAATATGCAAACCGCCCGCCAATAGGGGCAGTCTTGCTGGATAATGGGTAATTGTTGCCTTGGTGCGCCATGTTTTGGCGTTTCCGAGCGGCATTGCGCCCTCATGGGGCGAGAACGGCACACCTTGGCGCATGAAACCGTGTCCTCGCCCACAGGAGCGGAAAATTTGCCGCAAAACGCAAATTTTGTGGTACAATGGCAGTAGCAGTTAAGCTGGTGCAACGATTTTGTACCGATTTTTCTTCATGAACACTTGTGCATCGCCCAAAGTAGCAAAAGCGGAATCGTAGCCACTTTTGCTAATCACACGCCACAAGGGACGGTCGGCGTTTATTGCCATGAGCAATGCGCCGTCGGGCTGGGGTGATGAATTGTTGATACTGTCCAAATGTGCGTGAACTTTGTAGCCAGTTACTTCCACGCCGAATATTTTTTGTGTCATAGCAGACACCTCCATTTTTGTTGTGTTCCTTGGTTTGTGTGTTGTGATTGCTGATTGCTTTGGTAGCGGCATTAGTTGGGGATTGTGTCCACTTCCGAGGTTGCGGGCAATCTCATCAACCATAGCCCGCATTTCGTCCTCACTGTCAATGTTTGGATTTTCCCTTGCAACGGCAACAAGCCCACACCGCTCACAAAATGCCTGCACTTCTTTGAGCGTAGGGAAAAAGCAACTGAATCCAACGCCCATTGCAACGTGCCAGCTTGGGTAACTTTCTGCGGCTTTCGCCCTAATCAGAACGCCCACAGGAACGCCGGGGCTTTTGTTGGACAAGCCAGCCATTCCCATAAATGCGCTTGCGCGGACACCGCCACTGTTATCTGCCAAGTCCTCACGCCGCAACAGTTCAGCGAAAACACGATACTTGCTGTTTTTCATAAACAGTACCTCTGTTTAATTTTTTGATTATTTTGATTTCCCGCTTTTGATTTCCACGGGAGCGTTGCCAAAAAGCCAGTAAACATCAGCCATGCACCCATGTTTCGGACAGTTTTGATTTTTGATTTTCAAAAAATTTATGCTTGCCGCCGAGCGCGCTGTGCAAAGCAAAAGTTGGCAAGATGTCTATGCCCCTACCAAATATTGGGAGGGCTTCGTGCCAGTGTTACTTTCCGCATACAACTTACCTCCAACGAAAAGAACCGCCACGGTTTTACCGCAACGGCTCTGTGTATTTTCTTGCTTTGTTGTTCTGCTGGGTTACGCTAGGCGCACAACTGCGCCACTTCCTCAAAGTCGCTGGCAAAGAACCGCCAGCCTACAACACCCTCTTTCCTTGTAAAAATGCCCTCTGGCGTAATCTTATACATTTTCGCACCAAACCGCTGTTTTAGCTTGCGCCGCACTTCTTTTTCAGTGGCGTACTTGAAAACCTCCACATGATACCGCTTTGAACCAAAAGTTAAGGGTCCATTGCGATAAATTGCGTGCCAAACTCGGTCACGGGTAATCCCGCCAAAGAAAGCACAAAGTTCCTCGGTACTTTCAAATACCCCAACGCACTGCTCGTAATCCCTTATGTCGTACACGCCATACCATTTGCCTTTCATGCTCAACCGCCCCCTTGTTTTAGTTGTACTATATATCACTCAAAAGGCAGATAAGTTCAAGCATGAGAGTGTTGGACATTATGGCGGTTGTCGGGTGAGTAGGTGCAAATGGGTACACTGACGTTAAATGGTTGTCAAACCCGCTAAATTCATCAAACTGCATACACCGAACCCAACACGCTCCAATACACCGCAAACCCAGTAATAACAAGGCTTTCAAGGCGTTTTTAATGCCAAGCGCATACACCGCATACAGCGATTTCCTATATAGCTGTATATTTTATATATACCCCTATATCCCCCCTCTCTATTTTCAAAAAAAGAGGGTAAGTAGGTGTATGCGCTGTATGCAGTGCCTAAAAACACCCCTCAAACCCCCGCCGTTGCTGGATTCTTACTGCATACACCCCCTGTGGATTTCGGTGTATGCTCGGTGTATGCGCTGCATGCAAATTTACTCGTCCGTGAATGGATTTTGCGTGTGATAATGAAACTGGCTGCTGGGTTTCCACATAGGAAGCCTACGCACACGCGCCGAGGTGCGTTTGCCGTCCACTGTCTTGTACTTTATTTGTTGCTCAATGCCCAAACGATTCAGTGCTTTGGAAATTTGGTCTACGCTGTAGCTTCGCAATTCCGAGTGTGCTTCTTTGAACGCTGACACGGTTACATCACGAAAATGCACGTTGTTCTTTGCCATAATGTCCATGCACCCCGCTTGGGCTGGGAGTAGTTTTTCGTGTTCGCCATTGCGAATTGCTAACTGCGCTTGTTCGCCCTTGGTAAGACGGAAGACTTGCGGGTCGTGCTTGGTAGCTTCGTCTATTTGCAACCATAATTGGAGTGCGTCAAACTTTGCCAATGCGTCAAGATTGATATTCTTAACTGGAACAGTCCAAAACCGCCGAGAGCCTGTTGG
>JGI24694J35173_10004053_pt1 | contig 10709 bp, 7 predicted proteins | sample TergutCo191P1_FD_35173 | JGI IMG/M metagenome (IMG submission 35173) | reverse complement strand
TCCCTCCTCGTATGTATGTTGTAAATCCAACATTACAAAATTTTGCAGACTTGTTTAATCTGCTTGGAACAAGCTGGGTGCCATTTTCTCGTTATTTATTTAACACAATCCTACTAACTGTATTAGGTACAGCGGGGCAACTGTTTTTTGGTTCAATGGCGGCATATGTATTCTCAAGAGTGCCGATACCGGGCAAAAAAATAATGTTCTGGTTTGTATTTAAGTCTCTAATGTTTCACGCTGTTGCTACAGGATTGATTGTTTTCATTATGATGTCATTCCTTGGTTTGATTGACACCTTTGCGGCGATTGTTGTTCCGGTATGGGGTGCAACTTTAGGGGTGTTTTTGATGAAACAGTTTATGGACGCCAATGTTTCAGAGACTGTTATTGAAGCAGCAAGAATTGATGGCGCCGGAGAAATTCGTACCTTTTCCAAAATTGTTATGCCAATGGCAAAGCCTGCGTTATACACTGCAATTCTTTTCTCTTTCCAAGGATTGTGGAACCAAGGTGCGTCAATCTTTATCTATAGCGAACAGCTGAAAACACTGAACTATGCTATCGGTCAGATTTTGGCGGTAGGAGTTCTGCGCCAAGGTGCAGCAATGGCGGCATCCGTGGTTATGCTGGTTGTCCCGGTCATAGTGTTTGTTATCAGCCAATCAAAAGTTATTGAAACTATGAGTAGTTCGGGAGTTAAAGAGTAATAAGCGTCAGCATTTTTAATCCAAAACTTTCATTTAATTAGAGGACAAAAGTCCTCGGCGAGGTTTACATGAAAAAAGCAATTCGTATATCAGCATTAATATTATGCTTGCTTCTACTTATGGGAGGGGTGACGTCTGTTGCTCGTCCAAATTACACCAGCTTTAATGTGCGCGGTGAGGGTATCACGGTTGCTTCTCCGGACGCATATTTGCCGTACAGAACATTGGACAGTGTTGATTTGGGCTTGAGTGTTCCCTTTAATACACCAACAGACATTCACGTTGACGATGATTACAGGGTTTATATATCCGACCCTCAAAATAATCGCATTGTAATTTTTGACAGACAATTCAATGTTGTATACCAATTAGACACTTTTGTTAATTCACAAGGCGTAGATGACTCTCTTTCTGGACCACGAGGCGTTTATGTTATAGACAATCGTATATATGTATCAGACACACAAAACGGAAGAATTGTTGTGTTTGGAACACCTCGTTTGGATGCAAGGGGTTCGTATTATGCGCCATATCTCAGAAACATTCCGGCACCTCGTGCGGACGTATTTCCTCCCGGAACGACGTATCTTCCAGTATCTTTAGTTGTTGATAGAAACGGACGATTGTTTGTTATATCGGCTGGTACAGGCGAAGGCATTCTTTCTCTTGACCCGGATGGCTCGTTCTCACAATTTATCGGTGCGCCGCGTGCCGCCGGGAGTGTTGGCGATACTATTGCGGCTCAGCTTCGTAGCATTTTTGGCATGGAAACAGAAGCTCAAGAAATTATTTCTACACCCTTTAACAACATTACCAGCAACCACCAAGGGCTTTTGCTTGCGGTAACAGACCGCGGACTTAGCAACCCTGTTCGCCTGTTGAACGCAACCGGCATTGATGTTATGCGCAGGCACGGGGGAGTGGCCCCTGGTCACGAACAAATTGGGCACACATTTCGCGGGTTCGGTGCTTCGGCAACCTACTCAAGAAGAAATTTTGTTGACGTGGCCGCAGGACCAGAGCGGACATTTACTATTGTAGATAATGACACAAGCCGCATTATGACTTACGACGAAAACGGTCGTCTGCTGTTTGGTTTTGGTGACCGCGGAAACCAAATGGGCAACCTTTTGAACATTGTTGGAGTTGATTACCAAGGCACTGATATATTAGTATTGGACAGCCAAACAAACTCAATTACAGTGTTTCGCCGCACTCCATACGGAGATACATTGATTTCTGCTTTAGCCGCGTCAAACCAACGCCGCTACATGGAAGCATTAGAATACTGGACAGTTATTCTTCGCCAAAACAATAACTTTGGGCAAGCCTATGTTGGAATCGGTCTTTCCCATCTTCGTAACGGAGAATGGGAAGCCGCAAGAGAAATGTTCCGTGCTGTTGGGGATACATCGCGATATTCCGACGTGTTTAGAATTCTACGTTCCGAAATTATTGAGGCAAATATTGGTTGGGTTATTCTTGGTGCAATCGCTATTATTGTGTTTGTAACAGTTTTCATGAAAATCGTTGCCAAAATTAACAAAAGTGCAATTTACATGACCGGGAAAAGAGGATTTGTTCGTGAAGTTACATTCGCGTTTCATATAATGTTCCGTTTCTTTGATGGGTTCTGGGATTTGAAACGGGAAAAGCGCGGAAGCGTTCGAGGGGCAATATTCTGGCTTTCTCTAACTGTTTTCATGTATACTTACAACTTTGTTGGACGTTCATGGCTGTTTACTGGATTTGTCGCAGGCAACATGAATATGCTGTGGGGCTTTTTCGCCATTATGCTACCGCTTATCATTTTTGCAGCAGCAAACTGGTGCTTAACAACGCTATTTGATGGTGAAGGCAGCTTCAAAGACATTTTTATTGCCTTAGGTTACGCAACAGCACCACTTGCCATTGCATTCTTTGTTGCAACAATTATCACCCACCCGCTATCCCTACAAGAAGCGGACGTAGTAAACATTATTATGTCAATTGGTTGGGTTTGGTTTGGTCTGCTGTTGTTCTTTGGTATGATGGTAACACACGACTACAGCATACTAAAAAACATTGTCACCATAACCTTTACAATTGCCGGAATGACAATAATCATGTTCCTTGCGGCAATGTTTACCGGACTTATTATACGAATGGTGTCGTTTGTTGCCAACATTGTTCTTGAGTTGTCAATGCGATAATGTTTCTGCTAAAATACAAAGAACAAAGATAAAACACTACATCTGGCTTTATTAACTTGGACGGAGTGAGTTTGAAAATAACAACTGAAAGGACGCGGGAGAGAAAGCACAAAATTTACACTTTTTTGTGTGCGGTTTTCCCTCACGCGTGACCGCGAACCATGATAAAAAGAACAAGAATAAGGGTCATAGCTCTGTTATTGCTGGTTGTTATGCTAATGTCAGCGTCGCCTTTTGTATTAACGTTTTCTGTTTCAGCAGACGAGGTTGATAACGACAATGACAATGCTAACGACAGCGAGAACAACAATGCCAATGATAATGATAACGTTGGCGGTGTTATTGAGATTTACGAAGCTGAACAACGACGCTTTGCTCACTTTTACTATCCGGAGCAAAAGCTGAATTCAATGGAGCTTTTTGAAACATATAACGAGTTTGAGCTGTGGGCTAATCGCATAACAGGGGAAGTGGCTGTTCGCAACACCAACACAGGTGACGTTCTGTTTTCAAACCCATATGATGTTGCACAACAAGGATTGATTGTTGGTCCTGTTAATCATTTGTTGTCGCAATTAGTGGTAAACTTTAACGAAGTTCGTACCGGACATACTCGTGAGTTTATGTCCTTTACAGAAGCTGCTGTTCGCGGTCAAATTTCTGTTTCAGAAATCCGTAACGGAATACGAGTTAGTTATATCATTGGGCAACTTGACGAGCGTCGCATTTTGCCTATCGAGGTTGAATACGAATATTGGGACACCTATGTTAGACAGAATCCGGTTTATATGGAAGATATTGACATAAGCCGAAGACTTAGTATATATGTCTTGGTTGACCCATGGAGTCAACCAGAAGCACGAAGACGCGAGATGCTTGAAGAACGCCCAGTGTTCACTCGCCCTCAAAATTATGGTCATTTTAGAATAAGAGCGGCTTCTTGGGATGCAATTTCCGGACCAAACAGAAACCGCCTTGAGATAATTTTCCGTAGAATGGAATGGACCCTTGAAAAAGTAGAGGAAGCACACCGAGTTACCGAGTTTACCATGCCAATTCAAGTAAATCCTGTTTTCCGTGTGGCTCTCGAATTCAGACTTGATTCAGACGGGCTGATTGTTCGCCTGCCAGCAAATAGCATTTCATTTAACGAAGAATTTTTCCAGCTTAACCATATTGAAGTTCTTCCGTTTATGGGAGCGGCACATAACCAATTTGACGGATACACGTTTTTCCCTGACGGTTCGGGCACATTGATACGCGCCGAGGACACTCGATATAGTTCTATGACAGTGTTCAGGGGAATGATGTATGGTCTTGACCAAATTTATTTGGATGTTCCCGGAATGCCGGGTGCGTCTGATAACAGACACCACAACCCCAGAAACTATGCGTTGCGAATGCCGGGATTTGGTGTGGTATCAAATGTGATTCGATACTTATACGAAGATGGTACGGTGCATATTCCTCGTCCACCGGGCGAAGAACCACCACCACCGCCTCCGCCACCGCCTCCACCTGCGGATGACAACGATGAAGACAATGACGACGCATACGATAACGATAACGATGATGTCAACGATACAAACGATGATGTGAATGATAATGACACTAACGACGACGGCAATGATAATGATAATGACGACGAAAACGACGTGAATGATAACGATGTCAACGATAACGACAATGACGATGATAACGACGTCAATGATAACGACAATAATGAGCAAGAAGAGCATGAAGTTACAGCAGTAAGCAATCGACAAGGATTTTTTGCGGTTGTTACTGAAGGAGCTGCATTGTCCGAGTTTATAACAAGGCACGGCGGTATTACTCACCTTTACAACACCTCCTTTATCACTGTAACACCACGCCAATGGGATAGGTTTGACATTGCTGACGCAATGGGAGTTGGACATCAATCTTTTTGGACTGTTGTATCTCGCCGCAGATTTACCGGTAACTACACCATTCGATATTTTATGCTTAGTGACCAAGAAGGCGAGTTTGAAGCAAGTGTTTCCGGAATGGCAGATGCTTACCGCACATTCTTGCATTATACTGGCGTTTTAACCAGAATTGAAAATGCAAATAGTGATATGCCGCTGTTTATCGAAACATTGGGAACGTTGGCGACTCGTGATCAATTCCTAACATTCCCTGTGTGGAGAAACACTCCACTTACAACCTTTGAAGACATGATGTCAATGACCGAGCGTCTTAGCGAAGAAGGAATTACTAACTTGAATTTCCGTTTATATGGTTTTGCAAACGGTGGATTAGCCTCGGCAATTCCTAACAGACTAAACTTTGAAAGTGCAGTTGGCGGAGATGATGGATTTGCTGATTTCGTGGATTTTGCTGACGCACGGGACATAGGTGTTTTCTTAGAGTTTGACTTAGTTACAGCACAAAGTACTGCAAACCACCGAACCGGATTCTTAGGTTTAGGTGGAGGTTATAGAACAAGCAGACACAGTGCCAGAGCAATTAACGGAATGCGTGGTCTTGTTTCAATTGAATACAACATCGTGACCCAAATGTATTCGGCGGCTCGTGATAATAGTGGTAGACTTATGGGAGTTCGAGTTATTGTTTCCCCTGGTGTGTATCAATATTTCTTTGATCAGCTTGCTACACATCTTGAGAATTTCCCCACAGTATCCGTGGCATCTCGTCAGCTTGGAAGTATGCTAAACTCTGACTTTAACGAGGATAGACCATACAACAGGGCAGACGCACAACGAGCAGTCGAGCGCACACTTGCCGCTATGGCACAAGTAGGCGACAGGCATCGCAGTGTGATGGTTGACGCCGGTAATGCGTACGTGTTCCAATATGCAGACCACATTATGTCAATGCCGTTGACAAGTAGTAATCTGCGAGGGACACATGGTAGCGTGCCGTTCATGGCAATGGTTTTGCAAGGCTCTACAAACTTTGCAGGTCGTCCGCTAAATATGTCTAGTTCCACAGAAATAGAAGTGTTGCGTGCTATTGAAAATGGCTCTGCACCGCACTTTACTGTAGCTTATCGGAACTCACATGTTCTTATGAACTATTTGCCGCGATATTTCTCTATCGGCTTTAACATTTGGTTTGACGAGATTGTGGCAATCTACAATGTTCTGAACGAAAATCTTGCTGACTTGCAAGACCAATTTATGATTAGTCACGAATTTATTGTTGGCGAACGTGTTCCAAACGAACAGGAGCGCGAAGAATTCGCCCAACGTGCAGAAATTATTATTGGCATTGCATACGGATTATACCAAGAAGCACAGCGTGCCTACACCAATGCAACAGAGTTGCACGCTCGCTTGGTAGCAGAAGGCAGAATTGATGCGGAAAATGTTGCGAACACATTCTATCGCAACATTGCTGCTACTGCTTTATCCCTTGAGTCTGCAAGAGCGCATTACGAACTAACAAGGTTGACTTACGCCACGGAGCAAGAAGCACAATATGACGAATACGGAAACTTTATCCCTACTCGTTACACAGTGCAAGATTCGTCAATTGTAATGACAACATACGAAAACGAAGTTCGTTTTATTATCAATTACAACCAGTTTGAAATTACAACAGTTGTAGATGGTACAACGCACACCGTTCCGGCGCTTGGATTTATCCGAATAAATCCGTAAGCGTAAGCATTTAATTTTACAACAACTATGGGATTGTTTATGTAAACACCAAAACAATCCCATAGTATCCACAAGCACCTCTAAAGCAGGTGCTACCATAGGAGAGTTCTCATGGCTGAATTAGTAAAGGAAAGTGTGCCCAAAACAAAGCCCAAGGCACCGCAAAGAAAGCGTAAAAGCAAGTCTTTGGAAAAAATAAAATCACGCTCAGGGTGGCTATTTATTTTGCCGCTTCTTATTGGCTTGATTTTTATATATGTGCCGATTTTGGTTAATTCTATTAACTTCAGCTTTAGCAGTATTCGACATGTTGCCGCAGAAGGGGTAAACGAAGTTACAAATGTTGGATTTCGCAACTATGTTACTGCACTTGGTAGCACAGAAGATGGCAATTTAGGTTTTATTGAAAACCATTTAGTTAGTGGATTAAGACAGCTTGCATTTACTATTCCGCCAGTTGTTGTGTTTTCGCTTTTTATTGCCGTGCTTCTTAACCAAAAAATGATGGGGCGCGCCGCATTCCGTGCAATATATTTCGTACCTGTCATTATTGCTACAGGACTAATGGACACCCTTGCGCAGGGAAATATCATGGTTGGCGTAGCGTATGGTGACGGAGGAAGTGCGATGGCAGAACCTACTGCCGCCAGCGCAATTGTTGGGTGGCAGGTAGAAGCCCTGTTCCAAATCATGGCGATTGGGGATTTCATGACAGACTTTGTTATTGAAATCATGGGTGCGATATTTGATATTATTAACCGCTCGGGAGTGCAAATTCTAATCTTCCTTGCCGGGTTACAGGCTATCCCTGCAGAAGTTTACGAATCGTGTCGCATGGATGGTGCAACCTCGTGGGAAACCTTCTGGAAAATAACATTCCCTATGATTTCACCAATGATTTTGGTAAATACAGTTTATTCAATTATTGACTTCTTTACTGCTTCCAATAACACCATCATGGGAGAGATTTCCCGCACCTTTTACGCAGAAGGAGCGACTATTGCGACTGCAATGGGCTGGTTCTATTTGTTAGTTATTGGTCTTATCATTATGCTTGTTATGGGAGTTATGTCGGCGTTTGTCTTTTACCAACGCAGAGATTAGCAGGATACTTGAAATGAGTGGGTCTTCTATCTTGGTGGAACACGCAATACCACTATTTAGCGCGGAAGGCACGCCCAAAATACAGCCAAACAAGGGTCGAACAATAAATGTTGCCCTTACCAATTAAAGAGGTGTCTTACATGGATGAAAAGTTGATGCCAATCGAAAAAGGCAAAAAAGCAAAGCCCGAAAAGCTGAAGCCGGCTAATGAAGGCAAGAAAAAAAATGTGAAAATCAAAGCAGATTTTGAGCGCACATCATGGATTAAGCGAAATTCTATAAAATATTTAAGATGGAATTTCTTCTTTTCAGTAATATTTCGATTTTTTAGATTTATGTTACTGTTGGGAGGTGCGTTTGTCATCTTGCTCCCGTTCTTCACAATGATTGCAGGTTCATTCATGACCCATGCGGATGTTGTGGATATTACAGTGCGGATGATTCCCCGTTACCCTACCCTTGCAACCTATTCAGCAATTATCGCTGAAAACAACTTCTTTCCAATATTGGGAATGACAGCGTTAATCAGTTTTTTGGCTGCGTTCTTTCAAATGGCTGTGTGTTGCCTTATTGGTTACGGACTTGCAAAGTTTAAGTTTCGCGGTAATGGGCTGATAATGGCAGCGGTGATTGTTTCTCTTATTATCCCTCACGAAATGCTACGCTTGTCAATGCAAAATCACATGGGCGGATTTGACCTGTTATGGGATCTTGGCTTGCTTGGAGCACCAGGAATACTTGGTCTGGTTGGAGCGTCGCCTCTTAACTTGATGAACACGTACGCTCCGCTAATGATGCTTTCGCTCACCGGCCTTGGATTTAAGAACGGACTGTTTATCTTCATCTTTAGACAGTATTTCAAGGGTGTGCCAGACGAGTTAGAAGAGTCGGCGTACATTGATGGCTCTGGCGTTTTGCGCACATTCTTCAAAGTTATTCTTCCCCTTTCGGTTCCTATGATGATTACAGTGTTTCTGCTGTCGTTTTCGTGGCAATGGACGGATGAGTTTTATGCAAGACTTTTCTTCCGTCAAGTGGCAGGGCAAGCAAGGTTGCTTCCGGACATTATTGCAAGAATTCCTGCCTCTATCGCTGTTCAAACCGGAACAGGTGGAGAGGAATTATTCCATGCAACAATTCGTAATACAACAGGTTTGATGATTATTATTCCACTTGTCATTATCTATCTGTTCTTCCAGCGTAAATTGATACAAGGGATTGAACGCTCTGGTATTACCGGATAATTTTCGCAACAAAAAACAAAAAAACACTTGACAAAGGCAATAATATGTGATATAATTGCCTTTGTCAATGAAATTATGCTGTTAAATGTTTCAAGGAGGATGAAAAGTGCCGAATATTAAATCTGCAAAAAAGCGTGTTAAAGTTATTAAGAAGAAAACTCTTGAAAACAAAATGTACCGCTCAGCTCATAAAACGCTTATTAAAAAGTACGAAGCTGCTGTTGCCGCAGGGGACAAAGATACTGCTACAAAGCTGTATCCTGACCTTGTAGCTAAAACAGACCGTGCGGCTTCTCGTGGAATTATCCATAAAAATGCTGCCGCTCGCAAAAAAAGTCGTTTTACTGGTATGCTTGCCAAAATGTCGTAGCATACGCGGAGACAAAAATCCAAAATCAAAATCCAATAGGAAAAAGCTCCCCCTCACAATTTGAGGGGGAGTTTTGTCTTTAACTCAGCTCGTTTCTTGCTCTGAATGACGCTTTGCTTTTGTGTCAACACTATATATACATCAACACTAAAGGAGAAATAACATGAATCTAAAAGGCTCACGCACCGAAGCCAACCTTCACGCCGCTTTTTCCGGGGAGAGCATGGCACGTAACAAGTACACCTATTTCGCCGCGCAGGCACGAAAAGACGGCTATCAGCAAATTGCCGAGCTGTTCGAGAAAACCGCAAACAACGAAATGGCTCACGCCAAACTGTGGTTTCGTCATCTTGAGGGCATAGGCACAACCGAAGAAAATCTTACTGCCGCGGCAAGTGGCGAACATTTCGAGTGGACGGATATGTACAAAAAGTTCGCCGAAGAAGCTCGTGCCGAGGGTTTTGAAGCCATTGCCAAACAATTTGAGGATGTGGGTGCAGTTGAAAAGCACCACGAGGACAGGTACTTGCAGCTACTTGCAAACATTCGGACTGGCAAAGTGTTCCACAGCGAAAATCCCGTCTGTTGGGAGTGTCGCAACTGTGGGCATATCGAGAATGTTACCACCGCTCCCGAAGATTGCCCTGTGTGTCACCATCCAAAGTCCTTTTTCGAGCGGGTGCAGGAAAATTATTGAATACAAAACCCTCCCTGCAAACGGGAGGGTTTCAACTTGAAGTAAGAACCTGTATTCAGTAGTGTCAAAAGTCCGCATATTGACATATTTTACGCCACTCGTCGTTGCTCGTCAGTAAAATATTCCCGATATTCGCCCTCCTCGCGCCTGGATTGGCGTGAAAATCTGCACAATATCCGAACATTTGCCATACTGAATACAGGTTCTAAGTCTTTTTTGTCTTGGGGCGTTGCCCCAAACCCCACCAAAAAACTTTTTGCAAAAAGTTTTCTGGACTTTCAAAAACCTTAATACAAAAGCATTTCATGCTTTTGCGAAGAAAAGTTTTTAGTCCAGTTTTTTTCAAAGCCCTTGTGAGCGCTGAAGGCGACAGTATGGGCGGTTTGCGTTTTTGTGCTCCCTGAGCGGTGTCGGTGGCTTTGCCGCCGAGCAGGCTCAGGATAATTGCACATCCGTCCAGCAGGTCGCCGAAATGCGTGAGCGGGCAAGGTGGTGCGGTGTGGGCGCACAGCCCACGACCTTGACCTTTATCGACAGTCTGTACCACCCTGATATGGTGGGTACTCCACACCAGCCCCCAAATGAAAGGAGTAAATAATCGTTCGTGCCACCTCTTGCCCTGTAAGGTTTTCCAAAGCGCGGCGGTAGTATCCCAGTTGCAGACTGTGACGGCGGCGAAGCTCCTTTGCTACTGCATCATGGGGCATAGTGGCGGGAAAGCGGTCCGTCTTATAGTCCACAAGGT
>JGI24694J35173_10004048_pt1 | contig 10715 bp, 11 predicted proteins | sample TergutCo191P1_FD_35173 | JGI IMG/M metagenome (IMG submission 35173) | reverse complement strand
GCAGTATATTCGGTGCAAAATTCAAATCAAAAGCGGAATTTTTTGGAGGAGCAGTCCTTGTGCTTATAGGTTTGAAAATACTTATTGAACATTTGTTTTTTAAATAATTCATGTAAAGAAACTGGTGGAAAATTATGGCAAACAAATTATTGGTAAAAATAAAGGCAAAAGCAAAAGAATTAAGTTTGATTTTCTTGATAATTAAGGATATATTTTTTGGAAAATAATATATAAAATAATGGTGTACGCCCACACTTCGTCTAGCAAACGGTAACTGTACGCCGCCAGAGGGCGGCTAGGCTCAGTTACCTAGAAAGTTATGTGCCATTGCGCTTGAACATAGTTGGAATATATTGACATAATCATAGATAAAATGTAATATGAAATTGAGGAAAATTTTATGATTAAAAGCGATCAACTAAATTTTATTAACATAAAAGCGGGAAATATAGCAGAAAATATTCTTTATCGTAGTAGCAGTCCTTTAAAAGGTGGTAATGAAAAAGTGATAAAAGAAACATTAGCAATCAAGGCAGGAATAAAATGTATAATAAATCTTGATGATGATAATTCTATTATTAAAAACTTAGCTAAAGATATTTTCTGGTATAATAATCTTGTAAATGAAGGAAATGTAATTTGTTTGCATATGACATATTCAATACCTGGAATAAAATCAAATGAAAGAAAATTAAAATCAGCATTGCAATTTATGATTAATAAACAAGGGCCTTATCTAATACACTGTTTTGCGGGTGTTGATCGAACAGGATTTTTTTCGGCTATCTTGGAGGCCTTAATGGGAGGAAGTATTGAAGAAATATGTAATAATTATTTATCAGCATTTAATTTTGATAAAAGTATTTTATCAAATATTGAAAAAAATAGAAAAATGAAAAGGTTTTTAGAACAATTGAAAAAAATGTTGCATGGTGAAAATATAATAAAAATAAATATTCAAACCGCTACAGAACAATATCTAAAAAATCACATTGGATTGTCAAATGAAGAAATTTCAATGTTAAAAAGTGTATTAAGTAATAATGAAATTAAATAGTATGGAAAATATACGGATGATTATAACCGATTTAGACAATACTTTACTCAATAAGGAAGGAAAAATAACTGAATATTCAAAATTGATTTTTTCCAAATGTAAAGAACGTGGAATAATTATTGTATTTGCAACAGAAAAATCTTGTAGAAATACTCAAAAATTATTTGGCTCAATCAAACCTCACGCAACAATTTGTCATTGTGGAGGTTTAGTGTCCATAAACGATATTATGTGTGCAAAATATTTAATACCGTTTGATTATGCTCAAAATATTATTAAATTAATCATGAAAAATCATGAAAAAATCAATATCGGAATAGAATGTGGTAATAGTATTTATGCAAATTTTGATATAAAAATGTACTGGAAAAATGTATCCAATAAAACTTTAGATTTAAATAAAATGCCTTCAAGAAATATTTATAAAATAGTGGTTGGTTTAGAGCAGATAAAATATTTTGATATGATCCAAAAAGATATTCCAAATGGATTTTATATAGAAAAACTTGAAAATAAAGCTGGAATAATAATGAATAAAAGCTCAACAAAATGGAATGGAATAAAATCTTTACTTATTTCTTTTGGTATAAAAGAAGATAATATAGTGTCTTTTGGAGATGATGATGTAGATATAGAAATAATTGAAAAATCTGGTATAGGTATTGCTGTTGAAAATGGAAATGAAAAAATAAAAAGCAAAGCAAAATATATATGTAAAAATAATGATGAAGATGGTGTTGCGAAATGGATAGAAAAAAACATACTGACATTAAACTAAATATTTGTAAGAATAATGCAGGAGAAAAATATGGAACATTTAGCATTTAAAATATTTAGATAATATTGGGCCCCTACGCTTTCCAGGTTTCCAGAGCCCTCATAAACGCCCCCTGCGAAGATGAGATTACCTTTTCATCCACGCAGTAGGCAAAACGCAGCCAGCCGGGCATCCCGAAGGCAGTGCCTGGAACCGCAAGGATAAGGTGCTTGTGGAGGTGCTCTACAAAAGCGATATCGTCCCCGTCTGCGGGAACCCTGCAAAAAAGGAAAAAGGTGCCTTCGGGTCTGGCGTAGGTAATTCCCGCTTCATCAAGGATTTTTGTAAAAAGGGCGCGGCGGCGGGCGTAGACCTCTACGTCCACCCTGGCGTGGGTGAGCTCGGCCACAACGCGCTGCATCAGGGCCGGGGCGTTTACAAAACCCAGGATGCGGGTGGCGTAAATAAGGCCGCCCATAAGCTCTTCTTTGCCGCTTGCCGCGGGGCTTACCGCGATATAGCCTATGCGCTCGCCGGGCAGGGAAAGGTTTTTTGACCAGGAGGTGACCACAATTGATTGGGGGTAAGCCGAAAGCACCGGCGGAACCTCAATGCCGTCATAAGCGATTTCCCGGTAAGGTTCATCGGAAACAAGGTAAGGCATGCGGCCGCAGTTTCTGCCGTGCTCGCAGAGGATTTCCGCAAGGGCGGCAATGGTTTCCCGGGAATAGACGCGGCCTGTGGGGTTATGCGGGGAGTTTATGAGCACCACCGCGGTTTTGGGGGAAAGACTGGCTTTGAGGGCGTCAAGGTCAAGGCCGAAATCCGCAAGGGACGGTACTTCCACAAGCCGCCCGCCGTGATTCGCGGTATACGGGCGGTAGTCCATGAAATACGGCTTTGAAACGACCACTTCATCGCCGGGATTCAGGATAGCCTTAAAGACCACATTAATCCCCCCTGCCGCGCCGCAGGACATGACTATGTGGGAGCCGTCAATGTCCGTCCCCTGCTCCGCCGATACTTTGCGGGCCAGGGTTTCCCGCACTTCGGGGAAACCGGCGTTGGGCATATAGGCGTGGGCGCCTTTTTGGGCTTCCTGCGCCAGTCTGCCAAGCACATGGTGAAAGGCCAGAGGCGGCTGGAGATCCGGGTTCCCTATGGAAAAATCAAACACGTTTTCTTCTCCGTGCTGTTTTTTCATCCGAGCCCCTTCCTCAAACATCCTGCGTATCATAGTCTGGGAAGACAGTGCTTCCCGTATCGCGTCAGCAAGCGGCATGGAAAACCTCCCTTACACCAGAGTCCTGGCAACCCGTACAATGTCGGCAAACACACCGCCGGCGGTTACCTGGGCTCCCGCCCCCGAGCCCTTTATCACCATGGGCTGTGAGGAATAACGGTCGGTTGTGATCACCACCATGTTGTCAGAATCCATAAGGGACAGGAAGGGGCTGCCGGCCGCTTCTTCCCGCAGGGCGAGTTTGGCGGTTCCGTCATCTTTTATAACCGCCACATAGCGCAGGAACTTGCCCTGTGAGGCTGCCTTCTGGCGGCGCTCCTCAAAAGCGCTGTCGGATTTTTCAAGTTCGGCAAAAAAGGCTTCCACATCGGGAGCTGCAAAACAGGCGGCAGGAAGGATGGGTTCGATCTCCACTGAGGAAAACTCAAGCGGCATGCCGCATTCCCTGGCAAGGATAAGGGCCTTGCGCGCCGCGTCCTTTGCGTTAAGGTCATCGCGCGGGTCAGGTTCGGTGTAGCCTTTGGCTTTNGCGTCCCGGACAAGGGCGGAAAAGGGTTTGCTTCCGTCAAAGCTGTTAAAGATATAACTGAGCGTTCCGGACAGAACCGCCTCTATGCGCCGTATCCAGTCACCGGCAAGGGTAAGGTCGCGAATCGTGGAAATTACCGGAAGGCCCGCGCAGACGGTTGTTTCGTAAAGGTAGGGAATGCCCCGGTTCATGGAGAAATCCCGCAGTGTTTTATAGTACGCAAAAGACGCCGAATTCGCCCGCTTGTTGGGCGTTATCACAAAAATGGAGGCGCTGAGAATGGCAGCGTAACAGGCGGCAATCCCGTCGTTGGCCGTGCAGTCGCAGAACGCCGTATTGGGAAGGTTAAACGCTTTCATCTTTTCGATAAACGCCGGGAAGTTAAACCCTTCAATTGCTTCCGAACCCTGCGCGGATTTCAGCAGGGATTTTATCTTCCCCGGATCAAGTCCCTGGGGATCAAAAACCATGTGTTTGGAATCGGCGGCCCCGACAAGGTTGATTCGTATTTTGTAATCTTCCGCCAGAATTTCCTGCTGGTTCGCTATTTGTTCAAGAAGCGTTCCGCCGACATTGCCCGTACCAATAAGGAAAAGGTTAACGGACTTCACGCCGGAAAGGAAAAATGCTTCGTGAATCGCGTTAAGCGCTTTTGCCTCATCCTGAACAGAAATTACCGTTGATATGTTTATCTCCGAAGATCCCTGCACGATGGCAACCACGTTAATGCCGTTCCTGCCCAGGGCCTGAAAAATCTTGCCGGAAATGCCCGGCACGTTTTTCATCGTGGAACCAACCACCGCGACAATCGAAAGGTTCTGCTCAGTCACAGGCTTTTCAATCGCCCCCCGCTCAATCTCCCTGTCAAATTCTTCAATGATGGCCTGTTCCGCGCCCGGAACATCCGAGGGAATGACCGCGAAGCAAATCGAATACTCGCTGGAATTCTGGGTGATAAGAACGATGCTGATTTTCCGCCGGGCCAGCGCGCCGAAAAGACGCGAAGAAAAACCGGCGACACCCACCATGGCAGGCCCCTGAACCCTGACAAGGGCTACCGGGTTCATGGAAGATATCCCCCGAATGGGGAAGGGGTCTGACTCTGCTTTCTGTGTGATAAGGGTTCCTTCACATGCAGCGTTAAACGTGTTTCTAATCCTTATGGGAATGCCCTTTTCCATGGCCGGCCGAATCGTGGGGGCGTAGATTACCTTTGCGCCGAAATGCGAAAGTTCCATGGCCTCCTCGTAGGAAAGGCTTTGTATGGGAAAGGTATTCCGCACCTGCCGGGGGTCCGCGGTAAGTATGCCGTCCACATCAGTCCATATTTCTATTTCCCCGGCCCCCAGCGCGGCACCGAAAATCGCGACACTGAGATCGGAGCCTCCCCTTCCAAGGGTTGTTGTTGACCCGTCCGCAGCCGAGCCGATAAAGCCCGTAACCACCGGCAGAACCGAGCCGTCTTTAATTCCGTTTGTTGTTTCAAACCATGAACGGATAAGAGGGTATGTTTCTTCTTCTGACACCACCGCCTTGCCATACTCATCGTTTGTTTTGATCAAAAGCCGGCTGTCAGTGTAAACGGACGGGAGCCCCCTTGAACAAAGTATGGCAGCGATAAGGGAGGCCGAAAGACGCTCCCCGAAACTCATCACCAAATCGCGGCTTCTGGGGGAGAATTCCTTTAGTACGGAAATCCCGTCAAGGACACGGAGGAGCTGTGAAAAACCTGTTTCAATGGTTTCTGCTACTGTTTCCAGTTCTTTTGCGGAAAGAAAACGCGCGGCCGCATCCACATGCCGCTTTTTCAAAGCCAGAGCCGTTTCTGTATAAGAAGCATCCCCGGAAGCAGCCTGTCTGCTCATTTCGATGAGCTTGTCGGTTACCCCGGAAAAAGCGGATACAACTACCAGCGATTTTCTTTCCCGGCGGGGGGCCTTGAGAATTTCAATGACTTTTTCTATAGCCTCAGGCGAGCCCACCGAGCTGCCGCCAAATTTCAAAACAAGCATAGTAATTCTCCATAAGAAGTTAAGGTTCTGCCATAATAGTGACTTTTCTGAAAAATAACAACAGGTCGCACGGGTTTATTGTTTGTAATGCCTTTAGCCTTGCATTATACTTTAAAATAAGGGAGTTAATTATGTATTGTACAAAAAAGATTACACCCGACTTGATATGGGTCGGTGCAAATGACAGGCGTTTGGCCATGTTTGAAGGCGTTTATTCAGTTCCCCGCGGCGTTTCATACAATTCCTTTCTCCTGACCGATGAAAAAACCGTGCTTTTTGATACGGTTGACAAGGCAGTGCGGCAGAGGTTTTTGGAAAATGTCACTTCAGCGCTGGACGGCCGCCAGCTTGATTACCTGGTGATACAGCACATGGAAAGCGACCATTCCTCCGCGCTGGAAGACATTCTTGCCAGGTATCCGTCCGTAAAAATCGTCTGCAGTGCCAAAACACTGGCTTTTATAAAGCAGTTTTTTGACCTTGATGTTGAAACGCACCATGTCAAGGTCATCGCGGAAAATGACACGCTGAATACCGGCAGACACAATCTCCATTTCATCATGGCTCCGATGGTTCACTGGCCGGAGGTTATGGTCACCTATGATTCAACAGACAGGATACTGTTTTCGGCCGATGCCTTTGGGGCCTTTGGGGCCTTAAACGGCGCGCTGTATGCCGATGAAGTTGATTTTGACAAAGACTACATGGACGAGTTCCGGCGTTATTACGCGAATATTGTCGGAAAATACGGCACACAGGTTCAATCGCTGCTGCAAAAGATAAAAAGCCGCCCTGTTGAAATGATCTGTCCGCTCCACGGTTTTGTGTGGCGCAAAAACTTGTCCGCCATCATCGGGAAATACATGCTTTGGAGCTGTTGGCAGCCTGAGGACAACGGCGTGATGATCGCCTATGCGTCAGTGTACGGCAATACCGAAAACGCGGCGGAGATTTTAGCCTGCCGCCTTCGCGATGAGGGCATAAAAACCGTTATGTTCGATGTGTCTGTTACTCCGGTATCAGAAATCGTGGCGGCGGCCTTCAGGTGGAGCCATTTTGTTTTTGCCTCCGTAACCTATAACGGGGGAATTTTTACCTCCATGGAAGATCTGCTGAACGATCTTGTTGCGCATAATATCCAAAACCGCACAGCCGCTGTTATTGAGAACGGCTCATGGGCCGCCGCCAGTGCCAGGTTAATCCGCGGGAAACTTGAGCAATGCAAAAACATGAAGGTACTTGAACAGGGCGTAAGCATAAAATCGAGCCTGAAAGAGCCAGAGAAAGCGGAACTTGAAGCTTTGGTTAAGGCTCTGGCAGACGACTTTCCCCGCCTGGCGGCAAACGCGCACGTTACTGACACCGCGTCCATCGATCCCTCTGCCATGTATAAAATTTCTTACGGGCTGTTTGTCGTAACTGCCAAAGACGGTGAGAAAGATAACGGCTGCATCACCAATACCGTCATGCAGATAACATCTTCCCCGCTCCGCATTTCCGTTACCGTGAACAAAGCCAATTTTACGCATAACATGATTTTGAAAACCGGGGAGTTTAACGTATCGGTTCTGGCAGAAAGTGCGCCTTTCCGCATATACCAGCAATTTGGTTTCCATAGCGGAAAGGACACCGATAAATTCGCCGCCAGCACCTATAACGAACGCGCTGCCAACGGCATACGCTATGTAAGCGAACACACCAATTGCGTTATCTCCGCAAAAGTCATGCATGCGCATGATTACGGCACACATACCGTATTTACTGCCGATGTTACCCAGGCTTTTGTTCTGTCAGACGAGCCAAGTGTAACGTACCAATACTATTGCAGTACAATAAAACCAAAACCGCAGCCGCAGCCGCCAAAACAGGAAAAATCTCTTTTTGAGTGCAAAATCTGCGGGTATGTTTATGAGGGAGAGATCTTGCCGGACGACATTGTGTGCCCGCTGTGCAAACACGGCGCTGTGGACTTCCAGGTGCTTTAGTACATAAAGAGCTAAAAAAACGGGGTACCCCAAAGGGCACCCCGTCACTGCTGCTAGAAAACCGGAACTACCCCGCCGTCATAGCGGGCGTTGATAAAGTCCCTTACCCTGGGGGTCAAAAGAGCCTCCCGCAGGGCCAGTATGCGCGGGTCGTTTTCGTTGCCGCGCTGTACAACCACGATATTCACGTAGGGCGAATCAGCGTCCTCGATTATGAGAGAATCCCGCACGGGGTTCAAACCGGCCTGGAGGGCGAAGTTGCCGTTGATGGTCGCGGCATGCACGTCCTCAAGCGCGCGGGGAAGCTGTGCGGCCTCAAGCGGGTGGAACACAAAGCCCCTGGGGTTGCTCACGATATCCGCGGGGGTAGCCAAAAGCCCGGCCCCGTCCCTGAGGGTGATAAGCCCGTTGGCCTCGAGCAACAGGAGCGCCCTGCCGCCGTTGGACGGGTCGGCGGGGATGGCGATGGAAGCCCCGTGGGGCAGCTCATCTATGTGGTTGTACCGTGCCGAGTACAGGCCGAACGGTTCCACGTGGACACCGAACACAGGGCCAAGGTTTGCGTACCATTCCGCGTTGGACTGGAGGTACGGCAGGTGCTGGAAGAAGTTGGCGTCAATGTCCCCGAACATCAGCGCCATGTTGGGCGTTACAAAGTCCGTAAATACAACGACCTGCAGCGTGACCCCCCGCTGTGCAAGATCGTCCCGAATGAGGTCGAGCAGTTCCGCATGGGGAACCGGCGTGGCCCCCACCCTCAAAACATCCGCGCGGTCACCTGAGCCCCTTGCCTCGGCGGCCTGACTAAAACCTACAAGCAACACGGCGGCCGCAAGCAGACTTACAAGTGTTTTTTTCATGTTTCGCTCCTCCTGTGAGTAAAACGTTAGCGTTTCGAAAGCAGGCGGCGGCTTATCAACGTACCGCCAAGCTGCACTGTTTCGACAAGAATAAGGATGACGATTACCGCGCCGATAGTCACGTCCGTCTGGAAGCGGTGAAAACCGAAACGAATAGCCAGGTCGCCAAGACCCCCGCCGCCGATAGCACCGGCCATGGCGGAATAGGCTATAAGGTTGATGATGGTCAGCGCCAGTCCCGCAACAAGGGCCGGCATGGCCTCCGGAATCAGCACTTTGCGCACGATTTGGCGCTTGGTGGAGCCCATCGCCTTTGCCGCCGTAATCACGCCNATATCNACCTCGGAAAGCGCCGCCTCGGTTATGCGCGCGACAAAGGGGGCCGCGGCGATGGAAAGGGGCACTATCGTTGCCGTGGGGCCTATGCTCGTACCCACGATCATCCGGGTAAGAGGGATTAACAGCACCATCAATATGATGAAGGGTATCGAACGGAACAAGTTCACGATACGCGATACCACATTGTACAGCACCTGGCGCGGGGCGAGCCCTGCCGGGGAGGCGACATACAGGTACACGCCCAGGGGGAAGCCCAAAAGGCACGCGAAGAAGGTCGCCGTAAAGGTCATGTAGACCGTCTCGAAGGTCGGGCCCGGCAGGAGGGAAAGTATTTCCATAAAGCGTTCGCTAGACATGAAGCATCTCCCGTGTAGCCGCGGCCTGGGGCGAATCGAACACCGTGGCGATACTGCCCGTCTCAACGATTTCCCCCGCGTCCATGACCGCCACTTCCTGGCATATCTCACGGACAACTTCCATTTGGTGCGTTATCAGCACAACCGTTATCTTCAGCCGCTGCTGTAAATCGCGGATAAGGGCGAGTATGGAACGGGTTGTCTGCGGGTCAAGGGAACTTGTCGCCTCATCGCAGAAAAGCACCTCGGGGTTTGCCGCCAGCGCGCGCGCGATAGCCACCCGCTGCTTCTGCCCGCCGGAAAGCTCCCGCATACGGGCCTTGCGCTTGTCGGAAATACCTACCATTTCAAGGAGCTCAGCTACCCGCTTTTTAATTTGTTTATCGGGAAGCCCGGCAATCTCCAGCGGGTAGGCGATATTCCCCGAAGCGCTGCGGGAACCGAGCAGGTTAAAGTTCTGGAATATCATGCCCATCTTCCTGCGGCGCTCCAAAAGTGCCCTGCCCTGCAGGGTATCCACCCTCTGCCCGTGATAATACACCTCGCCAGAGTCCGGCGTTTCCAGGAGACTCATGACTCTCAGGAGGGATGACTTTCCAGCACCGCTGCGCCCGATAATCCCGTAGATACAGCCCGGGGGCACACCAAGGTCAACCTGCCGCACCGCCTTAACCGCTCCGTATGATTTCGATATGTGTTTGAGGACTATCATTGTAGTCCCTGTATTTTAGCGAATTCGGGGGAGGAGTGTACAGATGTACCCGGCATTTTTTCGCGGAAAAAATAAACCTTTAATTTATATTTCCACCCTCCGATATTTTAATTATATGGAGGCAGACACATGTCAGAAGAATACACATGCCCAAATTGTCAAAGTGAAAACATCACCTCAGTCAGAAAAGCGGCGCGGGGTTCAGACCGCTCCCTTATGATCCTTTGCGAAAGCTGCGGCACCCTTCTTGGTGTGGTCAACGATTTAACCAGGACAAAAAAAGCTTTAAGGTACATCGCCCTTAAGCTTGGGATTCTTGCTAACCCGTAAACCGCCCCGGGACATATACAAAAAATAAACCCCGACTCAACATCGGGGTTTATGTGTTTTACTTTGCTGCGGGTTTTTTCGCCGCCGCGGGCTTCTTTGCCGCCGCAGGTTTTTCTGCCGGCGCTGCCGCGGGCTTGGCCTTAACTTCGGCAACAAGCGAAATCTCAATCCCCTGAATTTGCGTATCCAGTGCACTTCTTTTCGCATACAGTTTCTGCAGATCTGTAATCATCTTGTCGATTCTTGTCATTTTTTTCTCCCTTACGTTTAATGTGTCAGTATAGTGTATCAGCTCGCTCTGGTTTTTTCAATTGCCCGCGTTGCTTCAAGCACGCCAAGCGCATGAACAATAAGATAATTGGAAATTTTTAACCACGAACCTCACGAACCACCACGAACGATAGGATTATGCGTATGGACCTTCAAATCCAGCTGATCTTGGTATTTTTAGTGTGGAAAGCGAGGGCTTTCTGACTACAGGTTCGTGACGTTTGTGGCAGCACCAAAGGTGCGCGTTTGTGGTAAAATTCTTCTA
>JGI24694J35173_10004042_pt1 | contig 10723 bp, 10 predicted proteins | sample TergutCo191P1_FD_35173 | JGI IMG/M metagenome (IMG submission 35173) | reverse complement strand
AATAGTAACATCTTGCCCTGCTGGAACTCAACCTCCTGCAGCCGGCGGTGGTACAGGCGGTGGTACAGGCGGTGGTACAGGCGGTGGCACAGGCGGTGGCACAGGCGGTGGTACAGGCGGTGGCACATTTGATCCTTGCAATCCAATGTCAGTGCAGTGCCCACAGTACTGTTCATTGTATCCGCATATGTGCTCTTCTCCAATCTTTACCGGTTCATCCATGGCTGGCTTAACGGTCTTGGCACAAGGAAGCAGCTTGCACATCTCTGCAAAGAAAGACGCAAATGTTGCAATATTTGACATCCACGGCAAAGAAGTGCTCCGTGCACATGTTCCTGCCGGCTATAACACTCTGAACCTGAACCAGAAACAGGGCGTTTACTACGCTGTTGTAACATCGGGTTCCAGCAAACAGACTGTTAAAGTTGTGTTGAAGTAATTTTGGCTAGTGGCGAGTAGCTAGTGGCTAGTAAAGGCGCAGGTTACCTGTGCCTTTTTTTATTTAGCGTTTTTATTGCTATGGATTCTGAAAAGTATGATAGGTTGAGCAATGATATAGGTTACATTTACAAGACCATAAAGCAAGAGGGCAAAGTGATTTATGGCTAGTTATGATGAATTTCCCCACTAGCCATTCACTACTAGCCACTAGCCTAGAGGGTTAATCAGCGTTTACTAGAGTATTGCGTTCGCAAGCTGGGAGCGGAATTCGTTTATTCTGTCGGCGTTTGGTTTGCGAGTGGGGTAGGTGTAATTGCAGAGAATCACAAGAGCGGTATGGGCATTCGGTTTGCAAACGAAGCTGGTTCCGGTAAAACCTGTTTTTCCAAAAATTGGTTCGGCAGGCGACACGCCTATATCACCCATAAATTTCGGATTGTTCAATTCAAAACCGAGTGCGGTGCACTCGCCGGGCAAATAACTCAAAGCATTTGTGGTTAGCTTTTCCAGTAAAAATTCAGATTCCAAAATGTGCTCCAAAAAATTCAAAATGTCCGGAACGGTGCTGAACACGCCTGCCGAACCTACCGCTGTAAATTCCTGTTCAAGCTTCCAAGCGCTTTCGTCGTGCGTTTCGCCTCGCAGCTCACGGCCTCGCCAAGGGCAAATTTCCGTGGGTATTATGCGCTCCGCAGAGGCCCATTTGATAGGGTGCCAACCCGTGCTGCGCATTTTAAGCGGTTCAAAAACACGCTCTTTTGCCAGCTTATCCAAAGGAGTTTTGTAAATAGTTTCCAGCACTTTACCAAGCAAAATGCTGTTCGCATTTCCGTAGCAAAACAGTTGTCCGGGCGGAATTTCAAATTTATGCGAGCATAAGCGTTGCCAAATTTCTTGCGGGGGCAAGTCTTTAAGGCTGCTCATTGGGAATCTGTAGTCAAGGGAATGCGTTAGCAGGTGAAAAATTTTTGCGTCACTGTTATGGTGCTTTGCAAAGTCTGAGAGAATATCTGCAATTGGGGTGTTGATGTCTATGGCATTGCATTCCATTGCCTTTAGTGCTAAATATCCGGTTGGCATGGATTTGGTTATGGAAGCGCAGTCGAAAATGCTGTTTTCTTCGCAGTTATGCGTGAAAATTTCCCTTTTGCCGTTTTGTAGAATACCTATGCAACAGGATGCGAAAAGATCGCCGCTGTTAGCGCAAATTTTCCGTAGGTAGTTTCGCATTCTGCCCTCACATACTGGCTGTTGTTTATTGAAATTTTAAATTCGAAATTCAAAGAATCGTCTATTTTCATTTTTTCTGCTTTTTCTGCATTATTTTCGCCTCTGAAAAGCGTTATGCTCAGGAGTTTGCCGAAATCTGCGGTGCTTTTGGCGTGCAAAACCAGATTATTGTCTATCCACAAAGCCGGGCCGTCTGTTATGTAAAGATTTTCGGGAAGTTCGCTGAAGGGCGGCTTTTCGGTGCTTGGAATAACGGTTCTCACTTGCCCAAATACGTGCTCTTGGTTGCATTTAAGGCTCCATAACGGGCGTTTAACTGCTGTGTAACTGTTCAAGTCGCCGTGAGCATCGTTTCCGCCAAGCGGCAGCAACCGGTGCCCTGCTAGCAGGCATCTTATCCACAGAGCACGGCCTTCGTAAAAATCGCGCCCTCTGAATCCGTTCCAAAATTCAATTCCGTTAATGTTGTTTTTGGTTAAATCGCCATAACTCCAATGGCCTCTTTTTAGCAGCAGTTTTTCCAAAAACAACATTTGCAATTTCGGGTGCGCAGCAAATGTGGTGGTGCATTTTGCGATAGCATCATTAATCGTTAAATCGGGTTTTGTGTTCCACCATCTGCGGCCACCATCGCCGTGGCCTTCTATGTATTTTTCCATGCCAAATGCAAGTAAATGCACATTTTTGTTTTTTGAATTTCCGCATGAAACTTCTTCGCCGGCAATTAAATGCACATCGGTTGCCAATGTGTTTAAATCTGCTACTTTATTTCGCATTTTTTGGAATTTCTTTTCGTTCAATAAATCGTAGGAATGGTCTGTTATGCATGCAAAATTGAGGCCCACTGTTTTGGCGGCCTTTTGCAGAACAGCAATGCCTGCCCCGAATTCCATGGAATCGGAGGTGTAGCTTGAATGTGCATGGCAGTCGCCGGCTAGCCAGTTTTCCGGTTTTGGCGGTGCTTCTTTGAGGAAGTTTATCGTGAGGGGTTTGGGTTCTAAATATGGGTAGTTCCACCTTTCGCAGATTACGCTTTTGTTGTTTGCTTCGTATTTTATGAATGTTTTCAACATCCATATTCCGCAATTCATATTTTTAATATCTAACTCAATAAAATGAAATTTTTCGTTGAATGTTTTGTTTATGGGTAATTTGAATTCAATGTTTTGCCCTTTTGCGTTTTGCCATTCTCCGAAAACTTCGTTTATGTGAACAGGGAAGCGGTTTGCGTTTCTAATAACCAGCCAAACCGGGCAGGGCATCCCCGGAGAAACCTGAAAGGGAGCGTCTATGAGAATCACCGGTTCCTTGCGATAAAGCCGGGATACAGGCATTCTGAAATGGGTTTCTGCGTAGTGGAGCATAACTATTCAATCCGTACTGATGGAGGAAGTCCGAAAATTTGCCTTATGTCTATGGAATCGTTTGGCGGAGCGGTTTCCATTTTCAACACTTCCATGTCCCATTCTCTGAGAGCTTTTTCAAATTCCGTGCGTGCCTGTATCATGAGCATTCGATTTTGCTCTATGTCTTTTCGCATAAGCTGCTTACGTATTAAAAGATACTGATCTTTTGGATATTTTTCCAGATTTGAAAGCAAAACTATGTAATCATCTTCGGCCTCTGTGTAATATTTAAATGAGGATTTATATTCTTCGTAAAGAGTTTTGGCGTTTTCCTGATGCATTGATGTTGTCGCACAAGATACGAGGAAAAGAAAAAGAGCAACTATAATCAATTTCATAATAAAACTCCTTCTAAATCGTGAGGGGAGGCGCTTAGAATTTTGACTTGCCTTAATGTGCCGGGAATGCCGTTTCTTGGGTAACCATATTTGTTCACGATATTTACGATGTCATCGACCTCTATCGCATTTGTTTTTGTGCGGGCTGTTTTTTGGGTGTCTAGGATTACTTCTAAGGTTTGCCCGATTAATTTTTCATTATGGTATAAGGAGATTTCATCTTGCAATTCAATTATGGCGTTTAGCCTAAGCATTGCTTCTCTTTCTCCAACGGGTTTTTCGATTATATTTATTGCGGCCGTTCCTTCTTCCGGTGACCATACGAAGCCGCCTAAGTGTTCAAAGCAAACTTCTTCGGCAAGCTGCATTAGCTCTTCGAAATCTTCGTGGGTTTCGCCGGGGAATCCTATGAGCACGGTTGTTCTAAGGCTTATGCCGGGAACACGTTCCCGCATTTTGAAAAGCAGGTTTTTGAGGCTTTTTGCGCTGTATTTTCTGCGCATTAATTTTAGCATTTTGTCGCTTGCGTGCTGGATTGGAATGTCTGCGTATTTGCAAATGCGGTTTTCTGTTGCCATAAGGTTTAGCAGGCTGTCTGTTATGTATTCCGGGTATAAATACATTAAGCGAATCCAGGGGATGTTTGTGTTTTTCAGCAGAGCTTCCAGCAGGGCTTCCAAGCTTGGCTTATTGTACAGGTCTGTTCCGTAGGAGCTTAAGTCTTGGGCTATTAGTGAGAGTTCCATAACACCGTTTTCTTCGAGCTGTTTTGCTTCTTCAACCAGAGATTCAATTGTTTGCGAAACCTGTAGCCCTCTTATGGAAGGTATTGCGCAAAAAGAGCAGGCCCTGTTGCAGCCTTCTGCGATTTTGAGGTAGCCGTGGTGTGGGAAACTTGTGTTTTTCATTCTCTTTGGCGGATTTAATCTGCATTTCGTAGCTAATCTTTTGCGGCCAATGGCATTTAAAAACATTCCGGCTTGATAGTTTCCAAGCCAAAAATCCACTTCGGGGATTTCTTTTTCAAGCTCTTCCTTATATCTTTTGCTTAGGCATCCGTAAACAATGGTTTTTTGGTTTTCTTTTTTGTTTTTTAAAAGAGAAAATATTGTTTCTATGGATTCTTCTTTGGCTGCCTTTATAAACCCACACGTATTTATAAGGATTATGTCGCTTTTCTCGGCTGTTTCCACAAACTTAAACCCAGCTGATGCAAGCTCTGCCGCTGCATGTTCGGCATCAACCTGGTTTTTGGCGCAACCCAGGCTTAAAGAGAATACTTTTTTTTTTCTAGAAGTCACTTTATGAATATAGTAAACGCAGATAAACCCGATAGGCTAGTGGCTAGTAGTGAATGGCTAGTAGGGAAATAACCACTAGCTACTAACCACTTACCACTAGCATAACGACTTTTTCAGTATTTTCTATATTACCACACATGACCTACTTCTTTTGGACGTACTTGGCTCGCATTGTTGGGATACTCCTTATTATTCCATCTTTGTTTCCATCGCTCTTTTTTAATCGTTTTCCAGGTTTGGAAGACCGCAGGATTGCTTGGGTTTTGTTCGGAGTTGGGGCTGCGATTTACATTGTTGCGTCTGTTGTTTTTTACATTCTCAAAAAGAAAGAAACGGAGCGCAAGCGTGCTGAGTTGGAGGAACTAAAGTGAGCGAAAACGCTATTGAAATAAAAGACCTGCACAAAACTTACAGATCCGGTTTTTGGTTAAGCAAAAAAAAGACACTTTTCGGAATATCCCTTGAAGTTAAAAAAGGCGAGATTTTCGGGTTTATTGGCCCAAACGGCGCAGGAAAAAGCACTGCTATAAAAGTGCTCACGGGGCTTTTGCGCAAAGACAGCGGCGAAGTGTTCATTATGGGCAAAGAGCCGAGCAAAACCGAAAGCAGGCTGGATTTAGGCTATTTGCCCGAACAGCCTTATTTTTACGATTCTCTTAGCGGCTATGAACTTTTAAAGTTTTATGGCGGCTTAAGCGGCTTGAAAGGAGAGCTTTTGGAAGAACGGATTCGCTGTTCATTAAAACTTGTAAATGCCGATGCAGATTGGATTCACCGCAGGCTTAGAACCTATTCCAAAGGCATGCAGCAGCGAGTTGGCCTTGCGCAGGCAATTCTTCACAAGCCAAAGCTATTAATTCTGGATGAACCTATGAGCGGTCTTGACCCTCTTGGTCGCCGGGATGTGCGTGAGGCAATTTTAACGCTCAATAGAGAAGGTTCAACCATTTTTTATTCGAGCCACGTTCTTTCCGATGTTGAAGCCATTAGCCACAAGGTGGCTATGATTATAGACGGGAAAATTTCACATACAGGCACTGTTGAAGAAATAACAAAAGAAACGGGCAGAAACAGCTTGGAAGATGTTTTAGCAAAGGAGGTTTCACGTGTTGTTCCTTAGAGAAGCCTATTTGATAGCCATAAACTCTTTTAGAGAGGCAGTTCGAGATAAAATTCCTTATGTGGTTTTGGTGGTTGCGGTTGCGCTTGCGGCCTTTAGCATACTTTTGGGTGAGTGGTCTGTTTTCGACAGAGAGTTTGTTGTTAAAAGCGTTACCATTTCCATAATTTCCATTTCAGGGCTTTTCATAGCCATTTTTGCGGGAGTGGGGCAAGTTCAAAAGGAAATACAAAAGAAAACAATTCACACTCTTTTGGCAAAACCTGTTTCCAGAACTGCGTTTTTGGTTGGAAAATACATTGGCTTGCTTGCTCTTATAGCTCTTCACGTTTTTTTGCTTTCCTTAACCCTTTTCTTTGTTCTTTGGTCTGTGGATGCAAGCATAGATGCGCCTGTGCTTCAGGCTTGCTATCTGGTTTTTTGGGAACTTGCCATTGTGCTTGCGTTTGCGGTTTTGTTTTCAACATATTCTTCGGCTCTTGTAAGCTCTATTTTTTCATTCGGAATCTATATGATAGGGCATTTGAGCGATCAAATTCTGAAAGAGGTTTATTTTGCCTACCGCATTAGCGAAGATGGCTCTTTTTTGAGGGATAACGGCGAATTGCTTTACAGCATAGCAAAGGGAATTCACTATACCTTGCCTAATTTGTTCAAATTCAACGCTTCCATGCAGGCTGCGCACTCTGTTTTGCTTGAACAGAGCTATATAATATGGAATAGTTTTTACGCTTTGGGGTATTCCGGCGTTGTGCTGTGTTTAGCCGCATTGCTGTTTAAGAATAAGGATTTTGTATAGTTTACTATATTACCTCAATGAAAAAGATCGTACCTCTCATTGCGCTTAGCATGCTTGCCCTAATGGCTTGCGAAAAAGGAACGGTATCCGGCACAGTTATAGATCCATTTACCGGAAAACCCGTTGAACTACCAACAGTGTGGATAAAAGGCACCACATTTAGTTCACAAAAAATTCCCGGTGGCCTGCCGGATGGCACATTCAAGTTTGAAGGCGTTGAGCCTGGCTCCTATACGCTGGAAGCCGGCAAGGGCAGATACTCAAAAGGAAAGGCTGATTTTGTAATTGGCGAAGGCAATATGGAAGTTACCGCAAATATTTATATCTACGGGCAGGAGGTTGAACCGGGGCTTTATCGTTCATTCGATGGTGCCGGCTCGGAAAAAATAACCAACGACTGGGTAATTTGGCAGCCTATGTGCAAAGCTGGCGGTTTTGTGCTACGCACAAAGTTCACCACCGATGTAGAAAATCCTTCAACGAAAAAGAAAGAGAAAAAAGACATGGTGTTGCCTAAACCAAGAGAAGTTCCGGCAAACGTAACCGCTCTTTATAAAATAAAATCTTCAGTATCTTCTCCTATAGAAGTCACCGTTTACCCTATAATTTCCGCTGCTGCGAGAAATTACGCCGATTGTTCCGGCATAGGCGCAAAAGAAACGTTGAAGGCCCCCGTTTTAGATAAAGGCAAAAAAATTGATTCCGACTACAAAAGCGAAAATCTTTATGAAATAAAAGGAACTCTTTTGGATGGCGAGCAGCTCATGGCTATTCGCCAAGACGGAAAGCTATTAAGCGTTTATTACTTGAATGCGAAATAATCCCATAGTTCAGTCTTTGGCTTATTTGCTTCCAGTGCTTGCGGGAGCACTTTTGATTTTTCAAAAACTTCAGCAGAGCACGGCAAAGGATTGGGACATAGAATGGGGTTATTATGCAGTTCTTGCCTTGTTTGTTTGGCTTTGTGCCGGCCTCGCCTGGAATGCCAAAGAAATTTTTCAGAAGATAAAAAACTGTTTGCCTTCCAAATTCCCTTTGATTGGGCTTGCCGTTCTTTTGGTTTTATTTGCGTTTTTTGCCACAACTCAAATTAGCTTGCAGCACAGGGTTCTAAGCGATGAAACAAGCTGGGAATCCATGGCCCTTCAAATGCGGTTTAGTCAAAGCGGGGGAGTGTGCAATCAGGGTGTGTGGGAAAATGGCCGCCTTGAATGCAAAATTGTAGTGAACAATTTTAAAGGCAAGGCATTTTCGTTTGTTCAGAGCCTTGCGTTTTTGGTTGCAGAGCCAAACAGAGACACTTCTTTGCGCATAAACCTGCCGCTTGCGTTTTGCTCGGTGGCATTGCTTTTTTTTGCAATGTTTCGTTTTACAAAAGACCCTTGGCTTGCGCTTACCGCTGCCATATTTTTAGCTAGCCAGCCCATATTTCTTTTGCAATCGCGCAGTGCCACAACAGAGGTGCTCTATGTGTTTTTGTTTACCGTTTTGCTTGCGTTTTATTCACTTGTCCCTCCGAAAGAAGTTAGCTTTAAGCATTTTGCGCTTATAATTCCGCTGCTCGGTTTTTTTGCCCAAACCAGGCAAGAAACTCTTTTTTGCTTTATCCCTTTTGTTCTTTATTACCATAATTGGTTTTTGGCAAAACCAAACCGCCTCGCTATTTTCACCGCTTTGGTCATACTCGTTTCCTGGCCTGCGATAAATACAATGATTGCCTACAGAGGCTATGATTTTCAAGGCGGAGAACACGCTGCGCATTCGTTTGCGAATTTTATGTACAACATGAAAAGCAACATTCTCATAATGTGGAATGCTGGGCTTTGCCCAAAAGGGCTTTTGAAAAACCCGTTTTACACAAGTTATGCGTTTTTGCTGTTTACAAGTTTTGCGTGGCTTTTGTACAAAGTTATTTTTAAAAGAGAATTTCTGTGGGCAGCGCTTTTGTTTGCGCTGTTCTGCATTCAAATAGCCGTGATACTTTTCAATGTTTCCGGGACTTTTGAAATAGACATAAACCAAAGATATGTGCTTGTTGCGCTGCCGCTTTTTGCCATTGTTATGGCGGTTGGCCTGTGCGATGCATTCAGAAGCAATTCAAAAATAGTGTGCGGGGCATCTGCTGCTCTTGCGATTTACCTATCTGTGAATCACATTGAAAGTTTCAATGAAAACATTTTATACAACAAAAATATGCTTCTTGCAGAAGAAGATTTTTTGAACAAGGAATTGAAACGATTGCCGAAAAATTCCATATTTATTTACGGGCGCCCATGGCAAATGCTCGCAAGCGGTTTTAACGGATTTTCAGAGCAGGAGTTTTTAGGGTGGTCGCCTAATGAACTGGAAGAGTGGCGAAAGTTTTCCGGCGATAACATTTACATTGTGCGTGGGCAAGACGGCTATGGTGATGTTGATAGAAAGTCCAGAGTTGTGGGCTTTAAAACAACAAGCACAATAGATGGAATTTTAAACACTTACAAAACACAGAAAATGTTTTCTCAGAGCCGCCCTTTCGGCTACTCTCTGGAAGCCTATAAAATAGGGCAGAAAAGGGGGGAATCCGGTTATGCTTCAAGCATAAAATGGGATAGCGAAGCTGAGGAATTGCATTGGAGTTTGCCGGACACGTTGGTAAACTACATGGTTATTTTGAACGGAGAGGTTTTGAATTTGGAAAAGAGTGAACGCAGCGTGCAGGTTAAAACCCCAGGTTTGCATTATGCCTCTCTTTTTGCATACCCCGAAAGCGACACTGTTCAGCGAGAAATACAGTTCTTTATTCAGAGCGAGAACAATAGTTTGCTTCAGAGCATAAAACTTGATTTATGGATTCAAGACTGGGGAGAACCGAAAATGGGGAAATCTGTTGAGAACAACGCCATGAGAATAAACGGGCGAATTTTTGAATTTGGAATTGGCTCACATGCTGCTTCCAAATTGATTTGGAATATTGCCGGTGCATATAAAAAGTTCAACAGCCATATTGGCTTAGACGATGAATCGGTCTGCGGAAACGGCGCTGCTTGGGTTGTTAAAGGCGATGGCAAAGAACTTTTTCGCTCAAAGGTTTTAGGCTCGCGTGAAATAGACTCCATAAGCGTTGATATAAGCGGCGTTAACAGCCTTGAACTGGAAACGCTGGATAATGGCGATAAAGATTGCGACCATGCGAACTGGGCCGGAGCGTGGCTGAATTAGGAGATAGCATATATGGATAAAAAAGACGATGGGAAAGTCCCGATAAAAACAATCCTAAAAGGAACTGCTGCGCAGGCCATTAAACCTGCTGTGATGTCCGGTTTTAAAGTTGCAGATTTTCAATTGAACCCGGCAGCAAAAGAATCCACAGAAGAACGCTTAAAAGTTGAAATATTATCTTTGCAATCCAAAATAGCAACATTAAACGGCGAAATATCAAACGCCGCCAAAAAAGCCGAACAAGACATAAAGGCTGCTCAAGAAAAAGGAATTCAAGAGGGCAAAATCTCAGGCTATGCAGACGGAGAAAAAAAAGCAGCCGAAAAAATGAGAGCTTCATTAAAAGAATTGCAGGAAGAATCTGTTAAATCGCTTGAGGCCATTGGCGAAGCGCAAAAAGAATATTTCGCAAAAATTGAACACGCTTCCTCGGAAATAGCCATTGCCATAGCAAAAAGAGTTTTTTGCGAAGAAGCCGCTCAAAATCCAAACATAATAACTCGCATTATGCAAGAAGCATTCACTTTTTTAGGGCAAGAAGAAAAAATAAAAGTCCGGCTAAACCCTATGGATGTAACTTTTGCGGAACAATCGGAATCTATTTGGAAGCCTCCATCAACGCAACTTAAAGAAATAGAAATTGTTTTCGACAATTCGGTAACAAAGGGCGGTTGCATGCTGGAAGCACAAAACGGTTCTTCAATTGATATGCGAATAGAAACGGTGTTCGGGCATATAGAAGAAGTCGTTAAAAGGCTTTATAATGCTTAATCGTTACTTATTAGCAAATGCTGATTAATTGGTTTGGCTAGTAGTTAATGGCTAGTAGCTAGTGGTAACTCATATACAAAAGCATTATTTTTGTGAAATAGCCACTAGCCACTTCC
>JGI24694J35173_10004040_pt1 | contig 10724 bp, 9 predicted proteins | sample TergutCo191P1_FD_35173 | JGI IMG/M metagenome (IMG submission 35173) | reverse complement strand
CCGACGTAGTCCTCAAGGCTGTCGGGTAAAAGCAGCGTCTGCTCGCGGTCTTCTCCGCTTATGAAATCCATGTGTCCCTTCCTTCGTGCTATTATATCACGATCGCTGTCATTTTTTGCACTTTTGACACAGTCTGTTCAGCTTGTCCCTGAATTTCGCGCGCTTTTCCTCGGCCTCTCGCGGTAGGCGAAGGTTTTTTTCAGGGTTATCCCAAGCTTCCCAAGCATGTAGAACACGGCCGTGGCCGTGCAGGANAACTGCTCCGCAAGTTCGCGCAGGTATGCGTCCGGTTTCTCGGCCACCGCCTGCCTGAGTTTTTCCCTGTCTATCTTACGCCTGCGCTGCCTTTTGACTTTCCTGTCGTAGTAACCGTCCGCAGACTTTTGTTTCCAGTCGTAGTACGTCCCGGGCGGGATTTTGAACGCCTCACGCAGTTCCTCGAATGTATGCCCTGAGTCCTTGTACTCTATCGCTCGTTTCCTGCAGTCCTCGCTATACGCCATGTTTTTATTATCGGTATTTTCGTGGAGATTGTAAATTTAAAACACTATACTAAAATGATAATCTTTTTCCCAGTCAGCTCATTCATGTGCTTGGCAACAAACTCCCTCATAATGCGTGGCACTCTTGAGCCGTATATGGGATAGGAAAATGCAATGGTATCATGTTCTTTGATTTCAGCTTAAAAGTTGGCATCATTCTCTATCGATAGACATCTTGCCTCCATTTTTTGGCTAAACAGTTCCGCTATGTGTTTCGTGTTTCCAGTTCCGGAAAAATATATGGTAAGCATACACACCCCACGTACCACCAAGTTTGGCCCTTTGTTCCATCGTTTGCACATGCAGTATACAATTTTCCATTGCGCTTTGCAAGCCATGTTTTCGCTCTCTTGTGGTTGTGGATGTATTTGGTTAAACTGAAACCCTCTCGCAATTGCACTGGATGTTTATAGGGGAATATTATGAACACGGAACTGTTTACTGGCAAAGCCCAGTTTTATGCCAAGGCACACCCTGGGTATCCCGATGAGGTGTTTGATTACATTAATAGCCTTGTTCCACCAAATGCGGTTTTCTCCGACATTGGGGCTGGAACGGAAAAATTTACGGAGTTGCTTGCCAAGGGTGGATATACAGTACATGCGGTTGAACCCAACACCGATATGCGGGAACAGCTTGCCAGTACTTTGTCAGTTTACAAAAATGTTGATATTGTTAATGCAACAGCGGAAGCCACAACATTGCCAGATAACAGTGTAAATGTTATTACCTGTGCGCAAGCCTTACATTGGTTCGAGCTAGATGCATTCCAGGCAGAGTGCCGCAGGATTGGAAAACTGGGCGTTATGGTGATAGCTCTTTACAATGACACGTCAGGCAACAATGGTTCCAATTATAGTAAATTATCAACGGAAATGTTTTTCACCAATCCTACTGTGCGTGAATTCCCTAACCCCATATCGTTTATACACTGGAAAGCTGGCAGCAGTACATGACATCGCATTCCCACGATCCCCTGCCATCCGATCCAAACTATGCCGCACACATTACCGAGTTATGCGAAATAATTTTTGAATTGGTTGGAGAATACTTGACAAAAGTTATTGAGAGATATAAAACTAAGTTTATAAGAGGTTTTTAGTGAAATTATTGTTTTTTAGCTTGTTTTTTTTGAATATACATTTGTTGTTTTCGCAGGATTTTGTTTTTCCGCCCAAAGTAAATCTTTTTCAGTATACTATTTCTCAAAGATATTTTCATGAGTTTCCTCATGCAAGGATATGGGGATGGTCAGATGAGGGGAAAGTTGCTTATTCTGTTGATAGAAGTACTTTGGCTGGACAAATAATTGATTTTGTTATTCTTGACTTGGTTACAAATAATAATGTTTTCGAATTAAGAATGGCTCAATATCGCCATCATTATACAATTCGTGACGAAGCTTTATATAGTTTTTATGCGACTGACATACTTGACGCTTTGAGACTCCACAATATTATTAACGAAAGAACAGACTTTTTACCATTCCCTTTCAGAGCAAATAGTATAGAATATAATGTTCAGCTTATTGTTGAATATCAAAAGGACCAGATGGATATGGGGCGAGACGATGTTGATGTTGTGTCGAGGTATATGGTAGCAGTTACTGCAAATGACAGAAGAAAAATAATAGCAAATTTCGATGCCTTAAGCAATGTTTTTATTTCAGTTTTTAGTGTATATGTTGCTGGTTATTTTTTGAGCCCGTTTGAAAGTAGAGTTTTAGTTGTTATTGCAGAAAGATTCTGGATGCATTCAATGTGGGAATTAAGGTATAGATTCATTGGATTTAACCTGGATATAATGCTTAACTAAAGCAAAAATTACTTCGCATAACATACGGCAACTGCTTCGCCGCCTTACGGCGGCGCGGGTTTCGCAAAACCGCAGTCGGGCTTATGCCCTTTGTGCGGTTTCGCTCCACCACATTTGGGGCAGGGGTCAATGCTACGCATTGCCCTATTACCTGCCCCAAACATCAGTTACCTGTAACGATAAACGCAATATTTGATAGAGAAAATGTAGGCGGGGTTTTGCTCCGTGATGCGGTAACGAAGGTTTACAGCGAAATTTTGGCTCCCCACACTGCCTTTTGGCAGTTTTGATAACGTTGCTTTCAGTGAATATCCTCGGCTATTGTACCTCCAATTTAAGGCCCCATTAAAGAGCGACTACTGTAGTCGAGCGATTTGTCGTCAGGGTGAATGTGGCTGAACCATCGGTCTTTAGTGAGGGGGAAGCCTGGATGGCCTACCCCGATCATAAAGCTCCCCCCAATCCGTCAGCCCGCGCCAAGAATCTCGTAGGGGTCTTCCCCGTGGCGGCGGTGTTGGACGGCTTCCAGGACGTGAACCGTGTCGATGGTGTCCATACCGTCCAGGTCCGCGACGGTTCGCGCCACGCGTGTTATCCCGTGGAAGGCGCGGCCGGAAAGCCCCAGTTTTGCGAGAGCCTTGTTCAGTAAGCTCCTGGCCTGTTCGGTCATGGGGCAGAGCGTTTCGATTTTGCCCGCCGGGATGAGGGCGTTACGCCGGATTCCCGTTCCGGCGTAACGCCGCCTCTGGATTTCAACCGCGGCACGTACGCGCACTGCAATTTCCGCACTGCGTTCCTCCGCGATGCCGCATTCCCGCGATGTGCCGCTTATTTCGCCAATCCAGGGCGTAGCAATGGCGACGCGAAGTTCCACGCGATCCAGAAGCGCACCGCAGAATTTGCGCCAGTAGCGGTAAATCTCCTCCGGGGAACACAGACAGTCCACTCTGGTCGCAGCGTAAAAACCGTTGCGCGAATCCCCGTCCGCCGGTTCCGCCTGGCGTTTCCCTAATCGCCCGCAGGGACAGGCGTTGGCCGCCAGAAGCAACTGGAACTCGGCGGGAAGCCGCAGCGTTCCCTCCGCGCGTGAGATGCTTATCAGCCGATCTTCCAGGGGTTCACGCAGGGCTTGCAGCACCTTCGACTTAAACTCCGGAACCTCGTCCAGAAACAGTACGCCGAAATGCGCCAGACTGATTTCGCCCGGTCTGGGAATTCTGCCGCCGCCCAGAATTCCCTCCGCGCTTGCCGTATGGTGCGGAGCGCGAAACGGCGGACGCGTAATAAGTTTGTCAATAAAACCGCTGCGCGAATCCGCCTTCGTTCCGGCCCCGGATTTGAACGGCCCGGCCAAACTGTAAAGTCGGGTAACCTCCACCGCCTCCTCCGGATTCAGCGGAGCCATAATCGACGGCAGCCTTCTGGCGAGCATGGTCTTGCCCGCGCCCGGCGGCCCGAAAACCAGAATGTTGTGCCCTCCGGCGGCGGCTATTTCCAAAGCGCGTTTGTACACCGGCTGACCGCGCACGTCGGCGAAATCCCCGGCGGTGTTTTCTTCGCCCGGCACCGTTTCCTCCGGCGTTGCCGCATCCGGTGTTGCCGACAAAATCGGCGCCGGCGTTTCCCGCAAAGTCGCGGAAAGCGTTCCGTTTTCCGCGCGGGTAAAAAGCGCGTCAACCGCTTCCCGCAAAGTGGAAACCGCCGCGAAGCGAATCGCCGGAAGTATCGCCGCCTCCGCCGCGTTTCCGGCCGGAACAATGAACTCGCGAATGCCCTCCTCCAGTCCGGCGGCAATTGCCGCGAGAACGCCGCGCACCGGACGTATCCTTCCGGAAAGCTCCAGTTCCCCCATAACCAAAAGGTTCAACGGAACCGGAGCCAGCCCCGCCGCCGCCATCACCGCAAGAGCGATGGGCAAATCCAGCGCGGCCCCCTCCTTTCGCAAACCCGCCGGCGCCAGGTTTATCAGAATCCTGTCCAACGGGAACTTGAACCCGGAATTCCGGAACGCGGCACGTACGCGTTCCCGCGCCTCCCGCACCGCGCCGTCGGCAAGCCCGGTAATGTCAATCCCCGGAATCCCCCGCCGAATATCGGCCTCAACCCGGATGATGACCCCCTCAGCACCGTAAGGCGCATAAGCCATAACACTCATATCATACCTCTCTACGGATATATATGGCGCGTTTCCGGAAAATGCTTTAGTCCGGAGCCCGTCCGGCGCGAAGTTTTTTGTTTTTTTCGCGAAGGACCGACCGGCGCGGTTTTTCCACGGCATTTTTTTCAAACACGCCGCTTGACGCTTTCCGCCGTAAAGGTCATAATGATCGTAAATACCGAGAAAGGATGTACGGGGATGAAGCGCCGGCTGTTCTTGGTGGTTGCGTTGTGCGCGACGGTACCGCCTGTTTTTGCAAATCAAATTACCGAAATTTACGTGTCGGGTCTAAGACGGACGCAGCCGCGAATAATAGAAATACCGTTGCAAAGATTTCTGGGGCGCGACGCGCGGTATATCGACGTGAACGAAGTCCACGCCGTGATTGGAGACTTGGGCGTTCTGGAACCGCTGGAAATAAAAATCCGGTACAACGACGACGGAACCGGAAAAGTGCTGGCGGTAACGGTACGCGAAATGTGGTCCATTCTGGGAATGCCGTTTTTTTTCGTTAACCCCAGAAGCTGGCTTGTGGGTGCCGGTGTCGCGGACACCAACGCGTTCGGGTTAAGGGACATGCTGGTGTTTGCCGGCGCGTACGGCTCGAACGAATGGCTGTTAATGTCAATGTACATTTCCGCGGCAAACGCGGTCGGCGAATTTGGCTGGATGTTCGCCGGTTTTTTTTCGTCCGCGAACACCGAACATACCGACCAGTCCGGCGATACCGTACTCCGGCGTTTCAGTACCGTTAGGATTAACCCCGCGTTTGGATTGTCGTATTCGCTAACGGAACGGATAACGCCGGGGATAAGGTTCTCGTACAGTTACGTCTCGCTGCGTAATAACGACAATTCCGTTGCCGCTCCGGAAAGAGGCGTACAGGCGTTTTCCGTTTCGCCCACCGTCGAAATACGAACCAGTACTTGGGACGGTTTCCTGCGTTCCGAGAACTTCGTTTCGCTGGAGTATTATTACAACTTTGTTTTTGGCGATACCGATGTCCAGAGGCTGTCGTTAAGAACGTCGTTCAACCACACGATTGTTCCCGGTTTTAGGGCAACGGCCAGAGGCGGCCTTATGTTTTCCACCCGTTCCGCCACGCCGTTTTTTGAATCCGGCCCCGTGTTTGGTATTAACATCCTTTCCACAAATTATTCCGCCAGAAATTACGCCGGGCTTTCCCTGGGTTTGGAAAGATACCTTTTTAGGTTTGCCCTGGGAACGGTTTCCATAGCCGCCGCATACCAGGCCGTATACTCCGACGGCGCACTGCGGCGAAACCAGTTCGACCACGGCCCCACCGCAACTTTGCAACTCTACTTTGCAAGACTGGCCATTCCGGGGATAGGGCTGGGCGGGGCGTATAACGTTAGCAGGAATTCCTTCCAGTTCGCTTTTAACATTGGCATGTTTTTTTAGCGCAAAACCGCAGACCTTGAACGTCCTGGCTCTGAAATTGCGGAACTCCGGGCAAAGGCAGGAGGCGGATACTTTGCAGGGGAAACAGCCTCACCCATCCGCCGCTTCCTGCACTTGGCACAGGCGCCGGTAGAGGCCGTCACGTTTCACCAGTTCATCGTGGGAGCCGGACTGGACGATGCGGCCTTTTTCAAAAACCAGAATAAGGTCGGCGTTGCGGACGGTGGAAAGGCGGTGCGCGATGGTTATGATTGTGCGGGTGCCGGCGATTTCGTTTATCGCCTGTTGGATATTCGCCTCTGTTTTTACGTCCACGGAGGCGGTAGCTTCGTCAAGGATCAGAACCGGGGCTTGGCAGAGTACCGCACGGGCTATGGCTATGCGCTGTTTTTGGCCGCCGGATAACTTAACGCCGCGTTCACCAACCTGTGTGCCGTAGCCGTCGGGCATTTGCATTATGTCGTCGTGTATTCTGGCGGTGCGTGCCGCCGCTTCAACCTCTTCCGGCGTGGAATCCGGTTTCGCAAACGCGATGTTTTCTTCGATAGTACCATTGAACAAAAACGTGTCCTGCAAAACCACCGAAACGTTTTGCCGCAGGCTCTCCAGCGTTATGTCCCGAAGGTCGCGCCCGTCAAGGCAAACCCTTCCGGCGGTGGGATCGTAAAAGCGCGAAACCAGTTGGCTAAGCGTGGTTTTGCCAACGCCGGTGGCGCCGACGAACGCGGCCATCTGCCCCGGTTTTACGTCAAACGAAACGTCGTCAAGCACCGGAACGCCCTCGACGTAGGAAAAGTTTACGTTCTCGAACGAGATACGCCCCTCCGCTTTTCCCATGGGCTGCGCCTCCGGACGGTCGATGATGTTGCGGGGCGCGTCCAGAATCTCGATGACACGTTCCGCGCCCGCCAGGGAATGCTGGACGGATTCCATCAGGTGGGCAAGTCCGGTGATTGGCGCGTAAAACAGCGCAAGATAAAGCATGAACCCAACAATGTCCGAAACCGAAAGCTGGTTCTGCCACGCCAGAAAACCGCCAAAGCCGACAACAATAACGCTGCCTATCGCCGTCAGGAATTCTACGCCCGGATGAAACACGGCGTTCATTTTCAGGGCGCGAATTATGTGGCGCGTATAATCCTCTCCCTTGAGCCGCACTTTCTCCGACGAGGAAGCCTGCCGGCCAAAAGCCTGTATCTCCTGGATTCCGGAAAAGTTGTCCTGCAACTGGGCCGAAAGTTCGCCCTGTGTCTTCTGCGTTTTCCGGAACTCGGGACGCACTTTTCGGCTGAAAACCCAGCCCGAAAGCAGAATGAACGGAATGGGAATACACGTTATAAGCGCGAGGTTCGCGTTTATGCTAAAGAGGATAATGGTTACGCCGACCAGCGTTACAAAATTTGTGATAACCTCCGGCACAATGTGAGCGTAAATCAGCTCGAAAGTAGCCACGTCGTTCATGACGCGGCTGAGCAGTTCGCCGGTTTGTTTGTTGTGAAAGTAGTCCATGGAAAACGACTGTATGGCGTTGTAGGTTTTCATCCGCAATTCCAGAACCAGCCTCCACGCCGCCTTGTGCGAACAGTAGCTACTGAGAAACCGGAACAGGATGCGCGCCAGAAACAGCGCCAACAGTCCGCTGGCCATCCACAGAACGGTGTGAAAACTTTCCCGGGTCATGCCGTCCGCAACGATGCCGGTCATGGAGGCCATTATTCTTGGAGCCACCAGGTTTACCGCCGTCAAAAGCAGCGTGCCGAAGATCGCCAGCGACAACCAGCCTTTGTACCTTACCGCCTCTTTTGCTATGCGCCACAGTGTTTTCATTTTTACTTCCCAGGATGATTTTACCGGTAATCATTTTGGTTGTACAGGCCGGCGCGGGAGGCGTAAATTTGCCGAGGCCTCAAAAAAATTTCCGCAAAGACTAAAGCATTTTCGAGTTTCGCGCCATATATAAGGGTGCATGGACAAAGTTATGCAGACTGAGTTCGTTGTTTCCAGAGTGCGCTTTGTCTATGTACGGCGGCTGTGTGCTGCTGTATCTACCGTGCCACTATGGAGGCAAATTATGAGCAATCTTAACAGCATTTTAATCGAGGGGAATCTGGTGCGCGAACCGTTGTTCCGCACCACTCCCAAAGGGACGCCGGTCTGCACTTTCAGGCTGGCCTCCAACCGGTTCTACAAACAGGATGCCGGCGTGGAAAAGGAAGTTTCGTTTTTTGATATTGAAACCTGGACGAAACTTGCCGAGCTTTGCAACAGCCAGGGAAGAAAAGGGCGAGGGGTGCGGATAGTGGGTCGCCTGAAAGAAGAGCGGTGGGCCGATCCAGAAGGCAAGTCCCGTTCGAAGATCAAGATTATCGCGAACCACGTTGAATTTCGTCCGGACTTTCTAAAAGATCCCGCCGTGGAAAAACACGTAGAGGCCGTTGCCAAAAGCGGTGTTACCCTTGCGCCCCACGCCGGCGAAGAAGTCAACCCCGAAGAAGAGCGGTATCTGGAAGAGGACGAAGCCGCAAGCGAAGCGGAAAGCCGGTTAATGGCAAACGTCCCCGAACCGGCGATGTTCTGATCCCGCGATCCGGCACCCGGCTTTCCCCGGCACCTAAAATTAGGTACCGGGGAAGCGCCTTACGCGCCCCGGCCAATGTACCGGATTATATCCCGCAAATCGCGAATCTTTGGCACGCAGCATTTTTTGTGAACGTCGTCTTCGTCGAACAGCATTGCCTTGCCGCCCAAATCGGCAAAGGCTTCCACGTAGGCCGGTATGTCGTCTATAAACAGCGTCTCCTTGGGCTGTACGCCCAGGGTGTTAAATACATTGTCGAAAACTTCGCGCCGGGGCTTGCCCAGAAAGTTGCACAGGCGAATGTCAAAAATATGGGTAAAAAGGTCGGCGACTCCCAGTTTGTCCAGAATCAAATCGGCGTGTTCCCGGGGCGCGTTGGTAAGAATCGCCTTGGGCGTGCGAATGCCGGAGAGGAACTCCCTAAGGTCGTCGTCCCGGGGAAGCACGTCCGCCTCGCCTTCCGGATGGGCGGCGGCAAGATAGGCTTCCACGTCGGTAAAGCCCTTTTCCGCCATAAGCCATTCCAGACAGGTTCCGTACTTGCTCTTTTTTTCCTTGCGTTCGCGCCACGCTTCGGCGGGGGAAACGCCAAGAAACTCGGCGGTAAACTCCTTCAGGCGGCGTTCCACGTTCGCCTCCAGTCCATAGCGGCTGGAATACAGCGTGTTGTCCAAATCGAAAATCAGGTATTTTAGCATAACCGTTCCATAGCAGCCGCTATTTGCCTCGCTTGTGATGAAAATTCTGACGCACCCGCCACCCCAGTATAAACACTTATTCCAATGGGGGGAAGTACCCGGCTATATCCCTGCCCGAACGCTCCATGAGGTACACTTCGGCCTCCAGAGGAAGCCAGGCCCTGCCGAAATCGGAGGGAAGACCGGACCGGAAACTTATGGTGTAGAGTCCGCTGGGTGCCAGGGCGATGTTTTCTATCATTTCGCGAATTCCTTCCGGCCGGAACAGGAAAAGCGCCTGTCCGCCGGTCTGGGCGGTAAGGTAGAGTATTTCCTGTGAAGGCGGGCTGTTGCCGACCAGAACCGCGTTAAAGATAACCGCGTTGTTCGCCAAGTACGCCGCCAGTTCGGAAAGGCTGTACTGCTCAAAGGCCAACGCGCCCAGGTTTCCGGAACCGACGTACACAACCGAGCGTTTCTGCTCGGCGGCAAGGAGGTCGGTGGCGGCAAGGCGCAGACCCAGGTCGAAACGCCAGCGGTTGTTGAACGCGGCGGCGTTTCCCCGGGCGGCGGCTTCCAGCGCGTTTTCGTGGCGTTCCCGGTGGGGCTGTTCCCCGGCGGAAACCACCGAAACAATCCGCCCGCTGGTTCCAAGGGCGCCGTTTATGTCCCGGATCGCCACGGCAAGGTTGTCCCGCAAAGCCAGCGTTTCCGGCGAGCGTTCCATAAGCACCGAAACGGCGGAACGGTTAATCCGGTATGCCGGCATGTGGAACTGCTGTCCCTGAACCATGCGTCCGCCCTCCGTAAGAACAAAGTTCAGCCCCTCAAGGCCCACAATGGGGCGGCGAAGCCTGTCCTCCACGCGAACCTCCACGGTAACCTGCGGGAACCGTTCGGAGTGGACGCGTTCTATTTGCACGAAAAGGCCGGAAGCCATATCGTCGAAGCGCGTAAGAACGGAAACTTCGCTGCCGTCAAAGTTCACCGCGAGCAGGTTGCCGTTGGCGTCCATGTCCGCGCTGATTATGCGCGTTCTGGCGTTCCCCACAAGGCCAAGATCGCGAACGATGGCCGTGTTGGGATCGACCAGAATGACGCGGTTTCCGTCGGCCACAAGCATTCTGCCGTCCGAAATAAAGCGCAGGCTTTCCGGCGCGACAAGGCCGTCGGTAAGAATCCCCAGGTGGTTTCCGTTCTGGTCAAAAGTGTAAATCCGGCGCGATAAGGAATCCGCCACGAAAACGCGCCCGTCCCGCGCCGCTATACCGGTGGGCGAACGGAAGCCGTTGAAATCCGGGCCCCTGGTTCCAAAGGAAAGTATAAACCGGCCGTCCGGGTCGAACTTGGAAACGCGCCGGTTTCCAAAATCCACCACGTAAAGGTAGCCGTACTCGTCGATCGCCATGTTTTTGGGGCCGATAAACTGTCCGTTTCCGCGTCCCCTGGAGCCGATGTGCGCCTGCCAGTGGCCTTCCGGACAGAGTATGCTAACCCTGCCGCCCCGGTATTCCGAAACGTACATTCGCCCG
>JGI24694J35173_10004013_pt1 | contig 10775 bp, 10 predicted proteins | sample TergutCo191P1_FD_35173 | JGI IMG/M metagenome (IMG submission 35173) | reverse complement strand
TCAGCCCTTGCGGACCGATCGCTCCGGTTAAACCAATAGGACCCTGCGGACCGATTTCGCCTTTTGCTCCAGTGTCGCCTTTTGGACCCTGCGGTCCTGTTGCTCCTGTTGCTCCTGTTGCACCGGTATCGCCTTTCAGCCCTTGCGGACCGATCGCTCCGGTTAAACCACGTTCTATCTCCTTCATGTTGTTGTTGTGGATTCTTATGGTATCGCTTTTTGATGTCTGCTCTGATATTAGGGTAAGGTTCATTATACCCTCACGGAATTGGGGTTGAAATCTGGATTCAGTACCTCCGTTTGTGTTATTGTGGTTAGTTTGACCTGTGATATGTAATTTTCATTACCCGGATTTTCAACGAATACTTTTACGCCAATAGTTTTTCCTATAGGCAATCTGCCATCTTTGTTGAATCTGCCAGCTGGAATAGAGTATTCCCAAGGCGAATCTATATTCACTGCATCCGTTTTGTTTTTCGACTTACTCCTGCCATAAGCAAGTCCATCACAAATATCCTGCGTTCCTATTACTGCGCCGGGGGTTAATTTAGCATATACGCTTGTGTCTGAATGTTCCACCCAGCCGGAGACTGCTTTTTTTGCGAATATGGCATGGTAATCTACATTTTCTTCCGTAGAAAAATTGGCATTATATAGATACAAGATTCGGTTTCCTTCGCTGTCAATGTATGTTATCACCAAGCCACTGCCATCTCTGTATTCCATGCGCTCGGGTTTATATCCTGCCATTTTGAATTCGCTTATACCATAACCCTCAATTAGGTTTACAACGAACAATCGGCTGTCTGCAATAAAAAATAGCATACCGTAGCAAAATTCAAAATCTGATACTTTCTTTGCTAATTCTCCCATGAGGTAATTCAGATTAAACCCTCTGCAGTTTTGGGAGTATTCTCTTGTGTTTTGGTCCAGAAATAAAAGTTTGTCGTTTATAACTGTAAATATTCCAAAACCATTTACGGAAAATATTTTTGCGGATATCGATCCTATTTCCGATATTGTTTGCGGTGGGATTTCAGGATCGCTTTCTCTTATTAATGCAACGCCTCTTTCGCAGAATATGTATAAATCTCCGTTTAATGAGGTTATCCCGCTTATTCTTCCCAATCCTAAATCCGATGTGCTGAGTGGATCTCTTTGTTCTTGGCGCGATGTGCCTGCTAATTTGCTCCATATAAGACGGCGGTTTAAATCTATCATTCCCCATAATCTATTGCCGCTGTAACATACGGCTTTTTCCATTGGGATTAGGTTTATATCATATTTATCGGTTGGCCCATATAACCTGTCAAATACTGCGCTGGCGTTTGTATCGTTGTTGATTGAGATCATGAAGTCATTCATGTATTTTGATAGATGGCATGTATGTGCTCCATTTGTGTAGTTATGCGACTCTCCATCAAAATCGCGAATGGGAATTTCAAATAATAAATAAAGCTTATCGGGATTTCCTATTGCTGCTCCTAAATTTTGCGGCTGTGTTATTGGGTCTGAACGCCAGACACCTACATGCGTAATAGACACATCTTCGCTGAAATTTGGCCGGAAAGATACTATATTTCCCATATTTTCCGTTCTGCAAACTCCGCTAGACCGTATTGTTGTCCCTTGACTATTTTTCTCCATGTATTCTATGCCGACTGCATACGTTCTTTCGGATGTAGAATATCTTCCAACGCCCAATTTATTTGGCGCAATCATGCCTAAATCCCTTATTCTATTCCCTGCGGTGCCAAAATCTACAACGCACGATGTTACATAGTTGGAACCTATAAAAGCCAATACAGATAATGGGCCGTAATAGTCAAAAGTAAAACTATCAAGATGGTAAGGCACGCTTGCTCTCATAATTGGCAGTTTACGCCAATCTCCCCCCGTGTTTTCATATATAGCCGTAAAATCTAAATTGTTGGTATATCCAAGTATTACCTGTTTTCCTTCAACAAAAAAGTATATAAAATTGTTCCATATATCTATGTAAGCAGAATCGCCCCATGCGGTAAAAGGCGGTTTTTTGTAAAATGCCATGGATCGCCTGAGTTTCAATTTTCCTACGCCAATTATCATATTGAGACACTCGCTCATTATGCCGCTGCCACAGTCGGACACATGCAAACCTGGAGCGGAAGTGCGGAAATCCGTAATAATCTCCTGCTCCTGCACGGGAAATTTTCTGTCATCAACTCTGTTTTGGGCTCGGCGCATTACCACGCTCCTACGCTTGATAGCGTTTCCCTGTCGTTCCTTCTGCTATCCATCGCTGCCCAGAACTCCCGGAAATAGGTCTCCAAGTAGGCTTGCTGGGATTTATCACCATATTGGGTGGTGTCAAGCATTGCTATAGCAGGTTGGACTAGAGCTGTCCATCTCCATTCGTCCGGCACTATCACCTTAGCTTCATCTTCTTTAGCGAATGTAAGAGTTCCGTTTTCATCTTCGCTATAATAGGTTAGGTTTTCAGGTTGTATATAGTATGATATATTTAGTGTGTCACGTGGAACGTCGGATGTTATTCTTCGGGCGAAATTGTCAACTTCTATAGCTCTTGCGAAAACTTCTTTTATTGCTCGGCAGTTTTTTGGAAATTCTAAATATTCTATTTTTCTTTCAATCCATAATATCACATTACTAGCTGGTCTAGATATAACGTAGTATAGATGACCATCCAATGATAGCAATGAGTGACCTTGTCTTATAGCATCAATGCCAATAAAAGAAGATGCTGCGTTTGTAAGTTTACTGTTAGAGCTGGCGTCTGCCATGTTTCCAATTTCTAAGCTTGTGAGATTAATTCTGCCTAAAAAAACAGTGTTGTTTACTATGGGCAATGTAGCTCTTTTCTCAAATGCCCTGCAATCGTGGTTAAATGCGGCCTTCTGGGCAAGGTCAAGCATGCGCAGTATTTGGTACTGCGTTGCCTGATACCTGTTGCCAGATGTGCCTTCTATGCCCTTTACCATTTCTTGCAGGGTCATTGACATTCCTCTACTTCTTGCCTTTTGCTTTCGCTTTGCTTTTGCTGCCGCCTTTCGGTGGGGCAGCATTGGTGCTGGCGTTGGCATTTGGCGCGACATGGAGCGTTCCGGCGAATGGCGGTGTTTTGTTGCCGCCTTTTGCTTTCACGCTGAATGGCTTTGGGGCTTCAACGCCTATAGCCTCGCAGCTATACAAGCCCGAGGGCTCGTAATTAACGCTGAATGCCGCCCTGTTTTCCGGCGTGTCGGGGATAGTCCATGAGACATTATCCTCTTCAACGCTCGGCATAACGTCTATAGCCCTACCTTCTTCGTTTTTGAATACGGTCAGTCCTATAGGGGCGCATGCTCCAAATGAGGCAACGCTGCGCATTATTACAAGCTTTGCCATTTTACACCTCGCATTCGAGAATGGCTATGATAGTAGCCGGACCCGATGTTTTGTATGCAAGCTTCACAGCGGAATTATCCAGCACAACCACATTTGCTGAGTTATCAACGTATGAGGTTGTGTTTGCGGTTGTGAATGCGGTTGCGGATATGGGCTTCACGCTTCTATACGATTTGCCCAAGGCAATTTGGTTTGTTATGGCTCCGGTCGCATTCGCTGCGCTTTCCGTGACCACGACTTCCAAATGCTCATATCCCGCTTTCACGGGCATTACATTGCTTGATCTTACTTGTGTTCCTGTTGCTGCCATATATCCTCCTAGTACATTGTGGATGTGGTTGGGGTGAAGAACAAGGCGGATGATATGTTTTTCATTCTGCCGCCTTTGCCGATGAAGTCCATGCGGTTGTGGCCCATAGCCAATTCGCCGCAAAGCTCCTCCTGCGCTCCGAAGTCTTTTTCGCTCTGCTTGAACTCCACGTCATTGATTTTCGGAACTCCCAATGCGCCTCTGCCAAGTATGCGGGCAATTTCCAACGTTCCGGCTGCGCCGCTGCCTTTGGCTGTGCGGTTCAGTGAGCCTAATCCATAGAAGTTGTCCATTGTGTTGGCAGCTTCCACAGTAACATATTCAAAGGCTCCGCCGTTTGCGAAGTTGAATATGGGGCTGCGCTGGTCTTCCACTATGAGAGCGTTCAACCGCCTTCCGATTATGCCGCTTATGGCTCTGTTGTCCGGGCCTCTTTTCTCGGCGTTGGACATTCTGTTTATCCATTGCAGATCGTTGGTGAGTTCCAATGCCTGCTGCGGTGAAATCAGGATGACGTAGCTCACAGTTCCATCGCCGGAATTCCAGTTTAACGGAGAGACAAACCTGTTTGCGTAGGCTATGACCTTGTCAAGCTGATTCAGGGTCATTATCTGGCCGATGGTTATGTTGGACAATGCGCTGGATATGGCAGACATATCGTTTGCGTAGTTGTAGGCATCTGGGTTAAGATTGCGAGTGAGTGCCGCAGTCATTCCGGGGAATGCTATATTGGGATGGATTATTTTTTTGAGAGGCGCGGTCTGCACCTCATCGTAATCCTTCCAATACTGATCTTCGGTTATGTAGCGGTCTCCACGCTCGATTATGGCTTTTTGGCAGCTATAATCTTTGTCGCTTGCGAACCAGTCCATTATTGCGCTGTGCGCTTCCTTGACTAAGCCAAGGTATTTGGTGGATTCGTTCTCAACGCCTTTCGTGTTGATTTTTGCCGCTTTGCGGCTTAGGTTCCAGTACACATCCGCAAACAAGCCCTCTCTGGTCTCGCCGGAGCCTTCGGCTACTTGCAAGCCGCCTTTGCCGTCTTTCCTCAATTCTTCAACGAGCGGTATTCTTGTGGAATGCGTTCCGTTCTCGAATGTGGTTTCGACGTAGTGAAGAACGTCCTGCGGAACTTTGTGTTCTTTGGCGTTCGGAATTGACGGAAGTGCTTTTGTGCGGTTGGAGAAATTTTCCCAAATGCTGCGCAAGCGAATGTCTTCGGTCTTTTTCTTTGTCCAGGTTCTTTTCATGCCTGGAGAAACGTTTATCATTGGCATATTGCCTCCTATGCTACTTCTGTGAGTAGCTTATAAAGATTGTCTGGAGTTTTTCCTTTCATGGGAATACCATCATCCAGGTATTTATCTGGTATTTCCATCGTTCCTTTTGCCATTGCTACTGCATCAGCATCGCTTAATTCTGCAGAACTTGACCCTTTTGGGGTGGTGCCGTGAATGCCTACTGTTGGCTTTGCGCTGGAACCTGCGCTTTTGGCAGCGTTTATTTTGGCTTGGACTAGCTTCTCGCTGTATCGTTTTTGGAAGTTTATAGCATGAGCCTGCTCGAGGTTGTCTAGCTTGTACTTTCCTTTTATTATCCCTGTTGCAAAAAGCTCCTTTAGTTCGGGAACATCCTCATTGTTCCACCAGCGATCCATTAGCTCCCTGATGGGCTTGCCTTGAAGTCCGTAGTCCTCGGGATATTTTTCAGCCAATGCCACAAGCTCGTCAAACAGCTTTGATTGTGCTTTCGCACTCTCTGCCTTGTCTCGCTCTGCTTGCATAGCCTTGAAATGATCGTCGTATTGCTTCGTGCTTTCTTCCAGCTTCTGCATCCTGCCGTCCATGAAGCTTTTCAGTCCGTTGAGGAAATTGCGACCCTTTTCAAGATTCATGAAAGTGTCTAGAACCTCATCATCGGACATTGCGAATGGGTCTGTTCCTTGCCCTGCTGTTTGAGCGGGCTGCGCCGCTGACTGCATGACGGGAATATCCCTTCCGGTTTTCTCCTTGTACGACTTTTTCAGATGCTCCCAGGCTTGCGGCTTATCAGCTATTAGGTCATCGAAGAAAGCGTTCATTCTTTCGTTCGTTGCCTTGATCGTCTCCGCTTCTTTCGCTTTCCCGCTGGCTTGCGTGAAACTGTTGCGTAGCTCCCTGATTTTTGCCGGAACTTCCTGCGGCGTTTTTGCCCCCACTTCTGCCATGAGTGCTTTCATGTCCGCTGATGCGTTTCCGTCTGCCGGGCTTGCCTTGTCTGGGGCCTCGGTGTTAGATTGGGAATCGTCATCTTGCGGCTTCATGCCCTCTGCATACCATTTTTCATATTCGCTAATTTGCTCTTCGGTTAAATCCACATCTTCGCCAGCTTCAAGCTTGGCGTGGACTTCCGAGTAATTCAATTTGGCGGGCTGGGCTGATTGCTCGCCTCCGCTTTCGCCGCCTGTGCCTTCCGAGCCTTCTGTTTGTGTTGCCTGGCTCGTTGTGTCGGGTGCGGCTGCGCCGCCTTCTGTTGCTCCCGTGCCTTCTGCGCTTCCTGCGCCTTCTGTTCCTTGTGATTCCATTTTATGCTACTCCTGCCATTGGCGGTGTTTGTGGTTGCTGCGTTTGCATCATTGCTTGCTGTTGCATTGCTTGCATTTCCATCTGTTGCTTGAATTTCTGCTTTAGCTCCTGCGGCGCATCGCTTAACCTGAATAGCTCATCCACAAGCAATGGGGCTATATTGGGGTTCTGCGCTATCGCCGGGTTCTGCAATAAGTCGTTTATTATGCCAGTCATCTTCATGGCGTAAGTGGGGGAGCGATAGCTGTCGCTGATTACAACGTCAAATTCCGCCGCTGATATGTCATTCAATTTTTGTACTTCGCCTGTGGGCAAGTTGTTATAGCCCATTTGAGGCACAAGCTGGTTCATGGTGACAAATTCCTGTCCACCTTCCGGCGCTGTTATGCGGAAGGTCATTTCTTGGCTGTAAGATTCTCTCCAGTATGCGTACCTAAGCTTCAATGTCTGCTTTAGGTATTGCTTGTAGAAGCCAAGGAACATTGCAAGCTGTGTGCTTGCTTGCTCTATGCGCTGCGCGTTTAGGGATGCTGGGGTGCTTGCTGATTCTGAAACTCCCTGCAATGCCTTTGGCGCGCTTGAAATCTCGTCTATGAACTGCGTTGCGTTGGCTAAGGCGTTTATGTTTGGTTGCGGCGTTTGCAAGGCTTGCACGGGCCGCATTCCGTTGCCTGCCTGATTTTCCTTCATCTCATATCGCTGGTTGGCGAACGCTCCGTATTTCATAGCTCTGTCCGCTTCCTCATCGTTTGCGTATTTGCTTCTGTCAACCTCGTAGCCTGTGCCGCTGTGCTTTGCCGCTTCCAAAAGCTGGGTGAACAATAAGGATATGATTTTTACCGGGTCTTTGAGGAATTCCACAAAGCCATCGGATTCGCCCATTATGTTGTCGGTCACAAGCTCAACTATAGGAAACATTGCTTTTTTCGTGTCTGCGTCTATTGGCTGCACGTGGTAGGGGCCATTGTATAGGAAGCTGTTGTCCGTCAATCTATTTGGAGCCCATACCGCAAGGTATAGCTGCTCTTGCCCTTGGGCGCGAACTCTGTAGTAACGTTCTATAACCTTGAATTTGCCGTTTATTTCATCCATTGTCTCATGCAGTCTGTTTGCGGATTTGTCGTAGGTTTCGTAATAGTCCGTTAGATTCCTGTCCTCTTTGCTTGTTGCATCTATTTTGCCTTCCGCATCGGGAAACGCTTCTATAAGCTCGTTGTACGATAGCCAATGCACGACATCTACAAACTCGGCATCCTGTCTCGCTATGACGTCTGCGCTGTCTGGGTCAAAATAGACGGCAAAGGGATTGAGAACTTTGGAGCGGATTCTAGGCTTTGAATCGTTGCCTTGCTCTATCCAGTTGTATCTGTAAGCCCTCGCCATTACATAAGCGTTTTGGCACATCTTGGTGTTGTCGCTGAAATCGTTGTTGCGCTCGCTCTCAAATATTGCCAGCTTTTGTAGAATTTCAGATATTGCCTCGTCTGATTCTTCCATCGGCAGGAATGAAGCATCGAATGCGCTTTGCATTATGGTGCCGATTACTGTTCTGTATGGAGCTAAGGCCTTGTTTATGCTGATTAGCTTTCTTCCCATTTCTTTGCTGTCGCTAATTTCTTTTTCTGTGTATAGCTTGTTTCGGATGACATTTACATTTTCTTCCATCTTGTCATTTCTTTGGGAATAGAAAGTCTCGACTGCGGCATGGCTTTCATCAACCCCGCTGCAATCCTTTTCATTTTGCAATAGCTTTCTATCTCTCATTACAATAAATATACAAAATTTTTATAAAAAGAGTGTAAAAAGAGGTGAAAAATAAATAAAATCACGAAAAATTACACAAAATTCTCTCTTGAATGCTGATTTTTCGGCTTTTGCGCTATTCTTGGGGTGTCATCCACTCGTTTTCTAACCCAGTTCCAGGCTACAACGGTGTCCGCTCTGCCTGGTGATCGACCTAAGTTTTCTGGTTTGCGGATTATTGCTTTTGGCGTTATCCGTATTTTGCCCTTTACGTTTGTCATGTCGTGGAACTTGATTTCCTTTACAAGCTCTTCGTATTCTTTTTGGTCTAGCTCGCTTAGGTCTATGTTGCCTAGCTCCAAGTCGCAGCGGAATAGCCACCATGCCATTGAGCGGTAGCAATCGAAGCTGTCTATTGTGGGGCATTCCGTGCCGGGTGGCGCAGTTGGAACCCAGTCTTTATCTTTTTTGTTCAGCTCGTGCAGGCAGTCGGATAGGTTGTAGGGCTTGGTTTTTAGGATTTTGCCTATTCCGTAGCCTATGCCTATGCAGTCAACTGCTACATCGCAGTTGAAACGCCCGGCATACATTACATGGTTGTATATCTTTGGCGGAATGTCGTTCCAGTCGCTGTACGGGAGTGCTTCTATGTATAATACTTTGTTTCCTTGCCCTTTTGTTGTTACCTCGTCATCCTCGCCTTCTCCTGCCGGGTCGTTTGCTATGGCGTGGCGAGACATGAGTTTGGGACTGTCCAATGGTTTTACCTTGCCGCTTCTGGCGTGTTCTAGCCATTTTGGATTTATGAACCGCCAGCCTTTGCCTGTGGGCTTTAATTCTCCGAGCCAGATGTGGCGGTATTCTTCATAGTCCTTTTCTTTGAGGAAATTTGCCTCGTCTTTAAGCTCTTGCGAGCAAAATTTATTGTCTGTGAAATTTACTTTTTGGATTATTGTCTTTGGTGGAACTTTTCCGTCTGGACTTAGGAAAGTTTTCTGAACCCAGTCATCTTCATTTTCTGGATTCCATATCCACCATATTTGACTGCCGCTCGTGCGGATGGTTGGAACTAATCTTGTAGCGTTCTTTTGGCTTACCTGTTGTGCTTCCTCTACTATGGCAATATCTACACCCTCTAAGCTTTTTACATCTTGCATGCCCTTAAAAAGCATTATGCTTCCGGTGCATCTGTTTATTATTCTATTGTCAAGTATTCGGAATCTTGATTCCAAGCCCATTTTATGTATAGTATCTTTTGTGAGCGCATACAAGCTATCATCTATGCTTATCTGCACTTCTCTCGTGAATAATATACGGCATTTATACGTGTCCGCAATGATAATAGCCCACATGACCGCACTCCACGACTTTGCGCCGCCTCTGCCTCCGTAAAGGCATTTGTGGCGAGCTTCTATATCCGGCGAGAATATGCGGTATTTTTCAGATGGAAATTCCCATTCAATTCTTTCTTTTTGTTTTTGCTTTTCCTCCAAATCGTTCTCCAAAATTTACTACATGCTCAACTTGCCCTAAATGCTCTACCTCTATTTTTTCTTTAGGGTATAAGCCAGCAAGTTTATTTTTCATGTCAGTTCCTTTTAATGCTGTGGCCGTCTGCGGAATTTCGCACTTAAGGGCTATATCTATAATTCTATTTGTTTCTTCAAACGACTTTTTTACATCCCAATCTTTGAGGGCTTCGCTTATGGCCTCCTTCACCGCTGGGTCGTTTGCCAGCCTATGCCCTTGCTGCTTGGCGGTCTTTGCTGGGCATCCTGCTTGCCTTGCGGCTTCGGCGTTGGATAGGCCGCTCACCTTGCCTTTGGTGAACTTCGCTTTTTTGATGGCGTTGGGGGGCATGCGACCGCCGCTATATCCTATTTTGGAATTTTTTTGTAGTATCATCTTCTCTCCTATATTTTGTCACCAACCCAATTCCATACTCTATAATTACCGGCAATCATATGCTATCTACCCTCATTCGTTTGCTAAACCAACTTTTTAGCCATTCGTTCAATTAATTCTTTCCTCCGCTTTTTATTGTGGAACATCCGCTTTATCGCCATCTTGGCTATGGAAGTTAGGACATAGTCATTTTGCCCGCTCCTCCATTTGTCCAGGTTGAGCCTCACGGAGCGGAAAAATCGGAACCATGCCTCGCTAATGAAATCTGCTCTATCCTGCGGCAATAAAGTCTTGGCGTTGTAGTTGAGTATCTTCACGAATGCGGCATAGCGGGCGGATATAATGTCGCGCTCCGCCGCTTGCATGGCGGCTACCAAATGCGGATCCTGTTGCGGGTTTGTAGTCAAAAATGTAGTTAAGGACTGTTGTGCCACCTTTCGGTGGCTGCGTTTTATTCTACTCCCTGCGCTACCCACATATCACTTGCCATATCCGTCTGGCTTGCGACCCAGCCGATTATCAGCTTGCCTTGCGCGTTATACATATCAAAGTGTCCGGCGATTTCTATTTCGCTGTTGCCCTTTTCCTCATGCACCTTTTGCACCAACTCTGATTTTAGAGCCGATGTTTTTATTGTGCTGCCTGCCTGGTAAATGACAAACATATTTTGTCCGTTCCAGTCCTTGCGCCAAATCGGTTTCCCGTTTTCTACGCATTCTTTTAGTGCTTCATGAAATTTCATGATAGCCTCCTTGCCTCTCGGCGGTTGTGCCCTGCTGGGCGGTGGTTTCGTTGCGGCTCATAGCCTCAAAATGCTTTATAGCGTCTTGGAGCAACCCTAGCTCCCTTAGCATCTGCTGCATTTT